>Ga0163153_10002444_pt1 | contig 27044 bp, 20 predicted proteins | sample OliLakLV19MP6IB1_FD_148629 | JGI IMG/M metagenome (GOLD analysis project Ga0163153, IMG submission 148629) | Freshwater microbial mat bacterial communities from Lake Vanda, McMurdo Dry Valleys, Antarctica - Oligotrophic Lake LV.19.MP6.IB-1 | ecosystem: Environmental > Aquatic > Freshwater >...
GTTTAATGCGGAGGAGGTCGTTCTTTTTATCGGGCTCGGACGCCGAGTCGGCCTCGTTTCCCAGGAGGGATGCGATTTCGTCGCGGGCCGCGGCGTCCCAATCGATCTGTCCGTCGCGGCCCCGCGTGCGGGTGCTGGTGGTGCGGACGGGGCCATCGCCGGGCACGGGTGCGCCATGGCTGAACAGCGACGCCGCATCGCGCCGGGCGGCATGGCTGCCCGGGTCTTGCCGGCCCGCCGGTGGGATCGGAGCATTGGCTCCGGTTCCGGCATCGGGCGCCGGCGGAATGCCCGTGGTGCGAGGCTTTCCTTCGTCTTTTGCGCCTTTTCGCTTGAACAGCATGCTCGAACAACCGCGGTTAATGGCGAGATCTCAGCTCATGTACTCGAAATCTCAGGTACTCGACATCTCATGTACTCAAATTCCCCCTATCCGTTTCAGCGCCCCATGATGTCGGTGGACGACGGCTGGATGAGGGCGATCTCCGAGGAGATGACGGTCAGGAAACATATCGCGATTGTGATGATAATCGCAACAGCCGTCTGGATCGTCTCAACGGCTCCTTTCAGCTTGAGTGTCGTCTCCTTCTCGTAATAGTCCGCCATCTGCTGGGCGCTTTTCCGGACGTTGCCGGTCTCGGCGCCGCTGCGGAAGCGGGCGATGGCCATCTGGGTGAACACGCCGCTGGCCTCCATCGCGCGCACCAGTTCGGCGCCCTGGGCCACCATCATGGGCACCGTGATCGTCTTGATACGATGCTCCAGGAAAGCGTTCCCGCAGGACTCCGCCGCCACCTTGATCACCGTGATATTCTCCCCGCTCCCCGAATACAGGATGGCGAACGTGCGGCAGAAAATCTCGATGTTCAGTTTGTGCAGCAGCGGCCCGATGACCGGAATGCGGATCATATACTGGTGAAGCAAAAAGCGGCCCTTTTTTGTGTTCGCGAACGTCACGAACCCGCCGATCATCAGGAAGGTGATCAAAAACACCCATCCGTAGTTGGCATCGAACCAGTCCGCAAACGCCAGCGTGGCGGCCGTCATGGGGGGAAGAACAATGTTGTACTGCGAAAACAGGCCGGCCGTGGCGGGGAAGATGTACCAGACGTACCAGATAAATACGGCGATGAGCACGATCATCGTGATGGCCGGGGTGACCATCGCGCTGCGAACGCTCTTCTTGAATTCGTCCTGCCGCTCAAGGAAACGGGCCGTGGAATCGTAAATCTCGGCCATGTTACCGCTTCGCGACGCGATGCCGAGCATGTAGGCGGTAAATTTCCCCAGCGAGTGCTGGTGTTTCATGAACGCCTGCTGGGCTTCCATGCCGCCTTTGAGATCCGTATTGAGATCGCGGATGACCTGCTTGAGGCTTCTGGACGAGACGTCGCCCACGAGCAGGTTCAGGATCTCGTCGAACGGGAGGTGCTCGCGGAGCAAATTGGCGGAGAGGCGGACGAACATGATGACGTCCTGCCGCGGCGGTTTTGTCTGAAAATCAAACAGCTTCTTCTCGACGCGGATGACTTCCAGCCCCATTTTGGTGAGGGCCTTGACGATCTCTTCGGACGAAAACGCCTTCTGCTCGCCGGACGCCACTTCCCCGCTCGGGTGCCGCACCTTATACAGATACGCCCGCCGGCGCTGCAATGCCTGCAGCCGGAACGCGTGTTTTTTGGAGAGCGAGGCCACCTTTCTTTCGGCGGACCGCTTGGTGTTGGCGAACACGGTGCCCTGGATGGGTTGGCCCGAGGTGCCTACGCCGCTGAATTTAAACTCCTGTACTGCCATCGACTTCCCTGATCGTGGTGATCACCTCGTAACTGCTGAACAGACCGCCGGGGAGGTAACGACCTACTTCCCAAAGTCCTTCCCGGATCCCGTACCTACGGAAACCCGGCGACCCGATCAACGCCCACAACAATTGCGCCGGGGCTATTTTACTGAGGATCGGCGGAAATGGGGGGAGGGTAAGCCTGACGAATCCAATGGTGGTTCACATCGGCCATGATACGCCACCCGACTGGCCCCGACAACCGTTCGGATCAGCCTGTGATGTTGCGTTCACAAAGCGCGCACGTCATCCGGAGACCCTTAAGCCCGGCATCGCCGGGCTTTCTTATCGAGCATGAACGCATGGTTAAAGGACAAAATCGCTAATTCCCATATCCGAAGTCATCCCGAGCCTGTCGAGGGACCTCTCGATCGTCCGGGAGGTCCCTCGACAGGCTCGGGATGACTCAATTTGTTGGTGTTTCGCTATCCTGCCTGGTTTTTCGAGTACGTGTACGGTGCTGAGCTGTTTTACAGGAATTCACTACCATTATCGAACAGGGTGTTCATTAGCAACGCAGTGTGGGACCTTTCTCGTCGCGACTGATATGGCCTTTTCTACATGGCAATCATGCATGATTCGGGGCCGCAGGGCCACGCCAAGGCCGCACCGTTCAGACCGAATCCTGTCATGCCGGCAACGCAGGCCACGCGCCACAAAGTTATGGGCCTCAGGCGGATATGCACCAGCCAATCACGCATGTTTAGATGGTATCACACAAGTTCGTTAGAACAGAAAAAGCGGCGAGAGATCCTCAGCCGCTTTTCACGTCGAATAGATGCAAACATCAACTCGCTTTCCTCACCTGAACATTCATCCAACGCTCAACCAGGAACACTCAATCCGTAGGGTTATCTATTTCCCCTGAAAAATCCACTTCTGTCTTCGAGATGGTATCTCCAACTACAGTCACACGAACGCCTACTTCAGGGAACCGTTTGCTAACAGCCACAAAAACTACTTGATCGGCCACACTAAAACCATCGGGATCAATCCAGTATTCCGCATTTTCCGTTTCTTCACCTACAAACAACTGCGCCATGCCGGCGTCGATCAGCGATGAATATTCAGCACCGCCAGGCGTATACGGATCGTTCTTCGTCTTCCAGTAAATGGCATCTGATGCAATCGAGATGCATCGCCCCACCATCACATCAGCATCATGTTGCTTCATGCTGACTTCAGCCATCTGGAATCCAGCGACAACCGCCAATCCAACGATTACTAGACCCATTACCAGAAGGAGTAACTGCTGCTGACCCATGATACTACCAACGTTTCTACTATCTACCGCAAGTAAACTTCCGAATCAGACCTTTTACAAAACTCCACTGGAGAGCATAAAATGGAGACTTTCGAGTAGTTAGACTCATTGGGAAAGGCCTTCCCCGCAATGATTTACGGATCAGATACGAGGAAGGCTATTTCCCGCAACATTACGGCGCTATCGCATTGATCGTCGTACTGATATCTTCAGGGCGAGTACCTGCCACAGTCACAACTACGACGTTTAGATCGCCACCACCACTGGCTATCGGGACACTATTAGCCGTGATAATCAAGTCCTGGGCAGCAGCAATCGTAAAGTAACCATTCAGATTGCAGTAAGAACTCGCGGGTGCGCTCATAGCTGTACAAGCTGCACCGTCGACCTCATACCCCATTTGACCAAGAAGAAGACCTGTAAAGCCGACGTTGAGGGTCTCATCAGCGCCACCACCAAAGGCGGCCGGCTTGAGTTTCCACGCCTGGGCGTCGGATGCGATGCGGATAGCATCATTTACGAGCGCGTCGGCGTTCGCTTTTTTCTTGTTCTCACTAAACGCCTGGATGCCGACGACGACCGCGAGGCCGACGATGACGATACCGAGGACGAGGAGGAGGAGTTGTTGCTGACCCATAGCAGATTCTCCGTTTGTTGGTTGGTTTACGTGTTGTGTTGTATGTACTGGATGGCGCAGCCTCCCACGATACAGTGCAGGGCTACAGGTGGGCATCCACTTATTCCGAAAGCACGCGCCGCAGTGTGAACTATCGGCCGGATCCCGGAAAAACTAAAGCAGGGACACCTCGAAATTAAAACGGCGACACGCCGCGTTCTGCATCAAACGTTGATCCAGAACGTTGCCATCCGCCCTTTACCTTCGCGGGGCGCTAAAAAATAAGAGGACGCCGAGAATAAGATAAAGCCCGACCCTTTCTTGGTATATGAAAAGAAAAGGAAGGAAATTGCGAGATCGAGCTTCCAACATAAGGGTTCGGCGTCCCAGGGGTATCAGACAATGACCCGGTGGAGCGACTATCCTGTATGCGTATACCTGATCGCCCTGCCGGGGCCGGCCCTTCGTGTGAAGGGTCGGTAGATGCCCTGTCGTACCGTGTTTGCGGCACGGCGAAAAGCCTCCTACGTAAGCCCCGCGGCGAACCGTACGGTTCACCGCGCCCTGCATCCCGAGGAATGCGCCATCCGATCAAAGAACTAGACGTCTGGAGGGTGTGGGGAGCGAACCGGGGCCACGCGTACGTTGCAACCTGCTCCCTGCCCACACGTAGTAGAACCGCTCTCCTTGAATATCGTGCCAATCGCGGATACGGCCACTGAACCCGCCGATCCGACAGACGAGGTTACCCGCCATGAACGAATCGACGAAAAGTGCCCGCGTCACCATCCAGGAGCTGAAGCTAAAAACGAATCAGCTCAAGGATAAGGTGACAGAGATCATCGAGGAAGGAAACGCGCGGCGTATTATCGTCAAAAAAGACGGTCGTACGCTGGTTGAATTCCCACTCGCGATCGGCGTCGGCGGAGCCGCCGCCGCACTGCTCATCTCAGCGCCGCTGACGGCCCTGGGTGCACTGGCCGCGTTAGTGGCCGAGGTCCAGGTTATCGTCGAGCGCGTGCAGCCGGATTCGTCCGAAGACGACGAAGCAGCAACCGATGCCGGGTAACGGCATCTTTTTCCACCTCTTGCGCCGCAGGGGTAACGCCGCACCGGCCAACTCCAGAAAGAACGCCCTACCGGGGTGCGCCTCCAGGCACATCCTTCCGGTAAGTGCCCTAAAGTACCGCCTTGGGCGGGCGGAGTTGTCACAAAGCTGTGCTTATTTCATTATTGCTTTGACAAGATCGGCGTCCGGCGGGTATTCGGCCAGCAAATAGGCGGCAACAGGCGACGAGGTAAAATCTGCCCGGGTGGCTTCCCCCATCAGGTATAGCCGAACGGACTCCGGTTCATCCCCCGTCGTGTTTGCCCCGTGCCGCCTGAAATACGCCGCCGCTTCGGGCCCCAGTACCGACGGTTTGTCCATCACGGCTTCCAGGTATTTGCGCCAGCGTTCGTTTTTGTAGGTGGCGGCGATGTCGTCGGGGCGTTCCCAGGTAAGCTCGGCGTCCCGAAACAGGTCTCGCGTCGCCCCGCTGGCGTAACGCCCCTCCACTACATACCAACCGTCGCGGGTTGGCGGAGCGGGCGAAAACATATTCCAGCGCTGAATGATGCGCAGCGCCTCCCCGGTCGGCTCGAGGTACCCAAAAAAGGTGTTGTAATACCTTTCGCTCATCACGTGAGCCGTGAGCATGTTGGCCGACAGCATATACACCAGCACCAAGACAGAGGCCAGGGTGGCAATCAGACCCGGCTCTCCGGATCGGGCGGGACCAACTGAGCGGGGAGCGAGTCGCCGAAGGCGGGGCAAGTGCCTCACGGCCAGCCGGCGGAAGGTGTCCCCCGTTCCCAGCCGGCTCAGGCGATCCCAGAACGCAGCCGGCAACACCAGCAGCCACGCGGCCATGCAAACGAAAGGGTAGGGGCCAATCGTCAACGTCATGGCCAGACCGGCATGAAACGCGATAAAGCCCAGCCCGGCCAATGTGCGCCAGAACCCAATCCAGATAGGAATAAAGGCCATCATGGGGCCATACAACTCCAGGTAGTAGGTGCCGCGGCTGAGCAGGTGGAGCACGCCATCGGGTAAACCGAGCAACCACTGGCCGGCTGGACGCGCGAGGTAGTCCAAGTTTAACGCGAGATGGAGCGCCGTGGCTTCCTCAAGCCATACCTCTTCCGACTTAAACATCACCGTGAACCAGTACACGAGGCAGATCTGTAGCACGATACCCAGCGTGGCGACAGAGAGATGGTAGCCGTCGTCGCGCTCATGCCGCCCCGCCAGCGCATCCAGGGACCATCGCGCTCCGAGGGGTAAAAACAGGCTCCACAGGAGCAGGTTGAGCAGCAGCCAGTCCCCCCCGTTGAGCACGAGCGGGTTTCGCGTGTGTAGACTGAGCGTGAGGAGCCAGAGCGCGCATGAGGCCACCCGTGTGTGGTACCCGGCCATATAGGCCAGGGTGGTGATGGCCGCGGCAACAAACAGGGCGGCCTGCCACCAGAGGCTGCCCGAGAGCAGATGAAGCGATAACGCCCAGGTATCGGGATAATAGGCAAAATAGAAGGCGCGGGGGAGCACACCGGCGTCGGAATAGTGCGCGGAAAACGCCGTGGCGCGTACCGCCAGATCCACGAGTACAATCAGGCCGATAGCCACCCGGAACGCGGCAAGCGCACGAAAGTCGATCCCGAAGAGACGCTCGACGGTACGGTACAAAGGACTTGGGGGCGTCGTGGCGGTCATAGGCCGTTAACTGTTTGATAGAGAATAGGACCTTGGAGGCTTCACAATAAAAACGGCACCCTTTGACGAATCTCACGCCTCATTAAAGATAGATTGTAGAGACGCCCCGGTGGGGCGTCTCCCGCCTATTGTTTGTCAACGCCATTGCCCGTTGTACATTGTGCCGACCTGGTATGTCATCGAACCCGTCCATTTTATGTCGATCCCACTCCTGCCCCTCCCGGAAACCGCCCTGGCCGTCACCTTCGCCGATGTCCAGGCGGCGGCGGAGCGGATCGCCGGCTCGGCGCACCGTACGCCCGTCCTGCGCAGTTCCACCCTCAACGAGCGGTTGGGGGCGGATGTCGTGTTTAAGTGCGAAAACCTGCAGCGGGCGGGGGCTTTCAAGTTTCGGGGGGCGTTTAACGCGTTGAGCCGGCTGGACGACACCCAGCGCGCGCGCGGCGTGCTCGCCTACTCGTCCGGCAACCACGCCCAGGCCGTTGCCCTGGCCGGGCGTGTGCTCGGGATTCCCCGAACCATCATCATGCCGAACAATGCGCCGGCCGTAAAACGCGAGGCAACGGAAGGCTACGGCGCCACCGTCATCACGTACGACCCGGCCGTAGAATCGCGCGAAGAGCTGTCGCGACGGATCGCGGCCGAACGCGGGTTGACACTGATTCCCCCGTACGACCACGCGGACGTGATCGCCGGCCAGGGCACCGCGGCGCTCGAGTTGTTCGAGGACGTGCCGGCGCTCGACGCCCTGATCGTGTGTTGCGGCGGCGGAGGGTTGCTCAGCGGGTCGGCCATTGCCGCCCGGGCGCTGGCGCCCGACTGCCGGGTAGTGGGGGTAGAGCCCGACGCCGGCGACGACGCCTGCCGGTCGTTCCACACCGGCACGTTGCACACCGTCCGCAACCCGGACACCATCGCCGACGGCGCGCGCACGCCCTCGCTCGGAACCCTCACCTTCCCCATCGTCCTCCAGTGTGTGGACGACATGGTATCCGTGTCGGACCGCGCCCTGGTCGATGCCATGCGGTTTATGTGGGAGCGGATGAAGATCGTCGTGGAACCCACCGGTGCGCTGGCGGCGGCGGCGCTTATGGAGGGCCTGGTGCCGGCGCGGGGCCGGCGGATCGGGGTGATTGTCAGTGGTGGGAATGTGGATCTGGCGGCCATCCTTCCGCTCCTTACGAGCAGGCAATCGTAACGTGACCCCCACCCTCTCCGCCTACCTCGACCTCCTCGTCCGGCGCTTCGAGCAGCCGGATTTTATCCCTTCGGACCCGATCTCGGTCCCCCACGCGTTCGACGACCCGGGCGACCAGGAGATTGCCGGCCTCTTCGCGGCGCTCCTGGCCTGGGGGCAGCGGGGGACGGTGCTTCGTAAGATGGACGAGTTGTGCGGGCGGATGGGGTATCAGCCCCACGCTTTTGTCCTCCACTACACCCCCGAGCGCGATGCGGAGTGCCTCGCCGGCTTCAAACACCGCACCTTCCAGCCGGCCGACGCGTGCTGGCTGGTCCATGCCCTCTCCGCCGCCCTCCACCGATACGGCAGCGTCGAGGCGATCTTCCTGGCCCACCTCCCGCCGGATGCGCCCCATATCGGGCCGGCCATCCAGGGGTTTAGCGATACCCTCCTCACGATCCTCCCGGACACCCCACCCCGCCTGGCGAAACACCTCGCCCGGCCGGCGGCCGGCAGCGCCTGCAAACGGCTGGCCATGTACGCCCGGTGGATGGTGCGGCCCGGACCCGTCGACCTCGGCATCTGGCGCGGCATCCGCCCGGACCAACTCATCCTGCCGGTGGACGTCCACGCCGGCCGGCAGGCCCGCGCCCTCGGGCTCCTCCAACGCCAGACGGACGACTGGCGCGCCGCCCAGGAACTGACGGAGGCGTGCCGGCGCCTCTGCCCGGAAGACCCCTGCCGCTACGACTATGCCTTTTTTGGAGCCGGCGCGTACGAGGTCGAACTGGATAAACGGTTCGTGGTGGGCGTTACGCGTTGAACGTGTACACGTTTAACGCTAAGAAACCTTGAGATTTGCCTATTTCACAAATAACAAGTCATCCCCGCGAAGGCGGGGACCCAGAAAAAAGCCAGTCTGACGGCTGGGTCCCCGCCTTCGCGGGAGCCTGCCCCCGGCATTGATCGGGGGATGACCAATCATTGGGCTTTGAAATCTCAACGTATCTAAACCGGGCTCGTCGCCCGGACTTCGGCGCCGGGGATGCGGTAGGACTGGCGGTAATACAGCAGCGGAAGGGCGTCGAGGGCGGGGTCGAGGATCGCTTCGACCTCGGCCAGGACCAGCGAGTGGTCGCCGGCGGGGTACACGGCATAGCGCCGGCAGATGAGGACGGCCAGCGCGTCGCTCAGCACCGGAAGTCCGTCGAAGTCCGTGTGCGCGATGTCGACGAACTGAGAGCGCGAGGCCAGGTCCGGCTGCGCGAAATGCCGGCTCACATCCACCTGGCCGGCGTGTAACACATGGATCGCAAACCGGTCCGCCGCCGCCACATGCGGGTGGATGGAGGATTCGATACCCACGTTAAACGACACAAGCGGCGGATCGAGGGAGACACTCGCGAACGAACCGATCGTCACCCCGCGAGGGCCGTCGGCGCCGGCGAGCGTGACAACAGTGACAGGCGACGGCACGTGGCGCATGACCGCGCGCAACGCCCTGCTGTCGATGGGGCTATTCATGCAGAACCTACGAGGGAACGGCCAGGGGGTGGACCGGGTGCGGGTGGGGCGCCGGATCAGGAAAAGACGTCTTTCACTTTACTGAAGAACGACTTGCGGTCCTCCTCCTTCCCCGGTTTCGGGATGAAAGACGGCGACGTGCGGTATTCCTCGAAGAAGCGACGCTCTTCGTCCGTTAGCGTTTTGGGGGTCCATACGTTGATGCGGACCATCTGATCCCCCCGGCGGGTGCTGTTGAGTTCGGGCAGCCCGCGTTCGCGCATGCGCAGCACCTTGCCGGACTGCACGCCGGCGTCGATTTCCAGGCGGGCGCGGCCTTTCAGGGTCGGGACCTCCACCTCGGTGCCAAGGGCGGCGTCCGGGAAGGAGATGTGCAGGTCGTAGTAGATATCCAACCCCTCGCGGGAGAAGTGTTTGTGGGGGACCTCCTCGATCTCGACGCGCAGGTCGCCCGTGCCGCCGCCGCGAACGCCGGCGTTGCCGGCGCCGCGCATGGTGAGGTAGTTGCCTTCGAGGACGCCGGCGGGGACCGGGATCGCGATCGTCTCCTCCCCTTTCAGCCGCCCCTCGCCGTGGCATTTCTTGCAGCGGTCGTTGATCGTCCGCCCCTCGCCCTGGCACGTCGGGCAGGCCTGCACGTTCACGAACTGGCCAAACACCGAGCGCGTCACCTGGCGGATTTCGCCGGTACCCTGGCAGGTCTGGCAGGTGGAATAACCCTCTTTGCCGGCCTCGGCGCCCGAGCCGGTGCAGGTGTCGCACGAGACGAACTTGCGGACCTTGATCTTCTTTTCCGCGCCCTCGCTGATGTCCTCGAAGGTGAGTTGGAGCTTGATGCGGAGGTCGCCGCCGGGCCGGCCGCGCTGGCGCGTCCGGGGGCGGGCGCGGCCGCCGAATACCTCGTCGAAGATGCCGCCGCTGCCGCCAAAGATGTCGCTGAAGGCGCTGAAGATGTCGTTGATATCCTGGAAACCCTGCTGACCGGTGCCATTGCCGCGCACGCCGGCGTGGCCGAATCGGTCGTACCGGGACCGTTTCTCCGGACTGGACAGCACCTCATAGGCCTCCGCGGCCTCTTTGAACATCGCCTCCGCCTCCTTGTCGTCCGGGTTGCGATCCGGGTGGTACTTCAACGCCTGCTGGCGATAGGCGCGCTTGAGGTCGGCCTCGGTGGCCGTCTTGTTCACACCCAGTATTTCGTAGTAATCGCGCATAAATCGGAAGAGGCTTGCGGCTACGCCTTACCGGGCGTTCGGGACTATTGCTGGTCGCGGAAACGCCGTGCGCAACGCTGTCGGCGCGCGCGCGTTCCACGGCGGGCGCAGTTTGGGGGGATTACAGGGGGGATCAGGAGGACACGACGACCTTCGTGTGGCGGATCACCCGATCCCCCATACGGTATCCTTTCTGCAGCTCACTCAGTACGACCCCCGCCTCGGTATCGGCGGGCGCCGGCTGCTGCATGAGGGCATCGTGTTCATTTTCATTAAACGGCTGCCCGACGGCCTGGATGTGCTCGACACCCAGGCGCACCATCTCGTCGTTGAATTTGCGGAAGACGAGTTCCACGCCTTCCTTGAGCTTGACGTACATAGGGTCGAGCGCCTGCTGGTCCGACTCGAGCTTCGACGCCGCATCGAGCGACCGGCCGAGGTCGTCCAGCACTTCGAGCATCCGCTGCACGACATGGACCTGGCTGGACTGCACGATCGTGAGCCTCTCGGTGTCGGTGCGTCGTTTATAGTTCTGGAATTCAGCCGCCTGGCGGAGCAGGCGATCTTTCGTGTCTTTCAATTCGGCGCGCAGCCGGGCCACCTCTCCAGAAGCCTCGGGCTCGGCACGCGAGCCGGCCCCCGGGGGCGGCATGGCGTCTGCCTCCCGGGTACGGGCCATTTCTTCCGATGCGGGGGCCGCGTGAGTATCATCTTGCACGGATTCTTCCTGTATGTCTGAGGTTCTGTTCATCGTCAAAACCGTGGGTTCGCCGTAAGGCCTAAAACGAGGGCGTCATTAGTGTTGGGCCGAGCGGTCGGGCCGGCCGAGCAACGCGGCCATGCCTTCCACCAGCGCCACGACGCGGACGTAGTCCATACGCGTGGGGCCGATGATACCGATCGTACCCGTCGTTTCGCCCAGCAAATAGCTGGCGGTGACGATAGAATACTTGTCTCCCTTCCCGTCGCTCAGCTCACGACCGATTCGGACGGCGGCGCGGCCGGGGTCGGATGGGTTCGCGGCCTCATCCTCGAACAGCTGCACCACCACGTCCTCCTCCTCGAGCAGCCCGATAAGGTCCCGCAGGGCGTCCGGATCTTCCTGAAATTCGGGTTGGGCGAGGATGTGCTGGGCGCCGGCGAAGCTGAGCCGGCCGTCGGAGGGTTCGCTGAATAGGGCCGCCGTCGAGTTGAGCACGAGGCGGATGATGCCGGTCTTTTCATCGCTCACATCCTGCATCCGCGACGCATACGTCTGGCGGATGTCGTCCAGCGTCAGGCCGGCGAGGCGTTCGTTCATCAACGCCACGGCCGCATCCACGTCGCGCCGCTCCAGGCCAGACTCCACCTCCAGCACGATGGTCTTGAACAGGCCGCCGCGCAGACTGATGACGAACATCAGGCGGGAAGAGGACAGCGGCACCGCCTCCATCCGATCCAGGATCCCCAGCGAGAGCCTGGGGCTGAGCACGACGCCGAGCAGATTCGAGAGCCGGCCCAGCAGACGCGAGCACTCCTTCAGGAACACTTCGTTGTGCGTGGCGGCGCGGTCCAGCCCTTCCCGCAGCAGCCGGCCTTCTTCTTGAGACAGGGCCTGGCGCAGCATGAGCTGGTCGACAAACACGCGGTACCCGAGGTTGGTCGGGACACGCCCGGCCGACGTGTGCGGATGGTCGAGAAACCCGCGTTCCTCGAGATCGCTCATCGTGTTGCGGATGGAGGCCGGGCTGAGGCCCAGCATGTACCGCCGCGCGAGGGCGCGCGAGCCCACGGGGCCGGCGGTGTCGATAAAATCGGACACGACCAGCCGCAGGATTTCGCTTTCGCGCTCCGTGAGGGCGTGCCGACGGGTTGGACGATATGGGTGCGTGGCGCTTTTCACTGCAATGCCTCCTAGCAAAACCCTTGCCGACCGCCCCCGCGGCGATCGACGCGCGACGAAACGGCAGACCGAAACGCGCGACGCGCCCGCCCGGTCCCGGGATCATTCAAAATAGCCGAAATACGCATGCCATGGTACTGACACGCTAAAAAAGCACCGTATCGACCTGTGCCATCCTGGCACAGGTCGATACGCTGGATTCGAGCAATCTGGCGGACTCAACCGATCGCGGAGCACCGGGCAGCGTTATTTGATCCGCTCCAACTCGATCTCGCGCCGGAAGGAGATGTCGGCGCCGGCTTCGGTCCGGAACGCGTTCCGCGAGCTGGACACGAAGGGCGTCGCCGGCGCCTGGCTGGTCGATACCCGCGGGGCAATACCATCATTCTGATAGGTATTCCCATCGTCGTACCGGCTCTGCGGATAGTCGTCGTCGTACGGGTTCGAATTATACCGGATTCCGTCTTCCTCGTATTCGTACGGGTCGTCGTAGCGGCCGCCGTAATAGGGGTCGTACCCCTCGTCGCCGCGGTACCCGTAGCTGATCGCCTCGTCGCCGAAGTCGGCCAGCAGGTTACGATCGTCCGGCAGGAGGGAGATCGGCGGGTAGCCGTTAAACGAGCGGGGGTTAAACAGCCGGCTGTGCGAACGCAAGTAGACGCGTTGCTTACGCAGGCTGAGCGATCCGACCCGGTAGCCGTGGCCATCGCGGTACCGATCCAGCACGTAGCCGTCGTAGTGGCGCGTGGAGATCATCTCGAAGCCGGCCGACGGATCGCCCACAAGGAACACGTCGCGGTCGAACACGACATCCCCGTCGCGGTAAATCGTGGCCTGGATGTGGGCGAGTTCGTCCGGGATGCGGTTCACCTCACCCATGTAGCGGCCGTTGCGGTAGATCTCGATGGCGTCGATGAAGATGTCGACTTCCGCATAGCGGCCGTTGGCGTGCCGGACGCGCTGATGGTACCGGGTGCGGACGTCCACATCGATCGTGCGGCGGTTGCTGCCCCAACCCACTTCCACGTACACCACCTGGCGGTAGCGGTAATGGGGCTCCCAGCGGCGTTGGTGGCGGTACTGCCACGGCCAGCGGACGCTTACGTGCACGTTCGGCTTCGACACGTGGGGATGACGCCGATAGTCGACGTGCGTGCGGTCCTGCCGGGGTTCGTAGACCTGGATCGGCTCGCGGCGCTGGGGCTCCTGGCGGCGATCCGGCTCGGCGCGACGGGTGGTCTCCTCACGCGCGGAAGGATCGTTGCGACGATCAGGCTCGATCCGGCGCTCGGGTTCTGACCGGCGCTCGGGCTCGGCGCGGCGATCAGGCTGGCGTTCGGGCTGGCGTTCGGGTTCGACGCGACGCTCGGGTTCGGCACGGCGATCAGGCTGGCGTTCGGGCTGCCGTTCGGGCTCGGCGCGGCGCTCGGGTTCGGCACGGCGATCCGGCTGGCGTTCGGGCTGGCGCTGGGGTTCGGGGCGGCGGTCAGGCTGGCGCTGAGGTTCGGAGCGGCCTTCCGGCTGCCGCTGCGCGGTTTCCTGGCGGTCGCCCGACCGGGCGTCGGAGCGGCGGGTATCGTCTTTACGCGGGGCGGCTTCCTGGCGCGGGGCGGGCTGTTCGGTGCGGGCCCGGGCGGTCGGCGTTTCGGTTTTCGGCGCCGGCGTCTCCTTGCGCTCCTCTCGGGCGCGTTCGGTTCGGCCTTCGGTGCCGGACCTGGACTGCGCCGAGGCCGGAAGCAGGCCGCTGAGCATGATACCGTGGAAGAGGGAGAGTGCGAGCGCTGCACTCCAGAGCGGTTGAAAGCGATGTACCTGCCTTTTCATGACATTCTCCATGCAGTGGATGAACCGTGGGCCTGAGCCCGCCGTGTCGTTTGGAGAAAAGGCCATACAACGACGTGCCAGCCAGCTTTCTACTCGATTTTCCAGGTTTTGAGGGGACGTATTGCCCTCCCCAGCGCGCACCCGCCGGCGCCGGTGTCCACAATCTCAGACAGCCTCTCTCAACGAGTTCGCCAGGGCCGGCAGAGAACATTCGCAGATCAAGGCGCGCGACATGCCGCGATTGAGGCGTACTCGCATACGCCGCAATGCCTGTCCTGAGCTTTGTCGAAGGGAGCGGCGCGGAGAGGAACGCTGATATGCGGGTTTTATCAACGGCATTTTAGCACCGCGCAACCGATGACGCAGCAACCGGGTATATCCCCCTTCAAGACGGATCTCGTTCCCAGAAGCCGCGCCGGTCGCCGGCGCCTCGTTCTCCGTTCACCCATCGAAAACCGATCACCACGCACCATGCGGTTTTTCTCCACGTTGATCGCCAGCACGCTCGGCACCCTGATCGCGCTGGGCGTGATCTTCATGCTCTTTTTCTTCATCATCTTCGCGCTGGCCGCCATGTCGGACCAGGCCCCCCGCGTGCGACCCGGCTCGGTGCTCCTGATCGAACTCGGCGGCTCCGTCCCCGAAATCGTCTCCGACGACCCCATTGCGACGGCGTTCTCCGGCGCCGCTCCTTACGACTTACTGGATTTCACCTCCGCCATCAAAAAGGCCGCCGTCGACGAGCGCATCGACGCCATCTGGCTCCGCCTCACGCCGCTGGGCGGCTCGTGGGCCACGCACCAGGAAGTACGCGCCGCCCTCGAAGTCTTCAAAGCGGCCGGCAAACCCATCATCGCTTCGAGCGACGACCAGTATGTCAATGAGGTCACCTACTACGTGGCCAGCGTGGCGGACGAGGTGTATGCCTCCGCCGCGGCGCCGTTCGAGTTCAATGGATTTTACATCGCGGCGGAGTTTTACAAGAACCTCTTGGACAAGATCGAGGTGGCGCCCCAGGTGACCCGCGCCGGCACCTACAAAAGCGCCGTAGAACCCTTCCTCCGCACGAACCTGTCCGATGAAAACCGTGAACAGCTTTCGTCGCTCCTGGCGGACCAGCAGGAGGTGTTTGCCGCTGCCGTCGCCGAAAGCCGTGATATGACGCCCGAGGACGTGGTCCGCATCATCGAAGGCGAGGCCATCCTCACGGCTACCGACGCCTACAACGCCGGCCTGCTGGACGCATTGCTGTTCCGCGACGAGGTGGAATCCGCGCTGAAGGCGCGTCTGGCGTATGACGAAGAGGACGAATTGCGGCTGCAGAACATCCGCTCGTACGTCCGCGTGCCGGCCACCGAGGCCGGCCTGCCCCGGCCGGCGAGTGAGGAGATCGCCATCGTCTACGCCGTCGGCACGATCATGAGCGGCGAAAGCGGGTACAGCATGAACCCGCTCTTCGGCGGCGAAACCGTGGGCGCGGACACGTTCAACGAGGCCATCCGCACCGCACATGAAAGTGAGAACGTGAAGGCGATCGTCATCCGCGTCAACTCGCCGGGTGGCTCGGTGGCCGCCTCGGATGCCATGTGGCGGGAGATTTCGCGCGCCGCCGCCGATAAGCCGGTGATCATTTCGATGGGCGACGTGGCAGCCTCGGGCGGCTTCTGGATCGCGACCGCCGGGCACACGATCGTGGCCGATCCGCTCACGATCACAGGCTCGATCGGCGTATTCGGGATGGCGTTCGACATGAGCGGCCTCTACGAAAACAAACTGGGTATCTCGTTCGATGTCGTGCGCACGGGCCCGTATGCGGACATGTACTCGGGCGTCCGCGCCCTCTCGCCGGATGAGCTGCGGCTGCTGGACAAATCGACGGAGGAGATCTACCAGAACTTCCTCCAGCTCGTCGCCGAAAGCCGCAACATGACGGTCGAGGCCGTCGACTCCGTGGCCCAGGGCCGGGTATGGACCGGCAAACAGGCGATGGCCATCGGGCTGGTCGATGAACTGGGCGACCTGGACCGCGCCCTCGCGATCGCGGCCGAGAAGGCCGGCCTGGACAGCACCACCTACCGCACCCGCGTGCTGCCCCTCCCGAAGACGATGCTCGAGCAGATGACGAAAAGCCTCAACTCTCGCGTCGCCTCCGCCTGGCTGAATCACTCCACCAGCCCCGCCGAGCGAACCCTCCTCCAGCACCTGGAGGTGCTCCAGGGCCTCCTCCGCCTCCAGGGGACGGTGCAGGCCCGCCTACCGTTCGAATTCGTAATCCGGTAAGGCCCCCTACACCAACACGTCGCCCGTCATGTCGGGCGGTGCGGTTTCGCCGAGGAGGTGAAGGATCGTCGGGGCGATGTCGCCGAGTTTTCCGGGCTTGATCGGGCCGATGAAGCCCTTCTTGATGATCAGGTGCGGCACAAGCGCCGTCGTGTGGGCCGTGTTCGGGGTGCCGTCCGGGTTACGCATCTTGTCCGCATTCCCGTGGTCGGCGATGATGGTGATGCCATAGCCCCGCGCTATAGCTGCCTCGACGACGATCCGCGTGCACGCGTCAACGGTTTCGACGGCTTTGACGGCGGCCTCGAATACCCCCGTGTGCCCCACCATGTCTGGATTGGCGAAATTGAGCACCACCAGATTATAGTCGTGCTGCGTGATGGCCGCCGCCACCTTTTCGGCCAGCGGCAGGGCGCTCATCTCCGGCTGGAGGTCGTACGTGGCCACTTTCGGCGAGGGCTCCAGGATGCGGTCTTCGCCGGCGAAGGGCTCTTCGCGGCCGCCGCTGAAGAAAAAGGTGACGTGCGGGTACTTCTCCGTTTCGGCGGCGCGGAGCTGCCGGCCCCCGCGCGCGGCCATCACCTCGCCGAGGGTCTGGGTAAGATTCACCTTCGGGAACGCGATTGGGACGTGGAAAGACGATTCGTACGGCGTGAAGAGGGTGTAGTGGAGATCGAGCCGGGGACCACGGTCGAATCCATCGAATCCTTCCGTGATAAACGCGTGCGTGAGCTGGCGTCCCCGGTCGGCCCGGAAGTTAAAAAATACCACGGCATCGCCGGACTCCACCAGGGCGCCGGTACGTGAGAACCGTTCGATCTCCGGATCCACGATCCGGATCGGCTGCACGAACTCGTCGGTCACGCCGGCGGCGTAGCTGGCCAGGATCGCGGCTTCGGGGTCTGAGAACGGTACGCCGGTGTTGGCGGTGAGCAGGTCGTACGCCAGCTTCACACGCTCCCAGCGCTTGTCGCGGTCCATCGCATAATATCGACCGATGATCGAGGCGATCCGGCCCACGCCGATGGTGGCGGCCTGTTGCTGGAAGAGGCGGATGTATTCGAGGGCGCCGTGTGGGTCCGTATCGCGCCCGTCGGTGAAGGCATGCAGGAGCACCTGGCCGGCCTCGAGGCCCTCGCGCCGCGCCAGTTCCATCACGGCAAAGAGGTGGTTGAGCGACGCGTGCACGCCGCCGTCCGAGAAACAGCCGAACAGGTGCAGCTTCGTGTGGTTCGTCTTCGCATGGCGCGCGGCGTTGACGAGGACGTCGTTCGTGAAAAACGCGCCCTCTCGGATGTCCTTGTCGATCCGCGTGATTTCCTGGTACACCACCCGGCCGGCGCCCAGGTTCATGTGCCCGACCTCCGAGTTCCCCATCTGGCCCTCCGGCAGCCCCACCGCCAGCCCCGACGCCTCCAGGGTGCTGTGGGGGTAGGAGGCGAATAACTCGTCGATAAAGGGTTTCCGCGCGTGGTCGATCGCGCTCACCGAGCGGTCCACGGCAATACCGAATCCGTCGAGGATGATGAGGATGTGGCGTTGTGTTGCTTTCATCAGAACTGGGGTCATGGCGACGGCACGCGCGCGCCGTCAGGTTACACGAAAATCGGGCACTTTGCGGGTGGACTTCCCGGTGCGGGTCTCGAATACGTTCATGGACGCGCACACCGGGCAACACCGCTGCACCGTACCGTAGCGATCTTGCCGATCGGCCGGCGTGTCGAAGTAATGGCTGTTTGTCTTGCAGTAGTATTTGCCTCGCTTCGCATCAAGGCCCGCGAGGGGCGCCGGCAAGCGGCCGAGGCGCTCGTAATACTGGCACGTCGCGACGAGGGGGCACACTTCGCATCGGGGCGCGCGGGCCAGGCAGGTGTAGCGGCCGTGGAGGATAAGCAGATGGTGCGCCTCGGACCAGTCTTTCTGATCCAACAACGCCTTCAACTGTCGTTCCACGTGCAGCGGCGTCGGGGCGCGCACCGTCAGTCCGATGCGGTTGGCCACCCGAAACACGTGGGTGTCGACAGGCATCGCGTCGACGTCGAACGCCACGGAAGCCACCACCTGAGCCGTTTTCCGTCCCACGCCCGGGAGCCGGACGAGCGCTTCTACCGTACCCGGGATCTCGCCCCCAAAATCGTCGCGGACCTGCCGCGCCATGCCGGCGAGGTGCTTCGATTTATTGTTGGGGTAGGAGACCGACTTGATGTACGGCAGGATGTCCTCCGGCAACGCTCGCGCGAGGGCATCAACCGTCGGGAAGGCCTCGAACAACGCCGGCGTCACCTTGTTCACCCGCTCGTCCGTGCACTGAGCGGAGAGGATGACGGCGACGATCAGTTCGTACGGATCGTTATACCGCAACTCCGTTTCGGGCCGGGGGATGGCCACGCGGAGGGCTTCGAGCGTATGACGGGCGCGTTCGCGGCAGTTCACGGGGTTTAGGAGCTTCGTCGGGCGGCGCGGTGTGCTTCACGCTGAGCATCACTCGATACCGGTCCGAGGCCTTAAATTAGTGCATCGTCCCGAAACCAAATCCGAATTTTGTTCTTAAACTCTCCCGCTCTTCAGCCAGCTGCCTCGTTGTCATGCGCCGTGCCCGCCCGCTTTTTCTGGATCTACTTATCGGCGCCATCCTGCTCGGCGTTTGTGCGGCCGGCGCGCGGCCGGCCAGCGCCCAGCGGCTGGACAGCCTCTCCCCTGAGGCCCGGCTGTCGCTCGTGACCGTCCTCCCCGGCGAAGCCGCCTACGAACTCTTCGGGCACAGCGCGATCCGCGTGTACGACCCCCTCCGCGGCGTCGACGCGTTGTTCAACTACGGCACCTTTCAATTCGATGCCTACTTCCTGCCCAAATTCATCTACGGGCAGCTGGATTATCTGCTTAGGGTGATCGCGTACCAACGGGAGTTGCCCTACTACAGGCAGCGGGGGCGTTCCGTGATTGAACAGGAGCTGCGTCTTTCGCCGGCTCAGCGGCAGGCCCTCGCGCAGTTTTTGGAGATCAACGCCCAACCCGAAAACCGCACTTACCGCTACCTGTTTTTAACCGACAACTGCTCAACCCGCACCCGCGACGCCCTCGAGCGCACGCTCGGCGACGTCATCCGTTTCCCGGACACCTACCGCAATCCCGGGACGTACCGAGAGTTGTTGGACCGGTACGTGGACCATCTGCCATTTATGGACCTGGGTTTTTATCTGGTGCTCGGCCCGCCGGCGGACGCCATGGCCTCGGCCCGGGACGCCCATTTTTTGCCGGATTATCTCAAGGAAGCATTTGATGGCGCGGAGATTCGAGGCGAAGCCGGGTGGGAGCCGCTGGTCGTGCGGACGGACACCGTATACTGGAATGCCGGCGCCGCCGAGCGTGCCGAAGGCGGATTTCCGGTCTGGCCGATCACCTGGGGCTTGCTGGCGCTCGGTGTAGCGCTGACGTGGTGGCGGCGAAACGAGGTCGGCGGAATTATCCCGTATTTCGATCGAATGGTATTCGGCGTGGTGGGCCTCGCCGGCGTGTTGATGGCTTTTTTATGGCTGATCGCCCTGCACGACGTGACCGATCGGAACTGGAATCTGTTCTGGGCCTGGCCCACACACCTCCTCGCGATCGTCTGGATCAAGGCGCGGCCGGCGTGGCTGCGCGGGTACTGGATGGCTACGGCCGCGGCCGGCATGATCGGCCTGGCCGGGTGGGGCTCTTGGCCCCAGGCGCTGCACCCCGCCCTCGTCCCGATCGTGCTCCTGCTCGTCTTGCGCAGCGGCTGGCTGGCGTGGAAGATGGGCGTTATTCGAGGCTTGCGAGCTTAAAATCGAAGAAAAGCGTGTGCCACACCTTCACCGGCTTGCCGCCCACGCGGCCCGGCTCGAAGCGTGCGCCGCGGAGGACCCGCAGCACCTCGGGGTCCAGTCCGTATCCCAGGCCGTTCATGACCTCCGGCTTCTGCATGTTGCCGGCTTCGTCGACGATCATCCGCACGGTGATGCGCCCTTCGACACCTGCTTCCCGCGCGAAGGCCGGGTAGCGAATGCGCGACTGGAGCGCATGGATGCCGCCGATGAGGACGGGGGCCTCTTCCGAGAAGTTGTAGACGCCGTTGGAGTCGACCATTCCTTCGGGAAGCTGCTGCTCGAGCCGGCGGAGCGCCTCGAGATTCGCCGTCGTCTCCCGGACGCGGCTGACGAGGTAGTCGTCGGCCGGTCGGGCCGCCAGTGCCGCCTGGTAGCTGGCGAGGCTGCCCTCGTAGTCGCCCTGCTCAAACAAGACATCGCCGCGGGCGCGGAAGCTGAGGTATTCCTCCTCGCGGCGCTGGGCCTGGTTCAGCTGAAGGTCGACTTCAAACAGCCCGGACTTGGCCTCGTAGTCGTCCGGCCGAGCCTCCAGGGCTTGCTCGAACTCCCGTTTGGCCTCCACGAGGCGGTTGGCCGCGCGCATCTCGTTACCGGACTGCATATGCTGGCTGTACTGGGTATCGCGGGACGATTCCGAGAGCCGGCGTTCGATCTGGCGGAGCATGGACGTAGCGTATTCATCGTCCCTGCGGTATTCGAGGGCTTCGATGAATTTACGCTGGGCATCGCGGTAGTTTCGAGTGTCGAAGGCCGAATCCCCCTGGGCGCGGTACAACTCGTAGAACTCACCGTTCCGGATGAGCTCGTTGTTGATCGTCGGCCGGGGGACGGGCGGGGCCGGCAGCGCCTGGGAATCGGTGCGGGAGCGTTGTTGCCGCTGGAAGGTATCCGACAGGCGCGCATTCGCCAGCGAATCTTCCGGCCGGAATTCGAGCACGTGCATGTAGATGCGGCGCGCATCGGTGTAGAGCGGCCGGGCGCGGACCGAGTCCCCCTGCATCACGAGGCCGTCGGCGGAGCGGAGGATCGAGTCGGCATCGGCGATAAACGAAAGGTATTCTTTTTCATTGATCGAGCTGGCCGCCTGTTGTGCCAGGCGCGTGTTGACCACGGTGATCCGATCGCGGATCTCGCTTCCTTCGGGTTCGATGTCCAGCGCGACCCGGTAGTGCTCAAGCGCTTTTTCGTAGTAGGTTAGCGCCTGATCCGGCGATCCGACCTCGTCGACATCTTGCGCGAGCTTAAAGAGTGAGTCTCCCTCGGCGAGTCGGGTCGCATAGGCCTCGTTGTCCATCAAAAAAGCTGTTGGATTGCCCTGGCTACGCATCAAAATCATCACCAGGACAGCGACGATCGAGATGCCGAACACCGAATACAGGGCCACGCGAAGCAGCCGGCGTGGCGATTGGTATGGGGGGGATGCGCCAAAGCCTTCCTCTTCGACATGCGCCGGCAGCGGCGCGACCGGGTCGCCGAAAGAGAATACGGGCGGTTCGACGTGGACGCGGGGCGGCGTCGGCTGCCGCAGCGCGAGGCTGTGTTCGGGCAGAACGCCCGGGGCGGCCGGCCCGTCGCCGCTGAGCGCGCGCGAGGCCTCCTCGATGTCTTCCAGTTCGAGATGGATCGACTCCTCGTCCAGCCTGCTTTCCTCCTCCTCGGGCATCTCCGAGGACTCATCGTCCATCGGCGCATTAAAAGGTGAGGAGAGCGCCGAAGGAACCCCATTTTCCATCCGCGGCGAGGTGGAGGTGCGGGGTGCAAAAATCGAATGAGCAAACGAGGCATCACCATCCGGCGTGACGTCTGCGCCGGGTTTTCTCGGCGCGAACATCTGCGGCTGCGGATCGACGCTCAGGGGCGAGGCATCCGGCATCGTCGGAATGCGGATCGGCGACGGCTCCGCCTGAGGCGCGGCCCCGCGGGTCAGCAGTTCGCGGAAGGCATCGATCGTCTGGGGCCGGCGGGCGCTGTCGAGGATCAGTCCTTTTGCGAGGGCCTCGCGAACGACAGGCGTCAGGCGCGTCTGGCCGGCGAGTAATTCGGCCAGAGTATCCACCTCCAGGCGGGCGGGCGCGGGTGGCACCCGCTGGCCGGTGAGGATAAAATAGAGCGTGGCGGCGCAACCGTAGACATCGGTCCATGGCCCCTGCTTTTCGCCCGGCACGTATTGTTCGGGCGGCGCAAAGCCCGACTTCAGGTACTCGTCGAATACGCGGGAGCGCTGGGCGAGCAGGACGTGCGTCATCTGGAACGAGAGGAGCATCGGCCGGCCGTTTTTAGCCAGGAAAATCTCCGCCGGCGTGATGCCTCCGTGGATGAGCCCGTGTTTATGGCCGGCGCGGACACCGTCCAGCAGTGGCATAATCAGCGTGATGGCCGTCCGAACGGGGATACGCCCCCCCTGCTGCTGCACGACATCGGCCAGCGTGGCGCCCTCATGGTAGTCGCTCACTCGATAGGCCGTCCCGTTTTCACGGAAAAAAGCCCGTTCGCGGACCACATTCGGGTGCTCGATCCGGCTCATGGCCGCCGCTTCTTTGAGGTACCGTTCCAGGCCGTACTGAAAATACGTACGGTCTTTTTCAGAGCGAGGCGCGACATGCAATTGCTCCGGATCCCGCGTGACGAAGCGGGCCGGATAATATTCGCGAACGACAACCTGCTCCTCATTCCGTAGATCCCAGGCCAGGTACGTGACATCGACCGGCCCTATCCCCCCCAGCACATTGCGTACGGCATACTGCTCGTTTAATACCGTGAGACGTGGCAACACCATGGCAATGGTTCCGAGCTACTATGTGGATCGGACTAAATGGACGCGTTCATGCGGCCCGGGGAGCGGCTGCTTGAGAAAACGGCGCGAGACGACCGTTTGCGCGTTTGATGCGCGACCAACGCATCGGTATAGTAAGAAGCAGCACGGGTAAAGATCCAGCCGTCAGACAAATCAAGGCTGATTGGCTCACTTCCTGACGTGCTCACCCCGCGGCGGCATTTTTGTTCTCGCTCCGTTAATCCCTTGCGGGCTATACCCACGATTCCCCGCAATTCACGGGCCATTCTATCCAACGTGAAGCGGGTTAAGCGCCCTTATCCATTCATCGTTACATCCGCGGCCGCCAGGAGAAAACCAGGACGCCGGCGGCACACACGCTCCGTCATTCGCGGGCATGCACGACATGCAGGGAGTCCACCCCGAGCCGGGTGGCGAAGAACTGGCGCAGACGATCTTGCTCCGGTTCAGGCGGCAGCGCGCGCCATGTCGCCACGACGACGACCGACGCGGCCCGAGTGGAATCCGCGACAAGGGTCACGTTTCCAATGCCAACGGATCGCAACTCGGGAAACAGGGCGGCTACTTCCCGGGTGACCTCCTCAACCGGAAAACGCGAGGAACGCAGACGTACAACCTCATCCTCCAGCACACGAATCTGATCCTCACGCGCCTGCAGGGCCTCTGTGTTGCGCTGGTACAGATCCTCCAGGATGCCCCTGCGCACCATGTCGGCCACTTGCTCGGGCGCCATTTCGCCGATATCCGGCTGACGGAGTACGAGGCGGGTGTTCTCGAGTCCATACGAGGGTAGTCGTTGCTCCATGGAAGTGACCATTTCTTCCGTCAGCGGCGGCCCCAGCACGGTGGCGCCAATGGTGGAAGCGGTCCGGGTGTAGGCGACATCGATGTTGAGCAGGGCACGGTTGTCGAAGTTCAGGTTTTCCGTGATGAACCGCCTTGCACCGAGTTGGAAGCGGGCTTCTTGAACGACTTCCCACGCCGTATACCCGCTCGGCACCACGATCAGGAGCGACATCGTCCCGAGGATGACACGGGCGCGGGTCTGGTGGGTGGGATCCACACGTTCGACGATCGGAAAACGCATCAGCCGGGCCATGCCGATGGCGGCCAGCGAGATGAACAGGGCGTTGATGAGGAACAGGTGGATGGCGCCCAGAAAGAACCACACATCCCCCGTGGCGATGCCGTAGCCGGCCGTACAGAGCGGCGGCATGAGCGCCGTGGCGATAGCCACCCCGGGAATCACATTGCCGCGGTTGGCCTTGCGGGAGACCGCCACCACGCCGGCCACCCCACCAAAAAACGCGATGAGTACATCGTACAGCGTGGGCCGGGTACGGGCAAGCAGTTCAGACTGTGGTCCTTCGAGCGGCGAGACGGCGAAGTAGAGGGTCGACGCGATCATCCCGACGGCCATCGCCACCAGCAGGTTGCGCACGCTGCGCCGCATCAGCCGCATGTCATTCGTCGCCACACCGAAACCGGCGCCGATGATTGGCCCCATGAGCGGCGAGATCAACATCGCCCCGATGATGACAGCCGTGGCGTTGACGTTCAGCCCGACGGAGGCAATAACAATGGCGCAGACAAGCGCCCAGGTATTCCCGCCTCGGATCTCGACATCCGAGCGGATCTGCTGGAGGGCGCCCTCGTAGTCGGTGTCCGGATCGAGGGAGAAGGTATCGCGAACGACAGAGCCCAGGGCGCGGGCCGCGACTCCGAGCCGGCGGTTTTCAGAGGAGAGATCGGGCATAAGTACCTGCGAAGGGAAAGAACACGCACTCTAGCACCCGATGGAGGGCAGCGAGTTCCAGGTGCGGTATTGCTGATGATCACACCATGGGGATCGCCTACCCGGAATCCGAAACTCGCAACACGTCAGACAACTAGGAACTGTAACCCTTTCCTGTGTACCATCCCAGATCTCAGTACAACCTGAGCGTACGCGTCCAGTGCCCCCCACTCCCATCCACCCCCACCCCAGATGACCTACACCACCCTCGGCGCCACCGGCCTCCAGATCTCCTCCCTCGCCCTCGGATGCATGACCTTCGGCGAGCCGCTGCGCGGCACCCATGCGTGGACTCTGCCCGAAGCGGAGAGCCGGCCGATCATTCGCCGCGCATTTGACCTCGGCATCACGTTTTTCGACACCTCCAACTCATATTCCGACGGCTCCAGCGAGGAAATCCTGGGCCGAGCGCTGAAGGAGCTGGGATCGCGCGATCAGTTTGTCGTCGCGACCAAGGTCTTCCACCGGATGCGCCCCGGACCCAATGGCGCCGGCCTATCCCGCAAGGCCATTTTTTTAGAGATCGACGCCAGCCTGCAGCGGCTCGGGACAGATTATGTCGACCTCTACCAGATCCACCGATGGGACTACCAGACGCCCATCGAAGAAACGATGGAAGCGCTCCACGATGTCGTCAAGGCCGGCAAGGCCCGGTACATCGGCGCCTCCTCGATGTATGCCTGGCAGTTCGCCAGAGCCCTCTTCACCGCCGAGCGACACGGGTGGACGCGATTTGTGTCCATGCAGAACCACCTCAACCTGATGTATCGCGAGGAGGAACGGGAGATGATACCGCTGTGCATCGACCAGGGCGTCGGACTCATTCCCTGGAGCCCCCTCGCCCGCGGCCGGCTCACCCGCCCCTGGAACACCTCCACCTACCGCCTCGAAACCGACGAGGTGCTCCGAGGCATGTACGCCGAGACCGAGGCGGCCGACCGGCAGGTGGCCGAACGCGTCGCGGAAGTAGCCGGGCGTCTCGGCGTCCCGATGGCGCGTGTAGCTCTTGCGTGGGTCCGCCAGCATCCCGGTGTCTCCGCGCCGATCATCGGTGCGTCGAAGGTGGGCCAGCTTGAAGATCTCGTGGGGGCGCTGGAACTGACGCTGCCGGCGGAGGAAATCGCCTATCTCGAAGCGCCGTACGTACCCCACCGGGTCGCGGGGCATGGATGAGGGGAGCCCATGAACGTCACGTAACCTCCAAAAAAAACCGTATGCCTCATCGTGGGCATACGGTTTTTATTGTGTAGCGCGTACGGGATTCGAACCCGTGTTACCGGCGTGAAAGGCCAGCGTCCTAGACCCCTAGACGAACGCGCCGCGTCTACAACTTGGTAATACTGGGACTTCTAAGGGTGATCGAGGGGGCTCGAACCCCCGACCTCCAGGGCCACAACCTGGCGCTCTAACCAACTGAGCTACGACCACCATCGACATAGACTGCGAAACTAGCACTTAAACCGGCCTCGAACAAGGCCGATCCCGCGATGGACGATGAAGAATCCATGCACGATCCGTGCCGCATATCAACGAATGACGGCCACTTTGCCAGCGGCGGCTTCTTCTCCATTCGCCCCCACGGCAATGATCAGATACATCCCAGACGGAACGAGCCGGCCCGACAGGTCGCGACCATCCCACCGGGTTCTTCCCCCACGCGCTTCGATCCGTTGCACTAGCTCGCCAGACGATGTGACGATCCGGATTTCCGTTTCTTCGACGAGGCCCTCGATAAAAATCTCGGGTGCGGCATCCGCCGAAAATCGCGCAGGGTTGGGGTAAACCACAAGGTCCTGGCTCTGTTCCGCCGGCGCGATAGCCTCCGAACGGTAACTCAACAGGCCGGCATCGGTGACGAGGTAGACGTCCCCGGTACGGGCATCGACGTCGAGAGCGACGATGACATCGGAGAACAGCGGAGCATTTTCGGTGGTGAAATGGGCCACCTCCTGGAAGCCGAGGCCGGCCTCTTCGATCAGCCAGGCGCCTTCGTCGGTCGCCACCCAGAGCCGATTGGCGGGGTCCACGGCGAGGTCGTTGATCTTCAGACCAAACAATAGGAACTGGCTCTCCCCCTCGCGCCGGTCCGCCCGGATAGGCCATATCGGTGTGGTGTTAGGATCTCTAGCCACAATGCCCGTATTCACCACATACGCCAGCCCTTCATCCGTCCCGATCCAGACCAACCCATCCCGATCCTCCACGATTGCGTTGACGCCGACCCCGGGCAGCCC
>Ga0163153_10002448_pt1 | contig 27027 bp, 26 predicted proteins | sample OliLakLV19MP6IB1_FD_148629 | JGI IMG/M metagenome (GOLD analysis project Ga0163153, IMG submission 148629) | Freshwater microbial mat bacterial communities from Lake Vanda, McMurdo Dry Valleys, Antarctica - Oligotrophic Lake LV.19.MP6.IB-1 | ecosystem: Environmental > Aquatic > Freshwater >...
GTGGGCGGGCGGGTGCAGTTTGATTTCACGGGTGCGAACGGGCGCAGCTACGTCATCCAGGCGAGCACAAACCTGACGGACTGGCAGAACGTCCGCACGAACGTGGGCTTGAACGGGCCGATCACCTTCACGGATTCGTTCACGAACCTGGCACGGCGCTTCTATCGCGTCAGGGCGGTGGAATGAGCGACGGGCTGGAGGGGTCATTACGGACGCAGAGGCGCGGCGGGGATTCGTGGCCTGTCTCCTGTCGTTCCTGACGGGACTTCTATCTCACGCGGCCTTGCTACCCGGAGATGAATCGCCGGGCTGTTCCCGGTCGTCCAGGCGCAACTCGGGTTCCGGCAGGGAATGGGAGTTGGAAACAGTGCCATTTTAACCCGCTTTTCGGAATGCCCTGTGCCGCTGGACTTTCCAGGAGGCATATCATCGTCAGGAACGTCCGCCGACGCCTCACCAAGACCGATCTGGCTCTGGATCACTGCTCCGGACGGATCGGCAGGAGTGATCCGGCTCCAGATCGGTGTCCCAGAGGAATCGGCGGGACTGATCCGGGCTGGGATCAGTGTCGCGGGACTTTCGCCAGATGTGATCCGGGGCGGGATCGGGTGTGGCAAGATTTCGGCGGGTGTGATCCGGCCCCGGATCGGGTCCGCCAACATTTCTGGAGAGGTGATTTGGAGCCGGACTGGTCTGGCGGAAGGTTCGGCAGGAGTCATCCGGCGGCGAATGAAGTCTCCGGACGGAAACGGTGAAGGGTCACGTTCTGCTTTCAACCGGGAAACCCTTTGTCCTATCGTCCCCACCGATGACTCCGAGCGCCGATTACTTGAACCGTTGCCGCGAACTTCTCGCCACCGTCGAAGGCCAGCAGGCCGCAGTTCAGCAGGCGGCGGACTGGTTCGCGGAAACGATCCTCGCCGGGCGCATGGTTCACCTCTTCGGCTCGGGCCACAGCCGGATTCTCGTGGAGGAGATGTGGCCGCGTTACGGTTCCTTTCCCGGCTTCAATCCCATCGTCGAGCTCTCGCTCAGCTTTCACAATCTCGTCGTCGGCGCGAACGGCCAGCGTCAGGCGATGTTTCTCGAAAACGTCTCCGGCCTCGCCGAACGCATCCTGCGCAACTTCGATCTCGCGCCCGCGGATTCCGCGCTCGTCGTCTCCTCCAGCGGCTGCAACCTCGTGCCCATCGAAATGGCGGAGGGCTTTCAGCAGCGCGGCGTGAAGGTCGTCGCCATCATCAGCCGCCAGCATTCCGAAGCCAGCCGCAGCCAGCACGCGGACGGCAGGAAGCTCCAGGACTTCGCGGATCTCGTGCTTGATACCGGCGCGCCCGTCGGCGACGCGATGGTGAAGATCGATGGGCTCGAAACGCCTGTCGCGCCCGGCTCCACCGTCGGCGGCTGCCTGCTCGTGAACAGCATCAAGGCCGAAATCGCCGCGCGCCTGACCCGCGCCGGGCATCCGCCGAAGGTGCTCACCGCCGGCGCGCTCGTCGGCCGGGAGAAGGCCACGGAGCTGTTTGAAGCCGCCTATGATGAACATGCGCGCCGCCTCGCAAAGCTCTACGCAAACCTCGGCGCTCCCACGCACTGACTTCTCCCGATGCTGAACCAACCCTCCAGCCCAGCGACTCCGGTGCCTCACGTCCTGCTGGTCGAATGCCCGGATCGACGCGGGCTCGTGCATGAGATCACCGGCGTGCTGCTTCGCCATCATTGCAACGTCACCAGCAACCATGAGTTCGTGGACGTGGAGGGGAACCGGTTTTTCATGCGCACGGAGTTCACCGGCGAGGTGGACGCCGCGTCCGTGGTGAATGAAACCAAGCAGCTCCTGCCCGAGGGCGGCAACGCTCGGCTCGCCCAGCATGGGAAGCGTCGCGTGGTGCTGCTGGCGTCGCGCGAGCATCATTGCCTGGCCGATCTGCTCGTGCGCCATGCGTTCGATGAACTCAACGCCGAGCTGCTCGCGGTGATCAGCAATCACGACACGCTGCGGCCGTTCGTGGAGAAGTTCGGCATTCCGTTTCATCACGTCAGCCATGAAGGGAAATCCCGCGAGGACCACGAGGCGGCGGTCATGGCTCTCCTGGACACGCTGAACCCCGAGTGGCTCGTGCTCGCGAAATACATGCGCGTGCTGAGCACGAGGTTCGTCACCGCCTACGCGCGGCGAATGGTGAACATTCATCACTCGTTCCTCCCGGCGTTCGTCGGCGCGAAGCCGTATCAGCAGGCGTTCGAGCGCGGCGTGAAGGTCATCGGCGCCACGGCGCACTTTGTCACCGAACAGCTCGACGAAGGACCGATCATCCTGCAACAGGTCATTCCCGTGGACCATACGCACAGCGCGGCGGACATGGCGCAGGCCGGACGTGACGTGGAGCAGATTGTTCTGTCGCGCGCGCTGAAACTTGTTTTCGAGGATCGCGTTTTCCTCAGCGGCAACCGGACCATCATCTTTGACTGATTATTTAACCATGGATGAACACGGATACAGATGCACACGGATGAGAGAGCAAAGGCAGACACGAATTTCACGAATGTTCACGAACTCAGAATCTCTCCTTCGTGCCAATTTGTGAAATTCGTGTCTCCAATCCGTGTTCATCTGTCCATCCGTGGTTTAAAAATCATTTCCATTGCACCATGAAATCCCATCCTCTCCGCACCACCGTCATCGGCAGCTATCCGTTTCCAGGCTGGCTGGAACTCGCCACCTGGAACCTCGAAAAGTTCGGCGAGACCGACCGCGCTGAACTCGTGGACGACGCGGTCGTCGTCGCGATCAAGGATCAGATGGACGCCGGCCTCGACGTCATCACCGACGGCGAACAGACACGGCTCGACTTCAACCTGTCCTTCTACGGCTTCATCGAAGGCATCGAGCTGGAATCTGCTTCTCCGCGAAAGTTCGGTCCGCCCGCGCACGATCAGCGTGGCAAGCACAAGGTCATCGGGGAACTCCGCGCACCACGCGGGCTCGGAACTGTCGCTGATTTCGAGCGGCTGAAACGTCTCGCGCCCGCCGGCCCGGTGCTCAAGGCCAGCGTGCCCGGCCCGTACACCTTGAGCGGACGCCTCGTGCCGAACGATCAATACAAGGATCGTTACGCGCTGACCGAAGCGCTCCTGCCGCTCGTGCGTTCCGAACTGGAAGCGCTCGTGAAGGCGGGCTGTCGCGAAATCACCGTCGATGAACCCTCGATGAGCTGCTACGCGCATCGCGAAGACCCGAAGCGCTTCGTCGAGATCTTCAACCGTACGGTCGAGCCCATCGTCGGCAAATGTCATCTCTCGACGCATCTGTGCTTCGGCAACTACAAGGGCCGCGCCGTCGGCTTGCGCCATTACGCGCCGATGTTCCCGGCGTTCCTCGACATGCAGGTGGACGAGATTCACGTGGAGATGGCCAGCCGCGAATTCGCCGAGCTGGAAATCCTCAAGCTCATCACCGCGAAGAAGGACGCCGCCGTAGGCATCATCGATGTGAAGAGTTATTACATCGAGACTGTGGAGGACGTGGCGAACCGCATCCGCGCGTGCCTGAAGCACGCGCCCGCCGACCGGCTCTCCTTCGCGCCCGACTGCGGCCTGAGCCAGACCGCGCGCTGGGCCGCGAAGGTGAAGCTGAAGAACATGGTCGCCGGCGCAAAGCTGGTGCGAAAGGAACTGGGCGTGTAGGCAGGACGGGTTTGGTTGAGGCGCGGAATACGTCACCGATTCGGATGACGATGAGGAGCCATTTCAAAATCTCGTAGCAACGGTGTCACGCGACGCTAATAAAATGCCTCCATAGTGTGCCCATTTCCGACCACATGGTTCGCGCCGTTGGCGCTTGGGGATTCATGTGAACCGACAACATGGGGCGTTGCCCCATGCTGGTATGGTGACGGGCCTTTGACGCTCCGTAGCGCAAACGGCGCGGACCCATTCCAGCCTAGGGCAACGGCCCTAGTAACGGATCGCAAAACGCCTCAAGGGCGGAAGGCCCGGTTCATTCAATCCCCCTCCCCGCAGAGAGCAGAGTCTCCTCATGTCGTCTCCTAAAGTTTTGGAAAGCGCCTCTGAAGATTGGCTCTGAACTAAGCCCGCGCCTTCCTTTGCTTCGCGCTCCTTCATGCCTTCGCTCATCGCCGGGGGAGAAACGATCCGTGGAATTGGAATGGCCGAAGCAGAGGGCGTTCGGCATCTTCGGTCTTGCGCGAGGCGTGGTGTGCGTTGACTCTGGGCAAAACCAATCGCGAGGTCTCTTATGGATGCTTTTCTTGTCTATCTTGTCTGCTTCGGTGTGGGGTTGCTGTTCACCATTTGCACCGCTTTATTCGGCCATATCTTCGGCGGGGACGGGCATGATGGCCACGTCGATGGCAGTGGCGGCCACGCCGAGGCGGGAGTCGATGCCAGCGACATGCCAGGCGTCTCTGCGCTGAGCCCGACAGTGATCGCCTCGTTCATCACGGCGTTCGGCGGCATCGGCATGATGCTGCACCAGATTCCCTCCACCAGGCCGGTGTTCATCAGCGGACCGCTTTCCTTGCTCGGAGGCTTCGGCATTGCGGCGGGCGTCCTGTGGATGCTGCGCCAGTTGTTCCAGCGCACGCAAAGCTCCAGTGAATCCAAGGTCGCATCGCTCGTCGGCCAGACCGCGACCATCATCACGCCGATCCCGGAAAACGGCGTGGGTGAAATCGCCTACGTGCAGGCCGGCACGCGTTACACCGCTCCGGCGCGCGAGGAACGCGGCCTCGCCGTAACCAATGGCCGGCCGGTCAAGATTACCCGGGTCGTCGCGGGGCAATTTTTCGTCACGGCAGATTGAACAACGAACCATTCAACTTTCAACGGCATGCGCTTTAACCCAATCCTATGAACCCACTCCCATTCCTCGCCCAACTCTCGCTGCCCGCTGGTGCCATCAGCATCATCGCCATCATTGGCATTCTGCTGGTGCTCTTCATCGGCCTGGCCGTCGTGCTGAGCCGCTACACGAAGGTCGGACCCAACCAGGTCCTTGTCGTTTCGGGGCGCAAGCATCGCTACATCGACCCGGACGGCACTGAACGCGCGCGCGGGTTCCGCATCGTCAAAGGCGGCGGCACGTTCGTCTATCCCGTCGTTGAAAAGGTGGACATCCTTTCGCTCGAACTGCTCACCATCGATGTGATGACGCCCGAGGTTTACACCAGCAAAGGCGTGCCTGTGAAGGTGGACGGCGTCGCGCAGATCAAGGTGAAGGGCGACGACATCTCCATCGCCACCGCCGCCGAGCAGTTCCTCAGCAAGAGCGTCGATGAGATTAAGAACATCGCCATGCAGACGATGGAAGGCCACCTCCGCGCCATTCTCGGCACCATGACCGTCGAGGAGATTTATCAGAACCGCGACGCCTTCGCGCAGAAGGTGCAGGAAGTCGCGGCGGGCGACATGGCGAACATGGGCCTCGGCATCGTGAGCTTCACCATCCGCGACATCCGCGACACGCAGGGCTACCTCGACGCGCTCGGCAAGCCGCGCATCGCCCAGGTGAAACGCGACGCGCAGATCGCCCAGGCCGAAGCCGACCGCGATGCGCAAATCCGTTCCGCTGCCGCCACGCAGGCCGGACAGGAAGCGAAGTTCGCCGCCGACTCGAAGATCGCAGAGGCCCAGCGCGATTATCAAAGCAACGTCGCCAGCTACCAGGCCACGGTGAACCAGAAGAAAGCCGAAGCCGACCTCGCCTACGATTTGCAAAAGTACAAGACCGGCCAGCTCGTGAAGGCGGAAGAAGTCCAGGTCCAGATCATCGAGAAGCAGAAACAGATCGAGCTGCAACAGCAGGAAATTCTCCGCAAACAGCGCGAGCTGGAAGCGAACGTGCAGAAACCCGCCGACGCCGAGCGTTACAAGGTCGAGGCGCAGGCCAACGCGAAGAAATACCAGCTTGAGACGGAAGCCGCCGGTGCCGCTTCCGCCACCAAGCAAAGCGGTTTCGCCGCCGCCGAAGTCAACAAGGCCACCGGCCTCGCCGAAGCCGAAGCGAACAAGGCGCGCGGTCTCGCTGAAGCCGCCATCATCGAGGCGCAAGGCCGGGCCAACGCCGAAGCGACGCGTCTCAAGGCTGAAGCCTTCCAGCAATATAACGAGGCCGCCGTCATCGAGCTGCTCGTCAAGGTGCTGCCTGAGATTGCCGGCCGCATCAGCGAGCCGCTGTCGAAGATGGAGAAGATGGTGATCATCAATTCCGGCAACGGTCCCGGCGGCGGCGCCAGCAAGCTCACCGGTGACGTGACGGCAATCATGGCGCAGCTCCCGCCCATTCTCGAAAGCCTGACGGGCGTGAAGTTCGAGAAACTGCTGGAGCAGGTGCCGTCGTTGAGGAAGGCGATGGGGAAGGACAGTTCGTCAGGCGAGTGATTTAACAGGTTGTGAGACTCCCTTTCATCACAGGTTGCTTCGACTGCGATGAACCGCGCCGTTGGCGCTTGGTGTCCTGTGGGGTCAGCCACTGGGGCGTTGCCCCAGGCTGGTATGGAACGGGCCATTGGCCCTCCCGCGATGCCACCGTTGTGACACGACTGTGGCGTTGAATCCATTGTGCTACCGGTCTTCTCAGCGCCAACGGCGCGCCCTCATTCCAGCCTGGGGCAACGCCCCAGGAAGAAGGCTATCCCCCAAAACCCAGAGGGCCAACGGCCCGTTCCATCCTGGTGACAACGACAATGACCATCACCTTTTGACCATGCCTCAATCACTCAGCTTCGTCCTCGTCACGTCATTTTCAGCACCAAGGATCGATTGCCACTTCTCCAGCCAGGGTTGCGTCCGCATCTCCACGCCTATCTTGCCACGGTGGCGCGAAACGCTGGATGCGAAGCCTATCGCGTGGGTGGCGTGGCGGACCACGTTCATCTCGGGATTCGCCTGTCCCGCACCGCTACTATTGCGCATCTCGTGGAAGAACTGAAAACGTCGTCCTCCAAGTGGTTAAAAACTCAGTCGCCCGACCTTGGCGGCTTCGCGTGGCAACGCGGTTATGGCTGCTTCTCCGTGGGGCCGGCTGATCTGGATTCCCTCTGCGCCTACATCGATGGACAGGAGGAGCACCACCGGCACCGAACTTTCCAGGACGAGTTCCGAATGTTCCTCGCCAAGTACAAGGTTGAATACAACGAGGCATACGTTTGGGATTGATGGCCTGATTTCAAAACTATGAACAACCCCCTCATCATCGGCAGCAACGGCTACGTCGCGGCCATCGACGTCACGGATGGACGCGACCTGTGGCGGACTCGTTTGCATAGCTCGAAGGAGTCGTCTTGCTGAGCGGCGTTCTCAGCCTGACAAGCGAGCTCCGTTCCGAACTCAACCGGCACCTCTCCGGACATTGAAGAGGGTTCGGTTGCCGCAGGGCAGGCGGCTGGCGTGGTGTTGCGGTTCTATTTCATTCACACGCCAAGGGCGCATCCTGTGCTCGTGGAAAGGGAGAGCGGCTGTGTCCGGAGAACCAGCCGCAGCATGTTGCCGTTGAGTTAGTGCTGCGGCTGGGTTTTGCCACAACCCCAAGGCCGCGACGCCTGTCTCTTCAACCATCATTTTCAAATGCGTTCCTGCGCTCCGGACTCCAGTTTTCCCACTTGCGATCCCGTCGCCGCTGGATAGCCTCTCGCCGCTTTATGAACTACAAAATCAGCCGTCGCGCCGCGTCGCTCTCGCCGTCCCTCACCCTGGTCATTGATTCCAAGGCCAAGGCGATGAAGGCCGAGGGGCTGGACGTGGTCGGCTTCGGCGCGGGCGAGCCGGATTTCGACACGCCGCAGCACATCAAGGATGCCGCGATCAAGGCGCTTAACGAAGGCTTCACCAAATACACGCCGAGCAGCGGCATCCCGGAGCTGCGCCAGGCCATTGCGGACAAGTTCAAGAAGGACAACGGCCTGACCTACAAGCCGAGCCAGGTGATCGTTTCCAACGGCGGCAAGCACTCGTGCTACAACGTGATTCTCGCGACGTGCGAGGAGGGCGACGAAGTGATCATCCCGTCGCCGTACTGGCTGAGCTATCCGGAGATGGTGAAGCTCGCGGGCGCGACCCCGGTCATTCTCACGACGACGGACCAGACAGAGTTCAAGGTGACGCCTGAACAGCTTCGCTCCGCCATCACGCCGCACACGCGCCTGTTCATCCTCAACTCGCCGAGCAATCCGACGGGCAGCGTCTATACGCCGGAGGAGATCAAGGCGCTGGGCGACATCTGCGTGGAGAAGGGCGTGCTCATCATGAGCGACGAGATTTACGAACACCTGCTCTACGACGGAGCGGTTCACAAGTCCGTCGCGAGTTTCTCGCAGGCGCATTACGACCACACGATCATCGTGCATGGCTTCGCGAAGGCGTGGAGCATGACGGGCTGGCGGCTCGGTTTCCTCGCCGCGCCGGAGCCGATTGCAAAGGCCATCGACGCCATCCAGAGCCACAGCACGAGCAACCCGACGAGCTTCGCGCAGAAGGGCGCAGTCGCCGCGTTGACGGGGCCGCAGGATCATTTGAAAGGCTGGCTCGTGGAATACGCGAAGCGCCGGACTTACGCGTGGCAGAAGCTGAACAGCATTCCGGGCATCAGTTGCGTGAACAGCAAGGGCGCGTTCTATCTCTTCCCGAACATCTCGAAGCTCGGCCTGAAGTCCGCCGACTTCTGCGCGCGCCTGCTCGAAGTCGAGAAGGTCGCCGCCGTGCCGGGCATCGCGTTCGGCGCGGATGACTATCTGCGCATCAGTTACGCGACGAGCCTGGCGAACATCGAGAAGGGCCTGAACCGGCTGGAGAATTTCGTGAAGAACCTGAAGGGGTAGAGAGGCGCATCTTGCGCCCCGAAGACCTGAAGCCACGGATCGCGGTCGTGTGCAAAGCACCAGCCGCAGCGGGTTGAAGGACACCGTGACGTCAGGAGCAATTCTGATGTGGGTGAAGATTTGTCAGGCGCGCGGCAAGTCAGGCTGGCTGATCCTCCTTGGGATTATTCCGTTCGTCTTCCTTCCCTATCTCGCCTTCTCGGAATAGCCGGAGGTTTTGCGGTGCGACCTGCGCCCGACGTCCCCGCTCTGGCTGGTGCCGAAGAAATGGCCGAAGGCGCTGGTTGTTTTTTGGAGAACGGCGCCTTTGAAGGCGATGGCCTTTTCGCCCGCGTTGGTCGGCGTGAGGCTGCCTTTGAATGTCTGAAGCCTGTTTCGGCATGGATCCACGAGGACATTTCTTAAGGAACGGAAGATACAAGCAAGGGGGGTGCAAAACGGCGGGGGCATTGCCGAAAATAGTTCAGATCGGAACGGACCTGTCCGATGTGCATACCGTGAATCTGTTTGGCTTTTGCAGTAAAAGAATCGGCCGGACGAGCGTCCGGGCCGGACTGACAATCCTGGTGGCGTGGATGGTGGCGCTGCCCGCGCTCGCGGCGGATGAAACGTTCGACACGTTGACCGTGGGCAATGCGACGTTTACCAATGTCGTGGTCCTGAACAAGACGCGGAACGACGTCTTCATCAGCCATTCACGGGGCATGGCCAGCATGAAGGTCAAGGAGCTCGACACGGCCACCCAGATAAAGCTGGGCTATCTCGTGGAGATGCCGAAGCCGGTCCAGTCCGAGTCGATCAAGCAGATCAAAGAAAAGGTGGCTGACATCAGGGAGATCGAATCCGACCCCAGGGTCCAGGCGGCGGAAGCGGAACTGGCGGCCCGTTTCACCCAGGCCGTGGAACAGTTTGATCCCCGGATCTTCTACGCCCTCATCGCGGCCATCATCCTTTCCTATCTCTCGTTTTCTTCGCTGTGCCGCTCCATCTGCATGAAGGCCGCGACTCCGCCCACGCAGATGATTCCACTGATCTGGGTGCCGCTGTTGAAGCAGGTGCCCTTGCTCAAGGCGGCTGGAATGTCGCCGGCGTGGATCTTGACCAACCTCATCCCCGGTCTCTTCGCCATCACTTACATTGTGTGGAGCTTCAAGATCGCCAAGGCGCGCGGCAAGCATGTGGCGGTCGCAGTTCTGCTTCTTCTGCCCGTGACCAACTTGTTCGCATTTTTATACTTGGCGATGTCGCGCGGAGCGGGGGATGAGGAGCCGGTGAATCGCAACATCATCACCCTGCAAACACCTCCCCGGCGCGAGGCCGCGTAATTTGGCGGCCTGGTCGTGCCCCGCCACTGGCCCGATTCCCCTGTTTCAACTGTTGCCAAGCGGCGGCGCAATCAGGTAGTTCTGTCCGCGCATGGCCACCGTATCCGAGCAATTAAGGCTCGCCCGCGAACAGCAGCAACTTGATGTCTATCAAGTGGCCGAGAGCACGAAGATCAAGACCGATCACATTCGCGCCCTCGAATCCGGCACCTACGACATCTTTCCGGCGCAGGTTTACATCCGCGGCTTCACCCGGACTTACGCCACGATGTTGAAGCTCGATGTCCCCCGCCTGCTCGCCGATCTGGACGCCGAACTTTCCCGCGACGAACGCTTCCGCGCTCATCCTCCGCTCACGAACACCCCGCGCAGCCCGCTCGATTTCGTCATGCTCCAGCTCTCGCGCATGAACTGGAAGATCGCCCTTGGCCTTCTCGCGGCCGTGGTGATTTTGCTCATGGTGATGAGCGCGATGCGCAATCGCTCCTCTACCGCCGCAGACCCGCTCAAGGATCTCGGCCCTGGCGTTTACCAGCCCAGACAGGAGAAGAGCACGGAGACGCTTCCAGTTCCGCCGGCTCCCGCCAAGCGGTGAGCGAGTGTAGTCGTGGCGTCAGGCATCCTTTCTGATGTAGAGGGCGGCGTCCCGCCGCCCGGAGAAGAGCGTGGATGCTCCGTTGGCTTTGTGTTGTCCGGGCTTCATCCCGCCGGGCGAGACGCCCCGGCTCTACGTCAGGCCAGAGGCATGACACCACAGACCAGTTTCAAGATTTTCCCGCATTGCCTTGCCCGTTCGCCTTGGCGTAACGTGCGCGTTCCTTGATGAAGACGGACAAAGCAAATCGACCCCTTCGTGTGGGCCTCATTTCCCTCGGGTGCGCCAAAAATCTGGTGGACGCCGAGATCATGCTCGGCTCGCTGATGAAGGGCGGCGTCGAGATCACGAACGACGCGACGCAGGCCGACGCCCTCATCGTCAACACCTGCTCCTTCATCGACGCCGCGCAGGAAGAAAGCGTCGATACCATCCTGGAATCCGCCGAAGTCCGCGCCGCGAACAACCGCGGCCAGGCGCTGATCGTCTCCGGCTGTCTGCCGCAGCGTTTCCGTGAAGATCTCCCCAAGCTCCTGCCCGAAGTCGATGCCTTCATGGGCATCGATCAAGTCGCGCAGGTCAACGCCATCGTCCAGCAGGCCCTCGCGAACCGCGCCAGCAAGATTGCCGAAATGCCCCAGCGCAAACCATCCGCCGCCAAGTCGAAGGTGGCGGCGAAGCTCGCGGAACTGGACAAGGGCCGCTCGACTGACCAGCACGAACACGAGGAGTCGCTTCGCGGCACGGACAAGTTCGGCCAGACGAAGCGGCTCATCACGCCCTCGCCGCTTTCCACCGCGCCGATTCTCGATGTCACTGCGCGCCCGATTTTCATCCCGGACTTCGACACGCCGCGCTTCCGGCTCACGCCGAAACATTTTGCCTACGTCAAGATCGCCGAGGGCTGCAATCATCCGTGCAGCTTCTGCATCATCCCGAGAATGCGCGGCACGCATCGCAGCCGGACGCAGCGCGACATCGTGGCCGAGGCGCGCCAGCTCATCGCGGACGGCGTGAAGGAGCTGAACCTCATTTCGCAGGACTCGACCTATTACGGCCTCGACCTCCGCGCGAACCACAGCCGCAACATCGCGTCGCCGGACAAGTTCAACGCCGCCGCCAAATCACTTCCTGCCGACGCGACCACGCTCTGCACCTTGCTGCGCGAGCTGAATGCGCTGCCCGGCGATTTCTGGATTCGCCTGCTCTACACGCATCCGGCGCACTGGACCGATGAGCTCATCCAGACCATCGCGGAATGTCCGAAGGTCGCGCGCTACGTGGACATGCCGCTCCAGCACATCCACGAGAACATGCTCGAACGCATGCGCCGCGAAACCTCGCAGCAATACATCGTCGATCTCATCGCAAAGATTCGCGCGGGCATCCCTGGCATCGTCATCCGCACGACGTTCATCGTTGGCTTCCCCGGCGAAACCGAAACCTATTTCAAGACGCTGCTCGATTTCATCCATGACACGAAGTTCGAGCGCCTCGGCGTCTTCACCTACTCGAAGGAGGACGCCACCCGCGCCGCCGGCATGGCTGGCCAGCTCCCTGACGCCACGAAGAAGAAACGTCGCGAACGTGCGATGGCCGAACAGCACAAGGTCGCGGTGAAAGTCGCCGAATCGTTTGTTGGCAAAACCATCCGCGTCATCGTGGAGCGCGAGGCCAACTCGAAGGAGCTCACGAGCGCAAACATCAGTTCGTGGGAGCACGGCCTGATTCGCGAAGCCACCGCGCCCACCGCCCAGATCAAGGGCCGTTATCTCCTGGCGCGCGGCGAAGCGGACGCGCCGGACATCGACGGACGCGTCTATCTTCGCGGCAAGCTGCCCGTCGGCGAATTTGCCCGCGTGAAGATCGTCGGGCATACCGACTACGATTTGATCGCCGAACCGGCGTAACCACGGACGCTCAGCGCGATGGACTACGAGATTCGCCATGCCAACCCTGCCGATCACGAGGCCGTGACCCGCATCATGTCCGGGCCCAAGGCCATCTGGGGCACGTTGCAGGTTCCATTTCCTTCACCAGAAGTCTGGCGCAAACGGCTGGCCGAACCGGAGCGCGGACTGACCTTGCTCATGGCCTGTCATCAGACTGAACCGGTGGGCATGCTGGGCCTGCATACGAAGCCGGACCAGCCCCGTCGCCATCACTGCGCTTGTCTCGGCATGACCGTCCGCGACGACTGGCAGGGCAAGCGGGTGGGAACGGCCCTGTTGAAAGCCGCGCTGGCGCTGGCGGACAACTGGCTGAACCTCGAACGCATCGAGCTGGATGTCTTTTGCGACAACGAGCCGGGCGTGCGGCTCTATCGGAACTGCGGCTTCGAGGTCGAGGGCACGATGCGTCGTCACGCGTTCCGCGACGGGCGATATGTGGACGCGTTCCTCATGGCGCGCCTGCGGCCGTCTTCAGTTTCGCCCAGCACATGAATCTGCCGAACAAGCTCACAGTCTCGCGGTTCGTTCTCACGGGGATCTTCATGGCGGCGGTCTTCTGGCGTTCGCCGCTGAATGACACGCTGGCCCTGCTGCTCTTCAGTGCGGCCAGCCTCACGGATTATTTTGACGGCAAGATCGCGCGCAGCCGGAATCTGATCACGAACTTCGGCGCGCTGATGGACCCGCTCGCTGACAAGATTCTCACCTGCGCCGCCTTCATCGCGCTGGTGGAGCGCGCGCACATGGTCAACAACGAGACGGGCGTGAAGGTTCACGCGTGGATGGTCATCATCATCGTCTCTCGCGAGCTCGCGATCACCGGCCTGCGCCTGCTCGCGGCGACCAAGCAGCTCGTCATGGCCGCCGAGCGTTACGGCAAGCACAAGACCATCTCGCAGATGGTGGCAATCATCGCGCTGCTCATGCTCGACGCGTATCCAGAATGGGGTCGCTGGGCGGTGGTCTGCATCAAGCCGTGGCTGCCGTGGTTTGCGGCGATTGCGCTCTGGATCACGGTGATGCTCACCTTCACTTCCGGCGCGCTCTACCTCTGGCGCAATCGCGAATTGTATCTGCGCGACATGTAAGGCAGCGTCCGCGACATGCACGCGATGGCGAGTTTCCAACCCCTGTTCGCCGGCTCCTTCGGTGGCTGGGAGGTCGTGCTGCTGCTCGCCGTTCTGCTTGTTTTGCTTGGAACGAAATCTCTCGTAGGCCTTCTCAACGCCTCTCGCCGGGATCATGGATTTGTAGAGGACGATGACGAATTCTCCCAACGCAAAGGAACTATGTCGGAGCGCGACGAATTCTCCCTCTGGCTTGCCCAAGGCTTCGACATCGGACGGATTCCGTTTGCGCCCGGCACGTTCGGTTCGCTCGTGGGCGTTCTGTGGTTCGCGCTGCTGCTGGTGCCGGGCAGCCTGTGGCTCTACGTCATCGGGACGCTGCTGGGCCTCGCGGCCTCGGTGAAGTTTTGCGGCGACGCGGAACGAATCCTCGGCGAAAGCGATCCCGGTTCCGTGGTGCTGGACGAGATTGCCGTCCTCCCGATTTGCTTCCTGCCTTGGGTGCTGTCGGAACTGTGGCGCTCGAACTCCATGCCTCCGGTCGAGGTGTTTTTCTCAGCACACGGCCTCTGGAAGACCGCCGCGATCTACGTTCTCTTTCGCATCTTCGACATCTGGAAGCCGTGGCCGGTCCGCCAAAGCCAGAGCCTGCCCGGCGGCTGGGGCGTGACGGCGGATGATGTCCTGGCCGCGATTTACGTGGCGGCGCTCACTCTCCTGTTTGTGCGTTGAGTCCGTCGCGAGTGCGAAAGGGTGCGTCTGGGTCGCCCCAGAAGACCACAAGTCACCGATCTCGGCTGTGTGCAAAGCACCAGCAGCAGCGGATCGAAAAGACGCCAAGATTTCAGGAGCATTTCATCGGGTTGGCATGGCGAAGCCGCTGCGGCTGGTCTTCGACACAGCCGCGATCCGAGGCATTGCCCGGATTCGCCGGCACGTAGATTTTTCTGTTCTTCATCGCCGCCTTTGCATCACAACTAACTCATGTCGTCGGTCGCCCCATTGTTGAAGCTGGAAAAGGTTGGGAAGAACTACGTGGCCGCCGAAGGCTCGGCGCCGGTCGCCGTTTTGCGGGACCTGAGCTTCGAGATCGCGGCGGGAGAATCCGTCGCCATCATCGGTCCCTCCGGCTGCGGCAAGAGCACCTTGCTCAACATCATCGGCACGCTCGACCAGCCCACCTCGGGCCGCGTATGGCTGGATGGCCAGGATCTCAGCCGGCTCAACGAGCAGCAGCTCGCCGCCATTCGCAACCAGCAGATCGGCTTCATCTTTCAGTCGCATCATCTGCTTCCGCAATGCTCGGTCATCGAGAACGTCTTGGTGCCCACCATCGCCGACCAGCGGAGCGCGGCCAACGGCGGTGCGGCAGAACGTGCGGAAAAACTCCTGAAACGGGTGGGTCTCGGCGAACGGCTGCATCATCGGCCGGGCCAGCTTTCCGGCGGCGAACGTCAGCGCGTGGCCGTGGTTCGTGCGCTCGTCAATCAGCCAAAGCTTCTCCTGGCCGACGAGCCGACCGGCGCTCTGGACCGCAATTCAGCGCAAGGTCTGGCCCAATTGCTGGTGGAGCTGAACCGCGAGGAGCAGGTGACGCTGATCCTCGTCACGCACGCGCTGGACCTGGCCCGGCAGATGGGGCGCACGGTGGAATTGCGGGATGGCCAGTTGGTTTCCGCCGTGTCCTGAGAACGTTTTGCGCACGGATTTGGCGGCTGAGCCGTGTAAAGATAACCCTTGCCATCAGACGCTAATCCGGCAGTCTCTCGCGGTTAGTTAGATAGCCTGTCCATATGAGGCTTTGAAAATCATCAAACGAACGAGCTTCGGAGATGACTTTTGACCCAGCAGCGAGAAAAGGCATAGGAAGAAGGTTCTTCCAGTGGCGAAGCACAGGGTCGGCGGATGGCTGAGGAATCCGCTGCTGACTGACAGATTGATTTCAGAGTGCGGGCTTCGTGAAAGCGGACCCCGCCCTTTCCTTTCAGTGTTTGGGCGATTCGCCTGCCGGCGTCTCCAGACCAGCAACATAGCGGCGGGCATGATTCGGAATGTCACTTGAAAGTTGAATGAGCCAGCAGGAACAACACATTGAATTGGAAGGCAGGATTTTGGTCGTGCTCGCGGGCACCATGTTTCGCGTCGAACTCGACAACAAACATCAGGTCCTGGCCACGATCTCGGGCAAGATGCGCAAGCGCTTCATCCGGTTGACCGCCGGGGATCGCGTGAAGATGGAGATGTCGCCTTACGACCTGAACAAGGCGCGCATCACCTACCGCCTCGGGTAGGAGTTTCGAGTTTCCAGTGTCGAGTTTCCTTAAGCGGCCAACTGATTGCGCCGCGTCAGCCAGCCCGCCAGCCAGGTTTCCACCACCAGCACCAGCAGCGCGGCCACCAGCAGCCAGCGCCACACTTTCTGCTGCTGCTCCAGTTCGGTGGCCTGGAGCCGCAAGGTTTTCTTCTCGTCCACTTTCACCAGCTTGGTTTCGGACGTCTGCAACGGCAGGCGCAGCCGTTCCAGTTCTTCCACGGTCAAAGGAGCGGTCCGGCTCTCCGACGGATCGAGGTTCACCGCGAAACGCTGGGTGGATGTGCCGGAGGTTGATCCGGAGATGATGGTGTAAATGCCCGGCACTTCCGTTTCCGTGAAGCGCGCTGGAACCGCGACCTTCGTCTCCGATCCATCGGGCTTGCGAATGGTGAAGGTCTGCCCAGCATTCGTGGCGGCCAGCGAAACGGGGTCGCCCACCGTGTATTGGGCCAGTTGCGCCTTCACGCCGCCGCTGAGTTCGAGCAACGAGTAGAGCAAGGGGACGAATTTCGAGGAGAGGGCGAGCTGGCTGTCGCTGGGATTCCAGCCCGAGGTCAGCACCAGCAGCGTGCCTTTGCCGGCAGGAATCTGGAGCAGGGCGGGGTCCCCCTTGTCGAAACGCGCGATCACCCGGGCGCCTTTGAGCTGGGCCGGGTCCAACTGCCGATGTTTCCAAAAATGAATCTTCGTGAAGTCGCTGAAACGCGGGTCCGCGAACGGCGCGAAGAGCGGATGCTCGAAGTCCAGTTGACCGAGAAGCGCGTAGTTTCCTCCTCCTTCTGACTCCTGGGCGGAGACGGTGCCGAGGCCCGCGATGTCTGCCAGCGTCTTGGCCGCTGCAATGGATTTCATGGCGAACAGCACGGTCTTGCCCGCTTCCAGAAACTCACGCACGGACTTTGCTGCTTCTGGGGAGAGAACATCACCAACGACCAGCAAAGGAGCTGTCAGCAGATCTTCCGGCGGCAAAGGCGCGTTCGCTGGACGCGCGATGACCTGGACATTCTGGCGTCGTGTTTCCGGGAAGGCGCGCTTGAGGTAGTAGAGCGATTGCTGGGCGTCGCGCGAATCATCGTTCCCGACGTAAACGACCTTGATCTGCTCGGCCTTGGGCGGGACGAGTTGAACGGCGTTGTCGAAGTCCTCGTCGTCCCCGGTCAGGCGAAGAATCTCGGCGGGCATTCCGGCGGCAGGTTTCGGCGCGGTGAGCACGCGGCTCTGGCCCGGCGGCACGTAGGCATCCACAGCCGGTCCGCTGAACGACTTTTCGCCGGTGCGCGACCAGCCGACCTGGAACTGTTCACGTTTGGCGTCCGAGGCGTTGGCGACGCGGATCTTGATCTCGTTTTCGCCGGTGGACTTCAAAGTCTCGTCCTGATCCACCAGCACTTGAAGGCCGGCATTGGTGGGGCGCTTGGCCTTTACGGCTTCGATGGAGACTTCGATGCCGCGCGGCCAGTCGAATCCCTGCAAGCCATCAAGCTTTGCGCCTTCCTGCAAATCCGAAACGATGACGATGCGGCGCGGGCCGGACACCTTTTCCTGGCCTTTGCCGGAGGTGTCCTCCAGCGCGTCCACGGCGGCGAGCAGGCCGTGCCCCAGATGAGTGCCGGACCAGCCGGGCTGCGCGGATGCGAGGCGTTCGAGCGCGACGTTGATGCGATCACCGCTGGGCGTGGCCGCCCATTGCTCGAAGCTCATGAGCGGACGGGCCGTGCGGTCGAAGAGATAGACCGCAACGGAATCCGCCGGGGTCGCGCGGCGAACGGCCTGTTCCGCCTTTGATTTCGCCTCAGTCCACAGACCATCGCGGCGCATGCTGGCGCTGTCGTCCACGAGCACGACGATGCGCTGGCCTTGTCCGGCGGCGTTGTCGGCGGCGACGGGCTTTTGGATGAACGGCCGGGCGAACCCGAGCGCGAGCAGGGCGAGCACGAGGCAGCGCAGGAGCAGCAGGAAGATGTTTTCCACCTTGCTCGAACGGGTGACGCGCGGCGGCGTGGACTGGAGAAACATCAGCGAGCTGAAGGTGACCTTCTCCCGCGACGTGCGGCGTATGAGGTGAAAGATGATCGGTGCGGCGACCGCCAGTGCACCAACCAGAAAGAGGGGAGCCAGGAAGCTCATGTGAAGCCAATTGAGGATCGAACGCCCGGAAAAGCCAATGGCAAATGCGTGGGGAAGTGTTTCTTTACAATGCGCGGGCTTGCGTCAATGGCCCACTCTGCCTGCGGCATCAACAACACGGCGGACTGTTCTCAGTCCGCCGTGTCCCGACCTTCGATTGGATTATTGTTGCGCTTGGGATATCACGCCGCCACCGCCACTGCCGTCACGTTCACGCTCGCCGTGGCGCTGGCCGGACCTTCCCCGCGCGAATTCACACCCACCACCTGATACTCGTAATGGCCCGCCGACAGTCCGATGGCCGAGAAATTTCCCGGCCGGATCGAATCCCCCACCAGCACAAACTGCGCTTCGCCCGGCGCCTTGAGCCACACCTGAAAACTCGTCGCGTGAGTCGCGTCAAACTTCAACTGCACCACGCCCTCCGCCGGGCTCTCCGCCACGGTGATCTCCGCCTGCGCGGGCTTCTGCGTGCTCGGGTCCGTGGGCACCGCCTCGATGAACGCCCGCTCCGGCGTGCCGGCGGGATATTGCGCGCGCCCCTGGATCAGGGAAGCCGTGATGAAATCCTCCACATCCTCGTTAAAGACGCGGAGCTTCGCCTCCTCATTCCCGAGCAGCGTGCTCTCCTTTGTCGATGCCGAGATTTTAAGATCCAGGGCATCCGCCAGCGTGCCAAAGGTGATCCGGGTGATGTCGCGCACCGCGAAAGGGTCCGTGGTACCCGGCACGCTCGGCAGCGCATCCCACACGGCGATGAGCTCCTTCATGCGATGTAATGTCTCGGCGGGCGACTTGTCATCCGTGGGCACGGCACGGATGGAATCCAGTGACGCACGATCATGCCGGTAACAGCTCTTCATGCAGGCATGAATCGCCACCACCTGATCATGCGCCGTCTCGACGAGCGTCAGCAGTTCGCCGCGCGTCGTTGTCGCCTTCACCTTTTGGGCGAGCGCGGTGGTGAGCCCGCTTTTGGCGGTTGTGGTCAGGTCCGTGACGTGCGACGCCGGTTTGCCGTCCGGCTTGAAGTCCGCAATCGACGTGGCGGCGACATGGAGATAACGCAGACGCGTGTAGGTTTGGGTGAAGGCTTCGATGATCATGATGATGAGTCCTGCCTGGCTTTAAGTTTCTTGTATTAACCCGGACACGACATGCGCCCGGCGATGCCCTTCAATAGCGCGAACCATGCCACGGCGTTTTGAGCACCACCCAAGCTTGCCTCCGCCTTCTCCCGCCTCAACCGCCGACACTCTGCGTCTTTGACCGCCCAAAATCCAGACATGTGAGGTGTTTTCAAAAACCCTGTGTAGCCGACGACTTGAGGAGGCGGATTCCCGCACGGTAGAAGGGTCCAGCGTCCGCCTCGTTACCTCGTCGGCTACGAGGGAACCGACACAAGTTGGCTGGCGGTAGAGGCGATTTTCACATCGTCCTACATCACTCCCTCATGCCGCCGCGTTAGGGCGCTCCGATGGCGGTCTTGAGCTGGCCAAGCCGGCTCTCCAGGCTGGCAATCTCGCGCTGAATCTCTGCCTTGGCAGGATGGTTGGCATCGGATGGCAGCTTTTGCTGACACAACGCCACCACAGCTTGCACGGACGCGTTGCCGCTGCTGTCGAAGGTGAGGCTTTGCCGTCCACCCGCAAGGTCGTCGTAAAGGATGAAGACGATGTTCTCCGTCGGGCGGATCATGATTTGGTGAACTTGCATGGTTGGTAGCTTTCTGGTTTTGCGTTAATCTTGGCTTACTTCACGGCAGGGTTGGGGCATTACAAGTCGCCGACATTGGTGTTAGCCGTGACATCCAAGAAGGTGTGAATCCTTGCCGTCACGTTGGAACTGCCCGAGCCGCCTGACTTGGCCTTGACCACACACCACTGAGGACACAATACATCCGAGGCAGAGCCTGCCGAAATGGCGTAGTCGCCGAACTTTGAAAACAAACTGCATCCATAAAGACGGATGGCTCCGTTGGGGGCTACGCTTCCCGAATCAATCCTGATGGCGCGGGCGCCAACGTCGTTCTGGGTATTGGCGATTCGGCTGACCCTCAGATAAAGTGGATGACTACCGCTGGATGAATATTGAAGGGCCGTTGGACCTCCGCTTGTCGAGATTTCAAATGCATCGACATAGGCTGTTCCGGAACTGAACACAAAGGCATAACCGGAGGTATTGTTGATCAACATGGCCCGAAGCCGCACGATGCAACTCGTGCTATCTCCAGCAATATAGACTGCAGTGCTGCTCAAACTCAGCACGCGATCGATATTCAACATGCTTTCGCTGGCACCTCTCAATTCGAGGGTGGTCCCCGCAGTGCTCTTGGCTTCGTTACCGACAGCAGTCAGCGCCCCGGCTGAGTAGATGGCCTGGCCTCTGGACTCGATCCGATCAAACTGGAGTGTCGCCACGTCACCGTTGTTGGCCAGGGAAAAGGCCCGCACTCCACCTGAAATGTGCGTCGTTTTGAACACCCCGTTTCCCGTGACTTTGAAGCTGGCTGCGGCTCCAGCCGTATCAAACAGAGCTGATCCAGTGCCGCTGTATTCCACGACCGCGCCGCTGAGGAAGTGCCAGTTCACGCCATTCTTCGCCAAGTTATTTTCGTTATACGTTCCCGGCAATACCATGATGGTGTCTCCTGAAACCGCAGCATCTTTTGCAGCCGTGAGCGTCTTGAACGGGATCGTCATACGCCCCCGCATTGCCAGGGCATTGATGCCGTTTACCGCATCCACCCAGAGCAGGTTCCCCGTGGGGACATCCGAGGACAGGATGCCTTGGGCGTTGAGGATTTGCGCACACATAGGTCAAGAAATATCCCGCTCGATACCGCTGATGAGGTAATCGATCCACTTTGTAGGCTGAGTGGCTCCATTCTCAGGTTTAGCAGACGCTTGGATTCGAGCTCCCGGATCCAATGTAACCTCTCCATCGTCAATATAGCTGAACCCCACTGCCAATCGGATCAGGGGTGGGGCAATTCGCCTCCGACGGCACTCGGTTCCGCTAACCGTAGTGCCGACAATTACGTCATCCGTGTAATACAGGTCTATCAAGACTGGGGCATCATGCGTGTTGGTGATGCGCAGGCTTTTTACGATGGCTGCTTTTTTAATCGTCGCGGAGCTTGCCGCAACGTAAAGATCGTAAATAGTCCCGTCCAAGGGGATTCGATTGATCTTTGCACCTCCAGGGTGATCAACACGCGAGTCAGCGCTCCGGGGTAATGCTACAGTCGTTAAATTTTTGATTTGAACGGACATGAAATGCCTTTCTCCCGGTGTCAACCGGGCCTGAACAGTGGTGAACGATCACAATTCAGCCGCAGTGACACAAACATCACACGCGGCCGTGTTCGCCTTTGCATAAATCGCGTTCTGGTTTGCAGGCACGAGACAGAATTCGTTCGGTCGGAGCTTGGCAAAAATTTGCGTCACGCTCGCATCCAAGCCGAGTTGAACGTAATTTGTTGCATCAAGATTCTTGACGAAAAGGTAACCCAACGTGGCGCAATCACCTATCACCAGTTGTTCTGCCGTTGTCCCGATATTCTGCACGCTGCAGATGCAATGCTTGCCAGTCTGAGTGATGTCCAGTGCGCCAGACGCGCACATAGGTGGCGTCGAACGCTGGATCGTCAAGACTGCTTGGATGTTAATTTCGTTTGCCATAGTGTCTCTCTCCTTGGGTGTGCTTTGTTGTTTGGTGTCCTTATCGCGCTCTCCGGTTGAAGAGCGATAAAACTTGGGCAAAATCCGTGTCCGATTCGAGTTCTGCGTACCGCTGCACCGTGTCGGGATTAAACCCCTCGATCAAACTGCCGCCCGGTGTCCGGTTGTTGAAATAAGTCGCGGCACCACACCGACGGTTGGCCAGCGGCGCAGTCGCAATCGTGTCCAGCACGTTGTCTTTTACATGGAGGCTCTTTGCTCCCTGCACCTCGATGATCGTCGCTCCGCTGTCGGTCGGAGATGCGCCGTCCATATAGCGAATCTTATTGTTCCTCACGATCACCTCACCATACACATAATCGTAGGTGGGCGTGCTGCCGGCATTATCCGCAGCCATGATCGCGCGCTGATTGGACACGCCGGGGCGAAGTTCGATAATATTGCCCTCAACAATAAGCCGGCCCATGCTGAAAACTTTCTGCACCGTACCCGTCGCAGGACTCGGATTTGCAGGATTGCTGGTCGGCAGGCGAAATTTGAACACCTTGTTATCGGCAATATCAATTGCGGAAATGGCGAAGTAGCCGGTGAACGCACTGGCGCTGCCATCCGTCGGCACCACTCTCACACGCTCCGCCACTTGATAATTATGCGGCACGTTCGTCACCACTTTTGCCAGCGTGTTGTCCCCTGGATCTTTCGCGATGCTGGTAATGCTCAGCGCACTCGTGAAACCTCCTTGCGGCCAGTTCATTCCGTGCTGCACGTTCTTGAAGAAATTATTGCGCACGATCAGGTCCACCGTGGTGCCGATGCCGGGATACGGCCCGCCATAGTCAGCGCCGTGAATGTGGTTGCCCTCCACCACCCCGCCACGGCACCAGTTCATCGAAAGGCCACGCGCCTGAGTGCCGGTGATGGAGACATCCCATTGGCCGAAACAATTCCGAATGTACGGGCTGAGGGCGTAACCTTCCTGAGATACTCCGACGGCACTGGAGGCTCCGGCATGAAACATCACCACCGTTCCGGTGTTCGCCGGTGAGCCGGTCAACTTGGCCGGCTCATCGGCAATGCACCCCTCCATGCCGCAGTTGGCAATAAAAGGACCGCCTGAAGAATTGGCCGTGATGACGGCAAATACATAGCAAGTTTGGTTTGTCAGACTGCAGCCCCAGTTTTTAGCCCGCACGCGGGCGAGGCGGACATGGGTTCCAAGCACCCGGACCGCGCCGCAGGTCGCTCCGCCGCCCGGACTGGTAGTCAGGTTGCAATCCAGGGTCAGGTCGCAAAGCTCAAAGTAGTCCGCAGCAGTGGCCAGATCATGACCTAGGACAAAGCCGCTCGATGAACCTGTCGCGCGCTTGAGAGTCGTAACTCCCCGCCCTGAACCAAGGATTCTCATGCCCGCCTTGATTTCCCACGCATTGCCGTCGGACTCCGCATAACCGGCGGTGATGAATTCACCGGGACCGAGATGAATGGCTACCTTTTGACCGGGGAACAGGCCTGCGATGGTTTGCATCACGCTGTCAAACCGGGCCTGCGTGCTGCCGTTATACGGATCACTCGCCGTGCCGGAGCCTTTGATGCCGTCTGTGCGAGCTGCAATCCAGATGTTGAATGGAGCGGGATCAAGTAACAGGGCGTCGAGGAGAGACATTTCAATCATCCTTTTCGAATGCGTTTCCAACCCATGCCGCCGAATATCATTAAGCCGACTGTCAGCAATGTCAGCGTGGCGGGCTCTGGGACGGGAGTGACAATGAATTCTGTGGCCATGCCGAGACTGCTGGGCTGACCCGTTGTGGGCATATTGAGGCCGAAGATGTCTTGCCCATAAACACTCGAAACCGAGTCGCCCACCACATTGAAGGCATCAAGGATGGCCCTGTCACCGGGCCGGGGAAACTCATCAGGAACAATTCCTCTAAAAATCTGAAAATCCAATAACAGGTTGCCTTGGGCAGGATTGTAAAAAAAAGGGGTATCCAGCCTAATGCGCATATCAAAACCTCCTGCAAGGCTGAAAAGCCCGACAGAACGAGGTCCCACCGTTATGACATCACCCAAGCCAGAGTTTTCGCTAAAGACGGCACTCAACCCGTCTGGCTCACGTGCCGTCGTGGACATGTTAATCTGCATGTTCTCAATCAGAGCGCCGAAAGGGCGTCCGTTTGAAAGATCGACTCTAAAGCTAATAACAGCGATAAAACCACCACCAGATGGCTCTAGGGATGAAAACATGGACGCATCATAGACTTGCTGCAAACGTGCGGGGCCCCGCTCGAATGGCCGGATGTCAGCATTCCCGTCGTCACTTGCCTGCACTTCTGGTGGTGCATAAACGAACGTCACTTGAGCTCTAGCTGGGTCGCTAAAACTCACCAACAAGAGCACACTGATTAAGGTGGCCCTGCGAAAGGCCAAAACAATTTTGAAATTCATATCAGAGATAAGGTGATTGCATCGTTAATACTCTCCTCCAAGCTTTCCTGTCTTTGAAAAGCTCCTCCTACATCCTCAAAGAAGGACAGTGGAGCACCTGCTGGAGTTTGATTGCCAAGCGCACTGAAGTTTCGGCTGGCTATGTATTGGAGAACATGCGGATCGGAAAGACCAATCACGTTGTGCTCCACAATGGGATTCTCAAAACTGCGGGTACGAAACGCGACCCTGTCCAGACCTGGGGTGCTGTCCCGGTTCCGAAAGTGGTTTCCACGAATCACAGCGGCGGGAAACATGAATGGTGGACCATCTCCGCTTGGGTTTGCCGGAGTGGGAGCGTACCCGATGCTTGATATTCCCCGGCCTAGCGCTGCCGAATCGGATTGATAGGGATGAAAGTCGCAAAGGTTGTTCTCATAAACCAGACGGCGGACCTGCTGCCTTGAGGAGAATAGAGCCGCAGGAAGGGAATCGGCATGTGCCGTTGGTTCCTGCTTCATCGCATAGGTAAATTTCCTTTTTTGACCACTCACTTCAATCACATCAAGAACCGTGAACGTGCCATTGTAAGTGATATCAGCTTCGGTTGGCAGGCCACCGATAAGCGCCTTTGTAATGGTAACTGCGTCGCCCGCCACAACGACAAGTGGCGCGGAGCCAGCCGGAACTTCAAAGGTTGCGATTTTTCCATTGGGTGCGGCACCTTTCGTCAGGCTCAAAGCACTTCGACCAGATGCTTCGACTGCACCTTCAGTAAAATTGAAAAATACGGAAATATTGATGCCTGAGTAATAATTGTCGCGCACCACGGTATCGCGTGTGCTGCCGGTATCAGCGTAGTACGCCTGAGGGCAGTCGAACACCGCGTTGCCTTCCGTCACACATCCCGTCCCACTGAAGGCGCCGGGGGCATGAAAATCCACGCCAATGTAAGAGCTGGCGTAGTTGATCTGGGTCATTGCTTCCGTGTTGCCGAGCATCTGAAACACGAGTTGAAATGCATCCACTATCTGCACGACTGGGAAGGACTGATTCAAGGAAGGCAAAGTCGTCGGAACTACGTCCTTTACCCCGTTTAACAGGATATTGTTGGTAATGGTGTTATTGACCAATTTGCGAAGGTGGGGGCGCTTCGTCGTCAAGGTAAACAGGTGACGGTTTGGAGCGTTTTGCTGTACAATGGAAGCCACGGCCAGATATTCGCTGGAGCCTCTGGAATCGTCCGCCGGATCGAAATAATTGCAGTTGCTGTAGTTGTGCCGCACGATGGGAGAAAGCACCTTCCCAGGCGCGTCACCATTGTTCATCAGCAAGGTGGTTTCATGGGTATTGTTCCACCCCGGCTGCTCCACGATGCAGTCCTCGATGACACCTGCCGGATTGGTGCCCGTTGTTCCTGCGGAAATAGCGAAACATTCTGAAAGCGCCTGGGTGCAAAAGTTAATGGCTCGCACGCGCCGAATGTTGATAAAGTTTCCACGCAATCCCACAGCCCCACAGGTGACCGGGGCTGGAAAGGTGCCATAAGGAGGGACGTGCCCAGAAGCATTACAATCAATGGTCAGATCGGCGACTTCGGCATAATCAGCCATCGGAGAACTGGGGTTTCCCACGGCAGTGGTTTGGTTGTATTCATCCAACGGCAGCACCAGTTTGAGAGTGGTGGTACCAATGCCAGAACCAAGAAGATGCTGTCCGGTCCTTATGATGCAGCCAGTGTGGAGTTGCTCATAGTGAACGTTGTCAGCAACATGAAGAGATGCGTAACCGCGCGTTTCAAATATACCTGGGCCAAGGTGAATGGCCGAAGGATATGGAGCTGTGCGCATTACTTCATCATAGCGATAGATGCGCCGCGTGACAGTGCAGTTCAGAGGTGCAGAGGTGTTCGGCGGAAGAAATGGCAGGCGGCAGGCAAAGACATTATCCACAGGACTCTTCGGACCGAAAATTGGGTAATCACCAGCATAACCCGACGGGCTGACATTACCCAAGGTGACGGCATCAAATAATTTCAACCCGTGATTGCCGGGCAAAGTCACCTTGGCCACCGGCCAGTAAAGATGAGCACCGATTGGTGGCAGGCCGTTTTTATTACCTGGACGCGGTGTATAGCTGACCTTGATTACGCCGGTATGGCTGTAAGACACCCCTGGTGGTGCCGGTGGACGAGCGGGAGGCAGTTCAGGAACTGTCCCAGTCGCCAAATCATCAAAGGAAAGCATGACATGGAGGTCTGAGAGTATTTCAATAACTTTGAATTGTTTATTGAACCATAAGTGAGCGGGCCCATAGACACCTGTTATTTCAACAACATCATTGATTTCCAAGGCATTGGCAAATGCGGTTCCCAAGACAAACTTACGGCCTTCAAAGGTCAAGCTGGCTTGAAGCTCTGACCCAAGTCGGGTACCACCATCATACGGATCATTGATGGTGCCGCTGCCTTTTAGTCCATCGGAACGCAACGCGATGTAAACCTCGCGCGGGTCGCGATAGGGCTCCAGCAATAATGCGTCAACAACGGACATCAGGGCTGCCGTCCTTTCTGGAATGGGAGCCTTTGAACCGATCTCAAAACCTCGTGGCAGACGAGGTGACGAGGCTCAAATGTCGGGAAGTTCAGAGCCTCCTCACCTCGGCTGCCACCTTGTTGAAAGGAATTCGCCCGTCCGAAAT
>Ga0163153_10002449_pt1 | contig 27026 bp, 21 predicted proteins | sample OliLakLV19MP6IB1_FD_148629 | JGI IMG/M metagenome (GOLD analysis project Ga0163153, IMG submission 148629) | Freshwater microbial mat bacterial communities from Lake Vanda, McMurdo Dry Valleys, Antarctica - Oligotrophic Lake LV.19.MP6.IB-1 | ecosystem: Environmental > Aquatic > Freshwater >...
GCTTGTGCACGACTGCTTTTGCAAGCGGCGAATGCGCCGAGGAAACCCAGGAGCGCAAAGCCCGCGAGGAGCATATTTTTCATAAAAAAGGAGATTGAAAAAGTGAAAAAAATAGAAATTGGAAAGGGAACAGTGCTCGAGGAAGAGCGATAATCAACACACTATTGGAAATAAACTGAAAAAAGAACCTTAAACAGAATTGCCCGAGGTTCTCCAATTGGTTTAGGCACAAGCAGCTGCGCACTTTTTGCAAGCGGCCTCACATTTGGCACAGCATTCCATGTTGATTTTGCCACATTCGGCAGCGCAGGCTTCGCAGACTTTTGCGCAGATTTTGCAAATCTCCTCGCAATAAGCCGAGCCACGGGCGCAAAGGCGTTGGCACAATGCGCAGATATCCGCACAATCGCGACAAAGTTTCACGCATTCCTTGTGCCCCATTTCAAGGCATTCGGCAGCGCATTTTTCGCATTCTGTCACGCATTCCGCGCAGGCATCCATGCAATCTTTTGAATTTTTCATGCTGAAAAGAATCTGATTGGTTAAAAAATGATTTTATGCCTCTAACTGCCTATTTGCTGATACCTGCACATACTGGCTTGGCTCGTTAAAAAACAAGACCTTCAGTTCGCTGTTGCCCGTAGTTTTTGTTTGTTTTTTCGGCGTCATATTCATGTCGCACATTCCTTTTACAGCCTTCGTCACATTGGGATGCGGCTTCATTACATCCATCATCATAGTATGTGCTTGAATTTCGAAATTGAATTATTGCGATATAAAAGTCCGTGTTTTATTGCGTGACAGCCTTACACAATTCTATCAATAAGTTACAGGATTCACATATTGGGCCTGTTTATAAATAAAAAGTGACTGGTTAGCCTCTAGTGCGCAACCAAAACGTCATGTTCCCCCCCATCAACTTTCACCATCATTTTCTTTCATTGTTGTTAAATCGAGCCAGCCACCGCTAAAGCCTGCCAGGTGCAAACCTTTGATAATATGCGGGCAGCGTTTCATTATATCCCATATTAATCCTGACTTATAATTTTCAATCATTAAAATGATTGGCCCCTGGTTTAGTCCGAATAACCATTCTGATATCCATCCCATCTTTCCGGTAGATTCATCCTTATAAGTTGGGTTATAGCTGGCAACCAGTCCTTTTGTACCAGGAGTATTTTCTTCGAGCCGGTGTTTAGTATCTCTTGAAATTTCCAATACAATTTCAGGAGCAAATGGCAGGGAGGCAACCGATGCCCAAGGTGCCACTGTTCCATCATCTGGCCCAAAAGGTGCTCCCCTGGCAATATAGTTGTGAAAAACCCTGTCTTCGCCATCAATAACAACGGTATCTGGGCCGGGCCCATCACTTGCGGTTAAGCCCCAACAATCATCTCCGTAACCTTCAAATTTATTTTTATTTTCAACTGCGTACGCTTTATGTACATAGGTAGCACGGCGGCTATTTTCAAAATAATCAAAGCCATGTTTTCTATTGGCGTCATCGCAAATATTTCTAAAGTCAATCCATATATGTGAAAGCTGGTGTATGAACAAAGGGCCAGCATAAATGTATTCGATATCGTAAGCTGTTTTACATTCAAATGTTGATGTCCATTGTTTATATCCCTTTTTAGAAATAGGAAACGTAGGAGATCCCAATGCCAGTATATACAATACCAGTGCTTCAGAGTAATTGCAATCCCAATGTGATTTTAAAAACCCTGACTCAGGCTCCCATCCATGGCTTATTGAATCTGTGCCATTCAAAGCCCAATTCCATTCAACTCTTGAATACAATTTTTGAGCAATCAACCTTATTTCAGTTTCGGCCTTGGTTGTTCTGGTAAAATAATTGGCGGCAGCAAGAACACCAGCTATAAAAAATGCCGTGTCAATGGTAGATAATTCCGATTCCAATGCTCTGCAACCGGTTTTCATATCCAAAAAATGATAAAAGAAGCCTTTGTATCCCATTGCATCTGCTTCCTTTCCCGGGTGACCTGAGTTAAAGAATCTCAATATGGTAAGTATCTTTGCAATAGCATCTTTCCTTGAAAGTAAGTCGTTTTATATCCCAACTATATAACAGCTGATGCCTAAACCGGTTACCGCAATACTGGAGGCTGAGCCAGGTTCGTTTTTATCTGCGATTAACCCGTTTTGGGAATTTATTTCGTTTAGAAAATAAGGGGAGGATTCACGTAATATATTATCGAGCAGTTCTGCATCCGTGATATTTACAGATTTAGTTGTTTTTTTCATGATGTGATTTGGTTTTTTTCTTTATTTTGTTAACAGTTGAATAAATACCGTACAACACCATTATGCCAATGAAAAAATAAACCCAAAGCGGAATATTTTTACCAACGATTAAGAGATACAGATAGGCCGAAATAAAAAAAAGTCCAGTCAGCAATGCAGGCAACACAATTGATTTTTTATTCCTGATATTTTTAATTGTCCAGTAGAGAGAGAGGAAAAAAAATGGGATTGCTCCCACGTAAATCCCTCCAAAAATAAAAGGATTGACATTGTATTTTCCACCAAGGCTTAAAAACCAGTCTTTAAAAGTTTCAAACCATTCCATTAGTTAAATATTTTAAAAGCAAGGTGCAATAATTTTATTAAGCCTGAGGTTAAAGTCTTCTGCTTATGCCTTACGATAAGTTGTTGGTTAATCCTTGTAGCAACGGGATAAGGATATATTTTATTAAAGATACTACTGATTGACAACCCTAAAGTGTTGGCCAATATTAGTTCCTGTATGAGTTCCCCTGCACCAGGTGCAATCATTGTGCCTCCAAGAATTTTTTCTTTCTTGAAGAAGCCGCCTTTGCTGATGTAAAGAATAGTTCTGGCGTATCGATAATTATCCGTAACTGCCCTGTCGTCACCACTAAAATCCTGTTCTAATTTTTCGTACTTAATACTTCTATCCTTTAGTTGTTTTTCATTTAATCCAAAGGTGGCTATTTCGGGATCGGTAAAAGTGACCCACGACAAGTGATCATTGTTCAGATTTTTATTCAGTGGCGAAAAAAGGTTATTTAAAATAATCCGTCCGTGAAATTCAGCTGCATGAGAGAATTGCAGATCACCGGCAACATCACCACAAACCATTACATCTTTATTCGTGGTGCGAAGTTGATCATCAACTATAATTTTGTGATCCTTGACTTCTATGCCTGCCTTGTCAAGTTGTAATGGCTCCAGCAGCAATACTCTTCCAATCCCTACAAATACGGCATCAAAAGAAAGAGAGAATTCTTCCCCATTTTTTTTCTTTAAAACGGCTTCAATTGGCGAAGAAAACTTTTGCAGACTAACATCAAAGTGAAAGATTATACCCTCATCCTGCAGCCGCTTCAATAAAATACTGGTAAGTGTTTTATGATCATGAGTCAATATTCCATTTCCTTCTTCCACAACCGTTACTTCGCTGCCAAGTCTTTGCATTGCCTGGGCTATTTCAATTCCTATTGGTCCACCACCTACAACCAATAGCTTTTTAGGAAGCTGTTTGATGTGAAATATATTTTCATTATCAAGATAATTTACCTTTTCAACGCCTTCTATTTTTAGTTTTCGTGGTTTAGAACCTGTCGCCAAAATGATTTTTTTTGCAGAGAAAATTTCGCCATTCACCGCTACTTCTTTTTTTCCTGCAAAGCTTGCTTCACCTAATACCACATTTATTCCCTGCTCTATTAGCCATTCAGCATTTTCGTGTTGGCGTATAATTTCCTGCTGGGCATGAACATATCCAATTGCTTTTTGTATATCTACTTCACCACTTAGTTTAATGCCAAAAGATTGTGCTTCCCCGGCGGCGCGCATTTGGCGTGCAACGTGTATTAAGGCTTTACTTGGCACACAACCATCATTTAAACATTCGCCGCCAACATCTTTATCGCTCTTTACAATCATTGTTACTTTAATGCCAACTTTTGCAAGGAACAATCCAACGCTCAAACCTCCTGATCCGGCGCCTATAACAATGACGTCAGATTCATTACTATTATTTTTTTTGCGCATAGCAGCTTTATTTTTAAAATTTACAATTTGTGTTTTCTAATTAATATTTTGTGAACATTCAACATCTGGTCCTGTGAATAGCCCAAATAATACATTGCCCACATGCAATAGAATATTCCCTGCATTCTGTACACTCCATTATGTAAATATTTTCTTGCTGAAGTGATAACAACATCATTTAATACTTTGAACCTGCTGTGCATTTTGAGACGGTGGATGATCTCCTGATCTTCCATCATCAGCAGGTCTGCTCGAAATCCCCCTGATTTTTGAAAAACTTTTTTTGCTACGAACAAACTTTGATCACCAAAACGAACAGCGTTTACATCAAATCTTGTAAACCAGGCATTCACTTTCAAAAACCAGTGATCGTAATCAAAGGCAAGTCGGAAGCAACCGCTTTTTGCTCCATCTTTGGAAGCGCTTAGAATTTGTGTCGTAAAATTATTTGGCGGAATACTATCCGCATGAAGAAAATATAATATTTCATGCTTGGCAATTGATGCACCTGTGTTCATCTGTGCTGCCCTGCCTCTGCGCACACTCTTTACAATAGTTGCTCCGCATCGTTCGGCAATATTGATGGTAGCATCAGTGCTGCCGCCGTCCACAATGATAATTTCTGATTCATGGTTGCCATTGGCCGTATACGTTAGTTTGATTGTTTTTGCAATCAGGTCAGCTTCATTGTATGTTGGTATGATGATGCTAATCATTGTTCTGGGGTTTGAAATATTTTATTGAGCCGCCATTCCGCCATCAATTACCTGTGTTGTACCAGTAATGTATTGGCTATCATCGCTTGCCAGAAATAAAACTAGTTTTGCAATTTCAATGGGTTCTGCATAGCGTCCTAATGGAATTGTGGCCTCAAATTGTTTTTTTACTTCTTCGGCATGTCCAGCCGATGCACTTTCTTCAATTGATCTCATCATTCTATTATTTACAGGTGCAGGATGAACAGAATTCACTCTAATTTTACGTGGTGCAGCCTCAATAGCTGTTGTTCTCATAATACCCACAACAGCATGTTTGCTGGTTACATAGGCACTTAAATTAGCAAAACCTAAAATGCCTGCTACAGATGAAGTCATGATTATGCTACCGCCATCCTTCATTTGGGGTAAAGCATATTTATTCCCCAACCATATACCCTTTACATTTACGGAAATCACTTTATCAAAAATTTCTTCAGGATACTCGGTAATTGGTTTTACTACACCCTCTATACCAGCATTATTGAAAAAGACATCGATTTTTCCAAATACTTTAATTGTTTCGTTAATATAGTGCTGTACATCAACTGCTTTGGAGACATCAGCAACACAATATTTTACTTGTTGGCTGTTTAACTCCTGAACAGCTTTCTTCAGGGCTTCTTCAGTAAGGTCAACCAACATTACTTTTGCACCTTCCTCTAAAAATAATTTAGCGGTGATTTTTCCAATACTACCAGCACCACCAGTAATAATTGCTACTTTGTTTTGTAATTTATTCATTTTTGAAAGTTTTTTAAAATGGATCGGATAATCCACTTACACGGATGAGTTTTTTATTTATAAATTCCTGTATTCCCAGTTCAGACAATTCCCGTCCATAACCTGAACGCTTAGTTCCGCCAAATGGCAGGTCTTCTTTTGTCCAGGTAGGATGATTGATAAATACCATTCCGGTATCTATCTGATCTGCAACTTTCTTTCCACGTTCAATGTCATTGGTGAATACGGAACCACCTAATCCGTATGGAGAATCGTTTGCCAGTTCAATGGCTGCTGCTTCATCTTTTACACGATAAAAAGAAGCAACCGGTCCAAACAATTCCTCGTAGTAAGCAGGCACACCGGGTACTATATCTGTAAGAATAGTGGCTTCCATATAAGCGCCTTTGCGGTCAATTCGTTTTCCTCCCAATAAAATTTTTGCTCCTGCTGCAACAGAACGTTTCACCTGATCCTCTAAATGAACTGCCGCTTCTTCGCTTGATAAAGGCCCAAGCTGCGTATCGTTGTCCATCGGGTCGCCAACTTTTAGTGCGCTTAGTTTTTCTTTAAATTTTTTCAGAAATTCATCAGCCACCGCTTCCACGACAATAAAGCGTTTGGATGCTACACAACATTGACCTGTATTGTTCATTCTGCCAACCACTGCCCATTCAACGGTTTTATCCATATCAGCATCTTCCAAAACGATAAACGCATCACTGCCACCCAATTCCAAAACAGATTTTTTAAGATTTTTTCCTGCAGCTTCGGCAAGGTCGGCTCCGGCTGTTTCGCTTCCGGTAAGAGAGGCACCTTTAATCCGTTCATCAGCTAACAATATACTTATCTTACTACCTGGAATTAGTAAATTACTGTAAATACCATCAGGAGCTCCAGCTTCTTTGAAGAGTTTCTCAATAGCAATTCCACATTGTGGTACATTGGAAGCATGTTTTACTAAAACCACATTTCCTATCATGATATTAGGCGCAGCAAAACGTGCCACTTGATAGAATGGAAAGTTCCAGGGCTCTATGCCCAGTAAAACACCGATGGGACTGTTGCGTACGACTGCTTCGCCAAATTCAGTTTTCAAAGTTTGGTCTGCGAGAAACTTAGCGCCATTATCAGCATAGTAATCTAATATGTCAGCACTGAGGTCAATTTCGCCTTCGCTCTCTTTAAGCAACTTGCCCATTTCCAAAGTAATCAGTTTAGCCAAGGTGTCTTTTTCCTGGCGCATCAGCGAAGCAACTTTATGCAGAAGGTCTGCGCGTTGTTCATAAGAAGTTTTTTTCCAATCCTGATAAGCTTTTTCTGCACCAGATATTGCGGATTCAATTGCTTGTTCTGTCATTTCTTCAAACGACTTTACAAGTTCATTGGTAGCCGGATTTACTGTTTTTATAGAAGCACTTTTTTGCTTGTCGCTTCCGTTTTGTTTGTCGTCAGCACTGTCTTTTCCGTGCTCAGATTTATTGGCTGAACCGGTTGTTTTCTTTTCAAGTATGTTTTCCATGTAAACACGAATTAGTTGAGTGAACTTCTTTTGTTTTAGAATATGGCGGAGCTATTGCAGTTTATTTTTGTGCGTGTTGTTAAATTTTTACAATCATTTTCCCTTTATTTTTTCCTTCAAACAAATCAATAAATGCCTGGGGAATGTTGTCAAAGCCTTCAATAATAGTTTCGCTGAACGATATTTTATTTTCGTTGAGCCATGCGGTTAATTGTTTTGTGGCTGACGGAAAATGTTCTGAAAGATCACCAATTATAAACCCTTTCATCGTGGCGCTTTTGGTTAGAATTATGGGCTGCAATCGAGGGCCGAGTGGGACTTCCGTTTTATTGTACGAGGAAATTGCACCACAAACCGGCAATCTCGCATACTTGTTAATGTTAGCCAAAACGGCATCTGAAATTTCGCCACCAACATTGTCAAAATAAATATCTACTCCTTCAGGGCAGGCGCTTTTCACGGCTACTTTTAAATCTTTAGTTGTTTTATAATTTATAGCGTGGTCGAATTTGAAGGTCGACGTTAGTAACGCTACTTTTTCATCTGAACCTGTTATGCCAACCACTTTGCAGCCCATCAATTTGCCAATTTGACCCACAACTGTTCCAACCGCTCCGCCTGCCCCTGATACCACAATTGTTTCGCCTTCTTTCGGCAATCCTATTTTCATTAAACCTAAATATGCTGTGAGCCCAGTCATTCCTAAAATGCCCAGATAGCTTGATAATTTGGCGTCACTACTACTTACTTTATGCAATCCTTTTCCATTCGAAGTTTGGTATTCACTCCAATTCAAATTGCCTGAAACAAAATCTCCTTTTTTGAAATCCGCATGTTTGCTGTCTATCACTTCGGCTATCACTCCAGATTGTATCGGTTTATTTAATTCAAATGGGGGGACATAGGATTTAGTGTCATTCATTCTACCCCGCAAATAGGGATCTACCGAAACATAGGTTGTTTTTAATAGAATCTCACCGTCTTTCGCGGCAGGATCTTCTGCGTTGGTAATTTTAAAATCATTAACAGTGGGTGTTCCATGTGGCCGTTTGTTAAGGAGAATTACTTTATTCATATAGAAGTTAATTTTAGATGATCTAATTGAATTCAACTCTTCTCAACCCTCAACATACTCAACCACTCAACGTTTGCTATAGTTGCCCAAACCCGTTACATTAGAAACTTGAATCTCCTTCATTTCAGGGTGGCAACATCCCAAATTTTTAGATACGTTTGGAAATGACTTTACCTACAAACGTATCTACTTCTATGCTGATCAATTTTCCATTCTTGTAAGAATAAAGAGAATTGTTATTGTCTGGTGTAATCAATTGATACTGCCCATTATCCATTCGCTTCAATTCTAGCATTTGCGCATACATGTTTGAAAAAACCTTTGTAACGCCCAAAGGTTCTTTAAAGTAAAGATCGACTACACAATACGTAATGCGTTGATTCCTGATTTTATCCTTTACGCCATTTCGCTCTCGTTGATAAAGCTTGTATCCAATTTTTGTAACCGTGGCAATGACATCATTGGATTTGCGACTTGCATTTCTGTAAGCAGTTCCTTCTGTCAAAATACCGTTTTTCTGAGTCGTGGTTACTTCTGATTCCATGTGAATAGGAATAAATAGAAAAGTGGTGTTCGTCTCAATGGTCAGCAGCTTGAAGGATTTAGATTCCGTCTTTGTCTCCTGAGCATGCAACACACCTACCTTTTCATCTTTGTAAATCACATCAAAAAGAACCTCCTGTTTTTGAGCATGTGTGATGGTTCCTACCAATAGGAAACTCGCAAGAAGAAAGAAATTCTTTTTCATGAAAAATTGTATTATCTTATTGAAAATCAACTACTTAGCGTTCGTTGAAATCTACAAAAAACCGTGTCTAATCCGTGTTATCTATGTGCGAATGGAACACGGATTAGGCACGGTTTTCAAAGCTGATTCCAGTTACCTTGAAAATTGTGGCTCTTCGTAACTTCCCATGGGTAGAGACATTGGAAGTTACGAAGAGCCCTATATTTTTCTAAATACAAATTATTAATAAGGAGGTTTTTTATACTGGCCCAAATGCGTATAAAAAATAGATTTGGTTTTCTTTTTCTTCTGCGCTTTATTTTTTTTTGAAACATCAATTCTGTAAAATTCGCTTGAATAAGGAGTTGTTACCTCAAATGTTTTTTCGATATTCCAGTTTTTGTATTTAGAACGTTTAAACACATCCATCACAATATTGGGCATTTCCTTTTCATTCATTACCCTACTTGTTGCCACAAGCAGCATATCTTTTCTGCCGGAATTTACAACTGCTTCATATTGCTGATTACCCTTTTCATAAATTACTTTTGAATGTCTGGAATTTATTTTCTGTACATCTTTTATTTCTACCTCTGTAAAGACATGAGGATAATCTTGCATCAAAACAGTTTTCTGTTTTTCTAAAATATCTACATCTTTTATCACTGACCCTTCCTGCGCAAAACCTATGCAATGAGTTAAGAAAAGTATTGCCAAGAAGCTAAAAACAATCTTGGCTGCTAGGCTTTTGTGAACATTCTGCATCATAAGAAATTTTTTTATAGTTGATTGAATAAATGTTTTTGATTCCAATTCAGGTTTTTGATTCGCTATCAGTTCCTTAAATGGTGTAGCCTAATAAACTGTTTAGGCTTCGTTTCATTTTATTTTGTTTTAATTGTTTGAATTATTTATTCATTAGTATTGTTGAAACATTAAGGGTTTATTCTCTAGTTTACTTTAATTCATGTTCGTGGTTTAAATTCTTTGAGATTATAAAACTGGTTGTCTGCGCCGGTTTCTTCATCAAATTTATAACCTGGTAAATAATGAGGCAAAACCATCAGCTCATAAGTCCTTTCTAAATCAACTCCTTTCTTAAATCTTTTTGTGTTTGCAAAAGTTGTATAATCTAATTGGTTAGAATATACTTTCTTATTGTCTTCGTCAAGTGTAACCATTCCTATGGGTATGATTAGGTGGCTATCTCCATCAGCGTTTAAAAACTCGTGTACACCCTCATTTGCAGGCGTTGCGTAGATTTGGTGACCCGCTTCAATTAAAGATGCATCAACCTCCACATCAAGATACACAACTCTTTCTGCCGCTTTGTTTACGAGCAGTCCATCCACTTTGCCTATGGTTCTTTTGTCTGCATCTATTACTTCCCAATCTCTCACATCAGCATACTCATCGGCTACTTTATAATCTGCTAACTCGTGCAAATAATACAGGTTTTTATTTTTGTCTTTCATAATTGTGAATTTAAATTCAGTTAATTAATTCATTTTTTTAAGCAGGTCTGCAGCCTTTCTGAAAAAAGATTTAACAGCATCCCGCTGGTCAAGCGTTAATTTTTCAGGGTTAATTGCCAAAGCGGCACTTTTTACATCAGCAGCTTCAGCGCTCAAGCCGGGATATTTTGCCTGCTGCATATTTTGTAAGGAAGTGCTTAACACATCAGCAGCGCTCCTTATTTTATCAGCATGGGTAGTTGCGATCGGGTCTTTTCCTATTTCATCCGCATGCTGTTTTGCCTTGGCTATGTCTGCTTTTACATCGTAGCCTGCTTCAGCAGCCATAGCATTTACGGCATCCGTTAGCTTTGTTAATGCCTCACTGGTAAATGCATGGCCGAGGCTCATTGTGTTGGTGTCAGAATTAATGAACGTAACATAGGTGGCAACTATGTTGTTATTTTCATGAACATCTATCAGCGCTGTGTTTTCTGCTGTTTTTGCAGGCTCTGCTTTATCGTTGCGAAAAAAGAAGAACCAGGCAGCAAAAAGCAAACCAAGCACTAATAAAATCCAAGGCCATACAGGCTTTTTCTTTTCTATTTTAATTTCTGTCATGATGAAAGTTTTATAAGTGACTATAGGCTTCTTAATGGTTTCATTTTTATGCCATTGCCTTTAATGATAAATTTCTTTTCCGTAATAATCATTGAGGGAATGTTCATACGAATCATTTATCGGTTGCGAAGAATCATATTCGGGGCTGTTTTTCACTTCGTCTTTTGAGTGATTGATAGCAACTTTCTGCTCCTGCCATTTTACATTTTTAATCCATTGTGGGGAAATGAGCACTTTTTTTCCCGAAAACCAGTTGCCTGTTTCCACAACAATAAAATGGATTTTCCAGGTTGCATCATCAATTATAAAATCTTCCACTTCGCCTATGTCACCGTCCGTTGCATGAATATTATAACCAGTAACTTCTTGTGTGCTTCGCAGATGCGGATTGTCATTCGCATGCTCTGTGGCTTTCATTTGTTTCATTTCCTTTTCTACCGCGCTTTCTTCAACCATCGGATAGCCCCACATGCCAAGCCCCAAGTGTCCGTACATCCCATAGCCGTAATAGCCGGGCCAAGAGTAGTATCCACGCATCAACTCTTCCTGCTGTCGCGAAACAGGTTTATCCGTGTTAATATCGGGGCTGTTTTTTATTTTTTCTTTAGTAAGATTTACAGAAAATGTTTTTGATTCCCATTCAGGTTTTTGAAATGTTTCGGGCGAAATCAAAACTTTTTTTCCGGAAAACCATCCTCCCGTTTTTACAACCATATACCTGATGGTAGAGCTGCGGTCATCGAAATAGAACTCCTCTACTTCTCCAATTTCACCATCAGTTCCTTTAATGGTGTAGCCTAATAAACTGTTTATGCTGCGTTTCATATTATTTGAATTGAAATTGTTAATAATCACAGTATGAGATGAATTATGTCTCATCAGTTGCTAATTTTGCTAGCAACCGGAACCGACAAATTTTTGTTTGCCATTGTTTTTATTTTTCAAACGTTCTCTAAAATTTTCTTCTGGTCTCTTGGTATTCACCCTTTGTTATTTGCCCCGAAGCGAAACGCTTCTGCAAAATGTCGAGGGAGACGTCTGGTTATTTTTTCGGCATCCTTTTCATGTTGCCCATTCCATTCATATTCATTGACTTCATCACGTTTGGATGTGTCTTCATTGCATCCATCATCATGTTGCATTTTGTCGCATCAGCATCGCACATTTCCATCGTTCTGTCCATCATCATTTTGCTCATGGTAGAGTCGTTTTTGCTCATGGTCATCATGTTGTCCATCATCATGGTCATCATCTTGGGGTCGCTCATCATGCTTTGAGCCATCATTTGTTTGCAACTGTCGCTGTTCATCATCTCATGCATCATTTCGGCCATGTAAGGTTGATGGTGCGCAATTGTTCCTATAATGTTCTTACGCTGGGAATCATCTTTTAGGCTTTGGTCAGCCGTTTGTTTCGTATTGCAAGAAGAGAGGAAACTTATTGCTACTGTAAAAAAGATGGAAAGGGTGGTTACGTTTTTCATTGTTAATTTTCGAATGAAATTGCAATAAAATTGTTACCCTGCAAAGTTGGGCATCTTTGTAAGGGACAGCCTTACACAATTATGACAATAAGTTATATTATTCACACATTATGCGTGATAATAAATATCGAAAGCCCCTTCATGAGTACAAGAAGGTGCTTTTTGAAAGGGTAAATCGAATTATCTCAATTTTTCCATAAGTACCGATGAAATAACAACCTCACGATTTGGAGGAGGGTAATTTGCTGGCAGGCTAATGGTTGATATTTTAATCAGAGTTTTAACTGGCGCAAACGCAGGCTGTTGGTTACCACCGATACCGAACTTAGTGCCATCGCCAGGCCGGCCAGCATCGGATTGAGCAGAAAGCCAAACGCCGGATACAAGACGCCCGCCGCGATGGGAATACCAATCAGGTTGTAGATAAATGCCCAGAACAGGTTCTGGCGAATCGTCGCGACCGTCTTACGCGACAAGCGGAACACCTGCGGCAATGCCTGCAGATCGGAGCGCATGAGGGTAATGGAGGCCACCTCCATCGCAATGTCGGTTCCCTTGCCCATGGCGATGCTCACATCGGCCTGCGCCAGGGCAGGGGAGTCGTTGATGCCGTCGCCTACCATCGCCACCGTCTTTCCTGCGGCTTGCAGTTGTTGGATAAATCTAGCTTTGTCGGTCGGCATAGTTTGGGCTTTAAAATGCCGGATACCCACTTGCCGGGCAACTGCTGCGGCCGTCTGCGGGTTATCGCCGGTGAGCATATAGACTTCAATGCCTTGCTTTTGAAGTTGTGCCACGGCCTCGCGCGAAGTCGCCTTTAATGGGTCGGCAATGGCCAATACTGCAATCAGGCCTTCCCCGGCTCCGGCAAAAAAGATGACGGTGCGGGCGGCGTCCTGCCAATCCCTGGCCAACGTTTGGGCCGCATCGGGCAACGTTAGGCCATGGCTTTCGAGCATCCTTTCGTTGCCAGCCAGGTACATCCGGCCTTCGTGTATGGCCTGAATGCCTTGCCCAGTGATACTCTCAAATTGCTCCAATTGGGGTCGGCCAAGTACGCCCTCCGCTTCCAGTTTTCGCACGACCGCTTCTGCCAACGGGTGTTCGGAGCGGCTTTCCATCGAAAGCAGCAACCTTGGAAAGAGTGGATCCGTAGCGACCCAATGCCAATCGGTCACTTCCGGTTTGCCTTGCGTGATCGTGCCGGTTTTATCCAACACGACCGCGTTGACGCGGTGGGCGATCTCCAAACTCTCCGCATCCTTGATGAGAATATGATTTTCCGCGCCTTTGCCTACCCCGACCGTGATGGCGGTAGGGGTGGCCAGACCCAGCGCGCAGGGGCAGGCAATGACCAGCACCGTCACGAGCGCCAGCAACGCGTGGGTAAAGGCATTTTCACCGCCGAAAATCAGCCAAACGACAAAACTCAACAGTGCAATCCCCATCACGGTGGGCACAAATATGCCGGCAATTTTATCGACCAGCCGCTGCACCGGGGCTTTGCTGCCCTGGGCTTCCTGCACCGTCTGGATAATCTGCGCCAGCAGGGTGTGGCTGCCCACCTTTTCAGCCCGAAACTGGAAGCTGCCTTTCTGGTTCAAAGTACCCGCAAATACGGCATCCCGGACGCCCTTCCCAACCGGCAAGGGTTCTCCGTTCAGCATACTTTCGTCCACGAAAGAACTACCCTCGGTTAATACGCCGTCCACGGCTATTTTTTCACCGGGCCGCACCAAAATCAATTCCCCGATTTGCACTTCCCCGATCGGGAGGGTCTGCTCCTGACCATCGCGGATTACCCGGACGGTTTTGGGCTGCAGCCCCATAAGATTTTTAATAGCCGAAGAGGTTTGTCCTTTGGCGCGCTCTTCCAGAAATTTACCCAGTAAAATGAAGGCGATGATGACCACCGCCGCCTCGAAATAGACATGCGGCTGCATGCCCCTTTGGGTCCAGTATTGGGGATAAATCGTATTAAAGGTGCTGAAAAGGAAGGCTACGCCCGTGCTCAATGCTACCAGCGTATCCATATTGGCTTTGCCGCGTCGCGCCTGCCGGAAAGCATTGATAAAGAAATCCTTACCGAAAAAGACCAGCACCGGCAACGACAGGCCAAGCATAATCCAGTTGGCATAGGGCATCTGCATGAAAAACATGCCGATAACAACCGTCGGAGCGGCCAACAACATGGCGCCAAGGGTGCGGTGGCGCAAAGTTTCGGTATGAAGCTGTTGCACTTCGGCTTGTTGTTCAGCAGCATGCTCCGTTTCTACAATTAGATCAAAACCAATGGTTTGCAAGGCTTTTTGCATTTCCAATGGCGTAACTTTCTGGTCATCATATCCGACCTGCACGGTCTGGGCGGCGAAATTGACCGTTGCCGACACGATGCCCGGAAGGCCATTTAAAACAGATTCCACGCTGACGGCGCAAGTGGCGCAGCTCATGCCCAGAACGGGCATATTGATTTTGGTGCCGGCATGGCGTTGCTGCGCGGCTTTATTTGCGGGAGAAATGGTGTGGAGAGACATTGTAAACAAGGATATTTGATGCCACAAAGTTGGCGGGATGAGCGGCCGTCGGCGTTATACAATTCCGGGGAAGTTGTATATGATTCTGCATTACACCATGGCTTCGCGCACCAGGGTCAATAGTTCCGCATTGGGCGAAGCTACCAATTCCGCTTCGCCCAGTTGCACGTTTTTTACGGCTACACCCGCTTCCGTCAGCGAACGATCCACGGCGCGGATGCAACGCGGGCAAACCATATTTTTGATATAGAGGGTCATTTTCGGTTCTTATCGAGCCAGGCCTGTTTTTTGAACCACTACATTATGTTCAGCCCCATCCTCTATGAGCGTAATCATGTTTCCCTCCTTTTCCACTCCATCAACGGTCACCGTCATTTTTTCACCCGCAGGGATTTGCACCACTTCAATATGATAGACCGTATTTTCATATCGGTAGTGCGCTTTAAATGATTCCCATTCTTCCGGGACACAAGGGTTGAATTTCAGTATATTTCCCTCCCGCTGCAATCCAAGAAATGATTCAATAATTAAACGATACAGCCAGCCAGCGGAACCGGTGTACCAGGTCCATCCACCGCGCCCGGCATGCGGTTCACGGGAATACACATCGGCCGCAAGTACATAGGGTTCAACTTTGTAGACGGCAATGTCCGCTGCGGTTTTACCATGGTTAACAGGATTGATCATATTCAACAATTCCCAGACACGTTCATTATTGCCTAACCTGGCAAATGCCATGATCATCCAAACTGCCGCATGGGTATATTGGCCGCCATTTTCTCTTACGCCGGGTACATATCCTTTTATATAGCCGGGATTAAGATCAGACTTATCGAACGCCGGCTCCAGCAACTGAATAATGCCCACATCTTTTTGTACCAAATTTTTATACGCCGATTCCATAGCCGTATGCACCAGGTTTTCGTGTCCTCCTCCTGACAAAACCGACCAGCTTTGGGCAATAGCATCAATCTTACATTCTTCATTAATTTTAGATCCCAGCGGTGTTCCATCATCAAACCAGGCACGTTTGTACCATTCACCGTCCCAGGCATGTTTATCAATGTTTTCTTTTAACTGCTTCGCTTCCTTTTTACAAGTGTCGGAAAATACAAGTTCGTTGTGCAAACTGGCAGTCTCTGCAAAACTATTCAGTATTTCATACAGAAAAAATGCCAGCCAGACACTTTCGCCTTTACCATGCTGACCTACTTTATCAAAGCCGTCATTCCAGTCGCCTGTACCAATTAATGGCAGTCCGTGTACGCCAAAATTGAGCCCATGTTCAATTGCCCGGACGCAATGTTCGTAGAGTGTAGCGGATGTATGAGCATCGGCAGGGAGATCAAAATAGGATTCTTCTCCGGGATTTAACAGGCGTCCTTCGAGAAAATCGCTTGATACATCCAGCACTGCAATATCCCCTGTATGCTTAACGTATTGAGCTGTTACAAACGGCAACCAAAGATAATCGTCTGAAATACGGGTGCGTACCCCGCGACCCACTGGCGGATGCCACCAATGTTGTACATCTCCTTCTTTAAATTGCCGTGACGCGCAAAGTAAAATTTGTTCCCTCGCAAGTTCTGGCCGGGTATGCAGCAGCGACAAAACATCCTGCAACTGGTCCCTGAAACCAAAGGCTCCGCCTGACTGGTAAAATCCGCTTCGACCCCACAGCCGTGAGGAGAGTGTTTGATACGTAAGCCAGCCGTTGGTAATGATATTGATGGCAGCATCCGGCGTTTCCACCTGCAAAGCGCCTGTGGTTTCTTCCCAATATTTTTTCACCTTTACCAATGCTTCTGTTGCTATTTGGGTTCCCCTGAATTGTTTGGCTATGAAACTTGCTTCGTTCGAATCTTTACCTGCACCAAGCCTGAAAATAATTTCCTGTTCTTCACCTTCTGCTACAAAAAAAGGAACCTGGATGGCTGCACAGGGGTCTAAAGCAAGCCCGGTTTTTCCGGAAAGTTTTATACGGGACAAGGCATCGGGACGCTGCAAATTGCCGTTACGGCCAATAAATTCAGTGCGATCGCCGGTAAAAGATTTTTTCAAATAATCAACATCAAAAAAAGCCACCCTGTTGTTAAACTCCGTGTTGTATTGGTTTTTTGCAAACATCGCCCCGCTGTCAGGATCAATTTCTGTATGAATATGCATGGCGGTTTTCGTTCTGTTATCGCCTAACACCCACTCTATATAACCTGTAGCAGACAATTTACGGGACCGTCCTGATTGGTTCCGTATTTTTAAAACGGTGAATTTAACAGCCGACACCCTATCAACATACACGGTCATTTCAGTATAAATTCCATCTTCAATATGTTCGAAAACACTATAACCCAATCCGTGACGAGTAATATACGGCGACTGACCACCCGCAGGCAGCAATGCAGTGGACCAAAAATGTCCGCTCTCTTCATCCCTTATATAATAAGCCTCTCCGCTGGTATCCGAAACTGGGTCGTTGCTCCAGGATGTAAGTCTTAATTCGTGTGCATTTTCAGTCCAAGTATAAGCCGATCCACTTTCTGAAATAACGGTTCCGAAATTTGGATTCGCTATTACATTTACCCATGGCGCAGGTGTTTTGTTATTGCTATCTGTTATAATAACATATTCTTTTCCATCTGGAGAAAACCCTCCCAGCCCATTAAAAAAGATAAGATCTTTTGGCTGAGGTATGGCTGTTAAAGAAAGTGGATAGGGTTGACTTTTATCCATAAATGGAATTGTTACCTTTGTAAGTTCTTTTCTATTAACCTGTTCTGCAAATGTTCCGCCACTATCAGCAATGATGACACGGGCCACTGATTGAAATAATATGCGGTCTTCATTTGATATCTGGTCGGAGGCCCTTAAAAAAATGCCCCCTTTAGTACCATTTAATTCGGCGGGTATAAGTGACTGGATGTCGTTTTGAAAAACCTGCCGGTACACGTTATGCTCTTCATTCCAGATTACCAGGTCTGCCACGAGTCCCTTCAAACACCAGTAGGCGTGCGCCTGTATCAATTGCTTTACCAATTGCATGTTGTCCTGGTTTTCAATTTTTAAAAGAACAATGGGCAAATCTCCTGAAATAGCGTAGCCCCATAAACCGGATTGTTGCCGGTGGTTGTTGATGAGAATGGCAGGATTGGCACGAAGCGAAGCATTCGCAAACAGCACAGAACTTGCCAAACGACCATATAACTGAGCATCCCCTTCTGAGGCATTTAACTGGCGAAGCACTACCTGACTATGTGTCCAGGCCATTTCAAACACACGGTCTTTGTGCGATTTGTTATCCTGGTATTTATTTATCAAACCCTGGCAGATTTCCTTCGTTGAAGCGATGCCTGTAACGATATTAACAGTTATGGTTTCTTCAGGCTCAAGGATTATTCTATAACGGATGGCAACAATGGGATCTAAAACGGATCCCTGGCTCCCGCTAAGCTTGCCCGGATTGTTCATGGCTTGCGGATTGACGATCGAATTGCCATGACCAATAAATGCCATTCTGTCTGTTTCAAAGGATATTTCTTCAGCAGCTTTTTTTTCTGTTTCCATTAAATGGAACATCCACGGGGATTGTTCTTCCGCAGATCTCGGCCTGCGGGTGCAAAGGATCGTATTTAGATGCGGAATAATTTCTGTTTGAACAAAAAGATTGCTGAAAGCTGGTGCTATTAAATCCGACGCGGCAGGAGCCAGTACCACTTCTGCATAACTGGTAAACTCAAGTGTTTTGCGGATACCGGAACGGTTTGTCACGTGCAATCTGCGCATTTCTATATCGTCTTCCGGCGAAACGACAATTTCTGTGTGGACCTCTATTTTATTTTGGGAGATATGAAAATCTACACGGCCTTGAGAATAGGCTACTTCATATCTATCTGTTTTTTTAAGTGTGGGCTGATGGGTATTAGACCAATAGGTTTCAGTTTCCAAATCACGAATATAACAAAAAGTACCCCGGTTATCGCAGGTAGCATCTTCATGCCAGCGGGTAATTGCAATATCGTTCCACCGGCTGTATCCACCGCCTGCATTACTTATCATCAAATGATACTTTCCATTGGATAATAATTGCACTTCAGGTATTAACGTGGATGGCGTATTGAGTATCCTTGTTTCCTGGCCGCTTGCGGTATAATTAATATCCGCTATGTCTGTAGTGTGTGCAAAAAAGGAAGTTGCTTTTGGAATCCTTTCCTGTAATAATAAAAGTGTTGCCTTAAACTGTGGTTCTGATTCAAACAATTTTTGCATCGGTTTATCCTGAAGGAGGTAGGCTAATGACAATAAACTCATTCCGTGGTGATGCGCCATGAAAGAATTAACAATAGCGCTGGATTGACCACGTTGTAAACGTGATGGGGTATAATCTATCGCTTCATAAAACCCATATCTTCCCATTAGTCCTTTTTTATTAAGCAGCTCCAGGTTTTCATACGCCTTTTCAGGCGCTACCATCAGCGCCATCACAGATGCATAAGGAGCAATTACGGTGTCTTCTGCAAGTCCACGTTTCAACCCAAGTCCGGGAACGCCAAATGCACGGTATTGATAGTGGGAACTGGCATTGATCATATTGAAACCCGATTCAGAAATCCCCCAGGGCAAATCTGTCCTTTTCCCATATATAATCTGGCAATGTACTGCTGCTTTGTAAGACTGATCAATAAGTGTGTTTTCGTAAGTCGGCATTACCATCAGCGGCATAAGATATTCGAACATGGAACCACTCCACGAAAGAAGAATTGGATTTCCATCCATACTGGTTAACAATCGTCCTAATGCAAACCAACTCTCTTCCGGAAGTTTTCCTTGCGCAATGCAAACAAAGATGCATAGCCTTATTTCGGAAGCGAGCAGATCATAATAGCTGGCATCTATACGGTGTTCCTGTACATTATAACCAATAGAAAAAAGGTGGCTAGATTTATCATACAAAAAATCCCATTCCATGTCCGCTAACGCATTGCATTGCTGAGCCAGTTTTTCAGATGCAGTAATTAATTCGCCCGCATGGTCAATTGATTTAGTTAAGGCGGACTGCATTATTTCAAGCCGATGATTTTCATCTGAAGTGTTTTTTTGCTTCTGCCTGGTATTCAGCTCAGCCTGTAATTCTTTTGCCTTTTTCAATAGTTCAATCCACGTAGTGTTTGCATCGGGGGAAACGAACCTATCTTTGAATGCAGCAGGGGCAGACCGCAATAAAAACCAGGGCGCAAAAATTTGAAGATGTTGATTTACCTGTTCTGATTGCGCGATAAGCAGTTGCTTCCACCGGTATGTTTCACTGCCCGGGTCGCCATTTAGTTTTTCAACTATGGGATTCATTTTTTTTGCAAAATCTTCGTGAAGTTTTTGTATTTCATATAAAGAAGTTACTTCAGTATTACAGATTGTATCCAATTCAATAGCAAGTTGTTCCATCAACTTAATATTATTTTCGGCTACCGTATCTGTTAGTACACGATATGTATCACGAAGCCCCTCGAATAACTTTATACTAATAATTTTTTGATGCGGCAATGCCAATAAACCCTGTCTTAATACCAGCAAATGGCCTGCAAGGTTTCCACTGTCAACAGTGGAAATATATTTAGGATAAAGCGGGTGCAGTGTTTCCGTATCGTACCAGTTGTAAAAATGGCCATTGTTGCGTTCCATCTTCACCATCGAGGTGATTGTATTCCTTGTGCGCTCAATGAACTGGCTGGTAGTTATGTAACCAAAATCACAGGCGCTTAAGTTGGCGAGCAATGACAGGCCGATATTGGTGGGAGAAGTGCGATGGGCTATTAGTTCCACAGGTTGTTCCTGATAATTATCAGGCGGCAACCAGTTGTCTTCAACAACAACGAAACGTTCAAAGAAACTCCAGGTTTTCCTGGCAAGCTTTTGAAGAAAAATATTTTGATCACTGCTAAGTATGGCAACCTGTTTCTCCAAAGGTTTACTTGCATACCATGTAATAAACGGAGCAATGAACCACAACAACAATACAGGTCCTGCTATCCACAACTTTTGTGGTGAATAAATCGCTAAAATCGCAAATACAACTACCGTAAGAACGGGTTCAATCCACATCAATAAATAAGAAATACGTAAACTGGATTGATCTGTTTGTGCCACATGGGAACTCGGGTTCCATTCCAACAGATTTTTCCCTGTGATGCTCATTCTCCAAATAGTTCGCAGGATAGCAGTCAAATTTGCATAAGCTTCATAGGGAAGACAAATGAGCGTGAACAAAGTCTTGGCAGTAATGTCCCTGAGATTCTGTAAAGAATTTTTAAGGTGGTATATTAATACAACATCTTTTGGCTTCCTGAGGGTATCCCAAAGTGAAGTAACAAAAATTGGGAAAACAATAATTCCAGACACTGCAATCGTCCAGAATAAAGCGGAAGGAAGAACAAGCCATGCTACTAACAATAATACCGTCAGTGCAATGGGCACCAGGCTGCGCCGCATATTGTCAAATATTTTCCAGCGGGATAATGCAGATATGGGATTTTTATACAAATGGTTTTCCGGGTCTTTAACCCATGGCAAAATCCAGGAAAAAATCTGCCAGTCGCCACGTATCCAGCGCAACCGCATTTTCATATCTGCATTATAGGTTGTCGGATATTTCTCAAACAATTGAACATCGCTTAGTAATCCAGAGCGGATATAACAACCTTCTAAAAGATCATGGCTGAGAATTCGGTTTTCTAAAAACTTACCATCCAGCACTTGCTGAAATATATCAACATCATAAATTCCTTTTCCGATATAAGAACCCTCGCCAAACAAATCCTGGTAAACATCTGAAGACGCTCGGGTATATGGGTCAATACCAGGTTCATTTCCATGCATTCGCGTATATCTCGAACTGGTTATGTCAGGTAAGCTAACCGTTATTCTCGGCTGCAATATTCCATATCCTTTTGTAACCCGCTTCTTCTTTTCATCGTACCAGGCACAGTTCAAAGGATGTGCCATGGTTCCGATCAATTTCCATGCGGAGCTAAGCGGTAATTGCGTATCTGCATCCAGTGTAATCACATATTTTATTTCAGGGAAAACAGATTGATTGCCTGTAATCAAAGAAAAATGCTCCTTTGTAATTCCCCTTAACAAGGCATTTAAATCTGACAGTTTACCACGTTTCCTTTCGTAGCCCATCCATACATTCTCCTGCTGATTCCATTTGCGGGGCCGATGAAAAAGATAGAACAGATCATTATTTTCTCTTTGATATTTTTTATTCAGCGATTCAATTCCGTTCTTTACTGTATCTAAAAGGATCAGGTCATCAGAAACTGTTTCATGCGCAGCATCCGTAAAATCTGTTAGTAAACCAAAATGCAAATGTTCTTTCCTGTTTGCCAAAAACCTCACTTCCAGCGCCTCTACCAGATTTTCTATTTCAGTAACCGTCGTAAGCATTGCCGGAATTACCACCATTGTACTGGATGAAAGCGGTATTTCTTCCGAGTAATCCATTCTCGGCAGGAGATTTGGCTTAACCAGTAATGTAGCAAAAAAATTAACAACCGAAATCGCAAGCTGGCTTGCACATAATAGGGCAAGAATACTAACTAACCCAAGTAGCCATATATTTTTGGTTTCTGTATAAACTTTAAAAAAAATAGCAGCCCCAATGCCCGTGGTAATTAATAGAATTGAAAATAAATAAACCGGGAAAGCATACCTATTTATGTGTTGCGACATCTTCTCCATACCAGTCACCCGCATGTTTGCCAACTTCTTTGTTTGTGCCGTACCCTCTCCTACCAGATAGTATCCAACATGCGCAGCGCTTTGATCAGTTCCTGGTGGCGGTAAATGATCTTGCACTAATTGTATAGCAATGCGGGCAACTTCCTCCTCGCTTAAATCGCTTTTCTTTGAAATGCTTTCCACAACATGCCGATAGTGGTCACGGGTAGCAAAATCCATTCGCCCATAAATTCCATCATGATCCTGTAACAGTATTTTTTCAACAATGCTGTGTGATTCAACAAAGGTTCTCCAATCCATTGCTCCCAGCAACCGAATACTTCCAATGCTGTTGCTTATAGAAACCTGGTCTGCAGCCTGTTTTTGATTTTCAGCATTAACCAATTCATTACCCGTTAACCCACTTTCCGATAGTTGGAGTTCGATCCAGTTAAGTGGCAAAGCAAGATCAGGGCCTTTTCCGCGTAACTGGCGTATTAATTCAGAAACAAATGCCCCCTTAATCGGCGGGGCAGACCGTGCCATATCGGCTAGTACCAGTATTAGTTCTTTAGGTTTTTTTTCCGCAGTGTCAATCATTTTTTCTGCCCAGTAGTCAGCCAGGTTCCTGTCAACTTTGTCAATAGCGATGCGGGCAGACACACGCCTGATATTTTCAATCAATGCCAGGCGAATCATAATGGGAATAGACCACAGTTCACCCAATTTTAAATTTACAATTGTTTGATATGCCTCCACAAAACGGCTAAGGCTTTCAATATCTATTCTTCCATCACTATGAGAGATTATCTGGAGAACAATGTCATAACTGCGTGTAATTCCCGAAGATGTTCCATTTAGAAGCTGGGGCAAATCTTCACTGTAATTTTTTGGGAAATGTGTTTTAGCGATCAGGATATGTTCTTCTATCAGGTAGAAATTGTCTATAAGCCATTCGCCAGCCGGCGTTACCTGATAATTTTTTTTAATTGAATCTGTAAGCAATTTGCGTACTTCCTGTAGAGTGTCTTCATTGTTTGCCAGCCGTTTCAGCAAATGATCTTTTCCAGGGTTTGTACTTAGTTTATGCCTTGTAGCCAGTGTTTTACCGAAACGCTCCATTTGATCAGAACTGAATAGTTCATCTCTCAGCGGCTCTTCATTTAAATAGTTTAGATTAGTATCACTTACCTGGAAAAAGGCTCTCATATTCGATATGATCTCATGTGCTGCGGGAATCAATTTTAATTTCATACGTTTGTTTAATTTATCTGCAAAGCAGCATTGACAATGGTTTGTGCTTTAACAAGAATTTTTTTTAGATGATCTTAATTTCTGTTTTCAATAGCTGCCACTTTTGCCAGCCGGCGATTGTGTCTTTCTGCGTTGCTGAATTTTGCTTTCAGGAAAATATTCACCAGTTCCCCGGCTAAAGACTGTGTAATCACACGGCCGCCAAGGCAGATCATATTCATATTATCATCTTCAACACCCTGTTGTGCCGAAAATTTTTCTGTGATCAGGCAGGCTCTAACACCAGCAACTTTGTTTGCTGCAATACAGGCTCCAACTCCGCTGCCACAAACAGCAATGCCACGTTCCACGGTACCATTTGCTATCGCATCTGCCAGGGGAATTACAAAATCCGGGTAGTCATCATCGTTCTTCAACTCGCTGTTGCCAAAATCAATTACTTCATACTTTGCTTCGGACAGCATTTTTAACAGGAATTTTTTCAATTTAAATCCCCCATGGTCTGCTGCAATACCAATCCGCATCTGTTCAGCGGTTGTTTTGCCCTGAGCTTCTAAGGGTTGGGATTTCATACGAATGTCCGTGCTTAGCTGTTCTTCATATTCTTGAGGGAAGATTGAATTTGTGCCTCCCTGTTCATTTTTTTTTGTAGATGTTACAGGTGCCTGTTTTAAGGCCTCCTTATTTTTGGGTAACCTGTCCTTGTTATTCTTTTTCATTTTTTATATGTTTTAAAGTAACTGGTTAGCCGGAGGCTAACCAGTTACAATTGTTCTATAAATTTTACTTGCTAAACAAATGATTATTCCAATAATGCAATGTATTCTCCATGCCTTGCGGCAGCGTCGGATTTTGCACGGCGATATAATAATTTTTGTGCTTCTTCAATGTTCGCTTCCGCTCCTTTCCATTTATCCAGCGCAGGTTGCTGAATGGCTCTTGCAAAAGAAAAAGTTACTATCCACGGCAGATGGTTTTTAAAATTTTTATTGATCGCATTCAAATGTGCTGCCGCATCTTCTGGGGATTGTCCGCCTGATAAAAATGCAATAGCAGGCATAGTCGCCGGGACAGAAGATCGTAAACAATTTACAGTAGCTTCTGCGACTTCATCAATAGTATTTTGTGCCGCACTTTCCGCTCCTGCAATTACCATGTTTGGTTTTAGGATCATTCCTTCCAGATCAATTTTATATTGATACAATTGATAGAAAAGCGTTTTTAAAACCTGCTCAGTTACATCATAACATTGCTGCATGCTGTGATTACCCGTCATGAGTACTTCGGGCTCTACAATAGGTACAATGCCTGCCTCCTGGCATAAAGCTGCATACCGTGCAAGTGCATGTACATTGGCTCTAATACATGCTGTTGTTGGGATTCCATTGCCCATTGTGATCACGCCACGCCATTTGGCAAAACGGGCACCCATTGTTTTATATTCCTCCAAACGCTCCCTCAAGCCATCCAATCCTTCCGTAATTTTTTCATTTGGGAAGCCGACCATTGGCTTGGCACCTGTATCCACTTTAATACCCGGGATAATTCCAGCATTAAGCAGCACATCTGTAAACAAAACGCTGTCTTTGGTTTGCTGCCGTATGGTTTCATCATACAGAATAGCGCCGCCAATACTTTCATTCAAACCGGGTGTAGTAACAATCAGTTCACGATAACTGCGTCTCATTTCAATTGTTTGGGGAATGCCGGCGGCGGCAAAGCGTTTGTTGCAGGTGCCGTTGCTTTCGTCCATGGCCAGCAACCCTTTGCCGCCGACAAAGAGTTGCTGAATGGTATCTTTTAATATTTGCTTATTCATCTTAATCAATAATTTTAAAAACTCTTTTAAACAGTTGAATTAAAAAAACAGGTACAATACTGGTAGCCGCTATAATTAACCAGGTGTTTGTGCTTAGCATTTGAAGCCCTAAGTATTTATTAAGCGGACTAATGAAATAGAACACAGCCATGATTGCAATACATAACAGCAAGGCTGCCCAAGTAAATTTATTACGGGTAATCTCATTATTAATGAAGGAAATTTTACGGGAAGACAAATTTAGCACGTGCCACAATTGTGATAAAGCAAGACTGAAGAAGGTGATATTGTTACACAATTTTGCATCGTACCCTAAGTAATAACTGCAATACCAGGTTACTAGCAGAATAGGCAAAGCCAGTAATACCGCATACGCATTTATTGTAAACCAATCTCTTTTAATTACAATAGGCTCCTGCGGATTTCGTGGTGGCATTTTCATAATCAATTTATTGCCTTTGCCAAGACCCAATGCCAGCGCCGGAAAAATATCAGTAACCAAATTGAGGAAGAGGATTTGTAAAGGAAGTATCGAAAACGGAAAGTTTAATAACCCATAAAAAAATACAATAAATATTTCACTAAGGTTGCAGGAGAGGAGGTACATTAAAAAGTTTTTAATGTTTTTAAAAATCACCCTGCCCTGCATGATGGCTGCAACGATAGAAGTAAACGAATCATCTTTTAAAATCATCGCAGCCGTTTCCTTTGCCACCTGTGTGCCTCGTATGCCCATGGCAATACCAATGTCTGCCTTTTTTAGGGCAGGAGCATCGTTTATTCCATCACCCGTCATGGCAACAATATTGCCCCGCTTCTGATATAGGCTTACCATGTCTAACTTTTGCTTTGGTGTAACCCTTGCAAAAATAGTAGCGGCGAATAATTTTTCTTCCGACAATTTGGTGTCTAATTCTGTGCCATTGATAACAACATTGTCTTTTTCTGATAGCTTTATTTTTTCAGCAATACTGAGTGCTGTTGCCGGATGGTCACCAGTTATCATAATAACCTTAATGCCTGCATCCCTGCACGATTGCAATGCACCCACCACTTCCATTCGAGGAGGGTCTAAAAAACCTATTAGGCCTGCAAGCGTTAAGTCTGACAAAAAATTATTGGTGGAGATATTGGCAGCTTCTTTAAAAGCAAATGCCAATACTTTTGAGCCATGTGCCTGGATTATTTCTGCTTTTTGTAGAAATATTTTTTTGTCGGCATCTGCTAAAGGTACTACCCTATCGCTGACACAATAAAAGCTGCATTTCTTTATTAATTCCTCTACGGCACCTTTTGCCGCCACAAAGT
>Ga0163153_10002452_pt1 | contig 27007 bp, 19 predicted proteins | sample OliLakLV19MP6IB1_FD_148629 | JGI IMG/M metagenome (GOLD analysis project Ga0163153, IMG submission 148629) | Freshwater microbial mat bacterial communities from Lake Vanda, McMurdo Dry Valleys, Antarctica - Oligotrophic Lake LV.19.MP6.IB-1 | ecosystem: Environmental > Aquatic > Freshwater >...
GGTGAGGGTAAAGCTCGGCGTGGTTTCGAAGTCCAGCGCCGCGCTGGTCGCCACCGTGATCGCGCCGGTCGCCGCGTTGATGGCGAAGGCCCCGCCCGTGTTGCCCGCCGTAATGCTGTAGGTGATCGCCGCGCCGTCCCGGTCGAAGTCGGTCGCCGTGAAGCTGTCGCTCACGTTCGTCACCGCCGTGGCGTTCGCACTGTTCTCGTCGAGCGCCACCGTCGCGTCGATGATGGCCGGGGGATCGTTCACGGGATCGACTTGGATCGTCACGGTGGCAACGTTTGAATTGACGGTGCCGTCGTTCACTCGGTAGGTGAACGAATCGTTTCCTGCGAAGTTCGCGAGTGGCACATACGTAAAAGACCCGTCCGGATTGAGTGTGAATGACCCCGCGGAGGACGGACCGGTCACGAGAGCAGCGGTTAATGGATTTCCGTCCGCATCGAAGTCATTCGACAGGATGCCCGGAGCACCGACATTGAGTGAGCTGTCTTCGTTGATCCGATAGCCGGTCCACGCCGGGCTTTCTCCGGACACGCCTCCACCCAGTGTGCCGTCGTTGTTCGCGAGGACCAAATTATTGACGGTTGTGCCGCTATTCTCGTTGAAGCGCCAGAAACCAAGGAGACCGGCTTCTCCACCGGTAAGACCGCCGGCCATATCAGTCAGGACCTCGGCACCGGATCGAGCCACGTTCCAAACTTGCACCTCATTGATTCGACCGTCGAAATACTGGCCGGCTGGAGCATTCGAGCGTCCACCGATGCGTAGCTCGTCCAGAGCCACATGATTGTCTCCAATAGCGCCAGACCCGTTATAGACCTCGGCTGCCACACCATTGAGGTAGGTCGTGATCACCCCGTTGTCATAGCTGATGGCGATGTGAGACCAGGTGTGCAGCGGCACCACTACCCCCGTATCGTGCCAAGCCCACCCAGGGTCAGCATTGGCAAAGGCCCACTGGATGTGACCATTCGGGTCAAGCGCCACCTCATACTCACCTTCTCTGTTGATGATGATCTGTCTAGCGTTCGTTGATGCATCCGGGTTGATCCAGACTTCCATTGTGAGGTGGGTGGTTACCTCAAAAACTGGATTGCTGCTGATTTGAACATAATCATCGACGCCATCGAAATCGAGGGCCAGCCGATCGTCAGCGGCAATCGGCGCATCGTTGACGCCACTGACCGTGACGGCCGTATCGTAGTTGGCGCTGGTCCCGCCATCGCCGTCGGTGAGCACAAACCGCACGGTGCGCGCACCCGTAGTCGGCGCAGCCGTGTCGGTATCTTGATAGGTGATGTTCTGCACCAGTGCTTGTGCCGCCGCCGTCGTCGAGCTCGCGTTGAACGTGATGACGAGATTGCTCCCGCTGCTGCCCCCGGTAAAGGTCCCGATGGTCACCCCTTGATAGGTCACGTTGGCGCCACTCACGCCGATCTGCCCCGCCCCGGTGCCTTGATTGCGAATACTCAGCACATCCTCCGCGCTGTCGCTGCCGGCGGTGAAGCTCACGGTCAGGGTGCCGCCGTTGAAGTCGGCGCTGTCCACGTCGGCCACGGTGGCGTTGCCGCCCTGCTCAATCACCACGGCGCCGGCGCCTTCGCTATAGGCCAGACTGTCGCTGCTCAGATTCGTGATCGTCGGGACATCGTTGACAGCGTTGACCACCAGGGAGGCTGTATCGGTTGCTGTGGAGAAGGCCGTGGTGCCCCCGTTTGCCGAAGTGTCGGCCAGCGTGCCGTTGCTCCCGCTGGTCTGATCCCAGGCGCGGAACGTGATGGCATCGGCCAGCGTGCCGTTGTAATCGGCGTTGGGCTGGAAGTAGAGCCGCGTGCCGGCGTCGGCCGCAAGTAGTCTGGCTGCCGCGTCGCTGACTGCGCCCAGTGCGCTCCAACTGGCTCCGTCATTAGTCGAGTAGAGCCACGTGCCGTTGCTCGAATTCACCGCGGTAATTGCGATGCCGAGCACGGCGCCGGTATTCGGATCAGTGACATTATCAACCTGGCCCGAGGGCGACGCGAAATCGACAAGCTGCGAAATCAGCGTGCCCACGGCTCCGGATGGAGCCCCGGCATCCTCAGTGACGGCATTAAGCGTCGGGCTCTTCGTGGCATCCAACGTGGATGCGGTGTTCGTGGCTGTGACGTTGGCTGACAATTCGGACGTCTCAGATAGAGTCAGATCCGTCGCGGTCGCACTGGCAACTTCTCCAATCGCTACCGCAGCCGACAGGGTCACATTGAAGGAGGCATTTCCGGTCCCATCGGTCGTGACATCTGTGAATCCAAGGTAGCGCTGGGCCTCACCCGATCCGGAAGGATCGCCGGTTGAACTTGCAAAGAACTCGATGCGATAGGTTCGGGCCAACGCCAAACTGCTATAGGTGCCCGAGATAGCCACGGTTGACGCGCTCTGGATCTCGGCAGCGGTCAATACTGGCGTGTTCGTGAGATCGTTGGCACCGGCATCGCCATCGCCCACGTCGTTCGGCGTGACACCGTCTGCGGGATCTGTTTGCGGCAAGGCTGGGAATAGGTCGACACCCAGTCGGCCATTGTTGGAAATGGCGTTTTGGGTCATGAGAATACCGCTGCTCGTATCTCCAATGGCAATACCCGAACCGCTCCAACCTGTGATGGTGTTGTTGCCCACAGTGACGCCCGTTGAACTAGTGGCAATCCATACGCCACCCTCGCTGCCGTGTGTGCCGTCGTTGGAAATTAGATTGTTCGACACCACGCTGGTGCCGGTCACGGTGACGAGCTCGATCCCTGCCGCGCCCGCAGACAGGCGCTGACTGTTCGATATTGTGTTGCCGGTGAAGGTAATGTTCGCACCAACCAATTTGACACCGTCGTCACCACTACCGGAGATGACGTTGTTCGTGATTTGTGCGCCGGTGCTGAGAGCGTCGGTGAAGCGGATGCCGTCACTATTGTTGTTCACGAGCTGATTGTTCGTGATGAGGTTGTTGTCCGCAGCACCCGTAATCGAAATCGCTCCCACAGCCCCCGTGACCGATTCGCTGTTGTTGGTGAGGTAGTTCTGAGAAATAGTGTTGTTGTCACCGCCGCCGGTGGTGCCGTCGATCACGATACCGGTACCGGTCACGCTGGTTGCCCCACTGACGAAGTTCTGAATGCGAAACCCGGTAATGATGCTATTGCTAGCTTGCAACACGAAGCCGTTGGCTTCAGCGCCTGCCCCTGTTCCATCAAGTACGATCACGGGCGATCCAGCTACATAACCTGACTGTGTGGTGGCATCGAGGATCACTGTGTCGGTGATCGTCGGCATCGCAGAGGCCAGATTGATCGTATGCACACCAGCGCCGGCGATGTTGAACATGATCGTATCGGTGCCCAAAGCCCCATTGGCGGCAGTGATCGCTTCGCGCAGGCTGGTCACGCCATCACCGCCATTGATCACGTCATTGGTAGTATCGACCGTATAAGTAGCAAGTACTCCTTCCCATGCGGCTTGCGTCACATCATCGATAACGACCGATGTTTCAACCGACCCGATCGACGTTTCGAGCATCCAGTCGCCGAATTCGCTACTATGGCCAGTCCGATCGGTACTGGCGGCAACATCGGTGCCCGTCAATGCAGCCAACGTGTGCATGGCTGCCTCTCCAGCCTCGCCACGACCAAAGTTACAGCCGTAGATCAGGAGGTCAGCATTTTGTGAGAGGCTCTGGCCGATTTTCTGGAACTGTTCGGCGTAGATCGTGCTGATCGACTCTTGTGTCAGGAAGCTCGCGCCGAGGTGCATTTCGGCTTCGGTGCCATCACCAATCAAGTGGATTGCATCGATGCCCGTGCGACCGGCGAGCGCCTCCGCCATCTGCGCCACGCCGTCGCGGGTAGGGCCGAGCACATGCACTTCGACGTTGGGGCTGATGCCGTCGAGCAGTTGCTGGTAGTCGCGGACGCTGGGGGACAGAAACAGGATCTCCTGGCGGGCGGCCGATGTGTCGTACACCGCCAGGGCATCGAACAACGCCTGGTCGCCGGTGGTGAGTTGCGGTTCGCCTGTTGGCGCTACAGACGTGTGGTCGGCTGCCGTCGCGTCATCAGCTCCAAAGAACGCGTCCGCCTGGCTTTGCGCGATTTGCTCAGTGGTCACGGTACCGACCGTGGCCACGGCGGCCCCGTCGAACATGATGCGCGATTCGAGCGCCAGCAACGACCCACCGAACGTCGACACGGGTGGGGCTGCGTCCACGGAAGCATGACGACGCCTGCGCGCTAGCTTGCCTGTCGGTTTCTTCTGCCTTCGTAATATTCTCATGGCATAGCGGTGAGACCACGAGTCCTTGATTCTCAATAAGAATCTAGCAAGGGTGATGCCATTTCACGTAGCAAATTCCTGTTTTATACAGAGCCGTTAGACTCTACTCGGCCGGGAGGTTTGTTGGGGGCTACGATATGCGCCTCAGAGTGACTTTTTGGGCCTGAACCGGTGGATAGGACACCTGCTTTTGTCCGTGAAACGCAGCAGAGAGTGAAGCGTATCTCGTGAAGCGTGAAGCGCTGGAATCAGGTGCGAAACATGAAGCGTCCGGCTCCGGAACGAAATACGCTTCACGAACGACGTTTCACGTATCGAAGACGCTCCACGAGGAATCCGCGTTATGCGCCGCTTTCGCGAATGAAGACGCGAGCGGTCTGCTCCCAGGCTCGTTGGGCGAAGCTGATACGAGGGCCTTTCACCAGCACCGTCCCTCGCACAGCTTGGTTCCATCGGGGCGGCGACTCGACGAGGCGCAGCGTGACGCGATACACAGACGTGTCCGGTTTCCATCGATGATTGGCATCTTCACGAACCGGCACTTCTCCGCCATAGACTGAGAAGAGGTAGGGCACCGTGAAGCTGCGTTCGTCGATGTCTCGAATCTCGGCAACCTGCGCCTCCACGCTGGGCCGATCCGAACCCTGGGGAATGAATCGAGCTGATTGACCGAGCCGGAGATAGCCGACATCCGTCTCGAGAGCCAGCGCGTGCAACTCTTCACCAGCCGGATCGATGACATACGCAAGCGCCATCTCCTTGTTGATCCACTGACCGACGTGCAAGGCCTCCGCTTGGTCAGTTACGACTCCCGCAATCGGCGCCGTGAGTGACAGATTCTGCTGCTGCTGGAGGAGGCCTTCGAGCTGTGAGAGATGCGCCTTGAGGGTTTCCAGCGTCACCTGGTGCTTGGTGAGTTCTTCCCGATCGACGAACTGGCGCTGGCCTCTCAATCGCTCGACCTCGATCCGCTTACGGGTCAACGCCAAATCTTTTTCAAGCATCGGGGATTCCAGCACCACCAGTGTGTCCCCCACCCTCACCTGCCGACCTTCTTTTACCGACAGTTCGACGATCTTCCCGGGTGCCGGGGCATAAATGGTGGCGTGCGGTGTCGATTCCAGCACGGCAGGGAGGCTGATGCGATCGGACCAGGGCACGAACAGCACGGCAAGAACACAGGCCAGCACCCCGGCAGTGAGCCACCCCCTGCGTCGTTCGACGATCTCTCCGCGCATGGTCCACCAGGCCTTCAGTTCCCCCACCATCGGGAGCACGATGAACCAGCCAATCTCAACGGCAAAGAGGATCAGGCCCAGGAGTTTGAAAAAATAGTGGTACACCATCAGCGCGATGCCGAGGAACAGCATGAACCGGTACACCCACACCCCCCAGGAGAAACAGATCAAGAATCGGCGTGTGGCAGCGGCAACCGGCTCGGGCATCGGCCTCTCCAGACCGAACAGGAGCCGCCGTATCTGCCACCGCCCGAAGGCAAAGGCTCGATCTTGCAAGTTGGGAAGCCCCAGCCAGTCTGAGAGTACGTAGTACCCGTCGAATCGCATGAGCGGGCTTAGGTTAATGGCCACGCCGACCATCAGACTCGTGGTCGCCACAATAAACATCAGGCTCCGCGCCACGCCGTCGTCGAAAAAGTTCCACGCGAAGATCGCCAGAGCGGCCAATGCGCATTCGACGACCATCCCGGCAGCGCCGATGGCGGCACGCTGGCAACGAGAGGTCAGCTTCCATGCATCGGAGGTGTCCGAATACAGCATCGGCACCATCACGACCATGGCAATGCCCATGGTGGGAACCCGGCAGCCATAGCGCGTCGCCGTATAGGCATGCCCAAGCTCATGGAAGATCTTGACGACGGCCAGGCAGAGGACATACAGCGCGAAGCCTCGAACGGTGAAAAAATGCAGGGCGGTGGCTGTGAACGCGTCCCATTGGCGTGAGACCAAATATAACCCGATAAGCCCGATGCCGCCGATCGCCCAGGCCACAGCCCGTGAATAGAGCCAGTCCACAAATGGAAGGGTGGCGCGGAGAAACCGATCGGGCCGGAGGAGCGGAATCTGGAAAAATAGATAGTGATGCACCAGCCACATCACCCACGATGACCGCGCCGCCTCTGCTTGCTCGGCATAGGCCCGTGATCCGCCCTGCGGCGGATCACGCATCAGATGGTTGGCGTATAAGAACCGGAGGAGATCCTCGATATCCTGCTTCGTGGCTCGGCAAGTTGTGTCCCGGTGAATCTGCTCGAGGATGACCTCCGCGGATTGGGCGGCCCAACGCGACAGAATCTGGTGGGCAGCCCAGCCGATCTGAAAATATTTCCCACGGACCGGATCGACAATCACCCAAGTCGGCGAGCCGTCGGCGGATGAAGCACCCGCGATCAGCCGAAGGTCTTCGCGCAACAGCGGCAGTGCGGCTTCCTGCTTCGGGACTGTGCTCAGATTCATAGGCCGATCCATGGACGGACAGCAGAAATCGGGCGACGGAACAGACAGGTGAACAGCATGACCTGCTCTCCGTATATTTTGGCGCTGCCTTGCCAGCCGATACGGAATTCCGATGATCCCTGCTCGAGCTGTGCCGTCACACGGTAGGCCAGCGTATTGTTCGGCAAGACCTCGGCATGGTAGCTCGCATGACTGATCGTGGCAGGAACACTGGAAAAAGGATCGGCATTCAGAAACAGTGTCGTCGATGCGCCTTCGCGCAACACAATGGCATCCTCCACCGGCAGATCGATCCGCACCTCCAGCTGTTGCGGATTTGCTAGCTCCATGATGCGTTGGCCGACTACGACCGGCCTTCCGATCCAATCGGACTTGTCCGTGTAAAGCAACAACCCGGCTTGCTCCGCCTTCACCTCAATCTTTGCCAATCGTTCATGGGCATAGTTCCGCTCGGTTTCTCGCAACTCGACTTCGGCTTTCAACAGCGGCACATCGGCCTTTTGCTCGGCGTCTCCAAATGATCCTTGCGCCGCGCGCCGATACTGCGCCATGGCCACATCGAGATTCCGTTCTGCGACGTCATACTCGCTTCTGAACGTGGTGTCTTCGAATGTGAACAACACTTGGCCTTCAGACACGATGGTATTGGGAAGGACGAGAATTTCAGCGATCACACCGTCGATCGGCGCGCTCACGATCAGAGGATTTTTTGCGACAATCTTCGCCGGTGCCAGCGTCGACATGGGAACAGGAATAGCCAGGGCGCCTAGCGCTGCAGCCGCGAGGATCCACACCGTGGTCCGGCTCAATCCCCAGCGCCAACGGCGGCTGGTCGATCGGTCGACGGCACGCCAGGCATAGGCATAGGCTTCACTGAGGCGTTGCAGCACCGTTGTCTCATGGTCAGCCCATGGCTGGTCCCGCGTCAGCCACAGGCCGCCAAGGATCTGTCCCCCAGGGTGCTTGAGAGGACACCACAATCCGTAGCCAGGAGTAAATTCCTTCCAGTCTGGTCTGAACTCGGCAGGGCACTCCGCTTCCATCATGTGAAGGATATCCGGCCCTTTCGATGCTGTACGCAGATTCTGAATCAATCGCTCAGTCCACTGCATCAAGGGCACGGTGCGATCCACCACCGGCACGCTGGATGCGGCGCGTACCTGGTAACTCTGAGTAGACGAGGTCGGCGGAGTCAGCAACATGGCTTGTCGATAGGGAACCAAGCGGCGCGTTTCATTCACGAAGAAAAATTGCAGTTCTTGCTGGGTCTGGGCGGCCCGAATCATTCCTTCCAGTTGGAGCAGCACGGAGAGCGCCTGGTTCGTCGGCGGACTATGGGGTTTGACTCCTGCGGTGATCATATCAGCGTGGAAGTTCAGCGAACGAGGCGGTCCCGCTCATCCCCGCAAGCACATTGTCGGGCTGGGTCCGGAAGAGGCCTTTCACCTTCACCGTCTGACTGGCAGGATCGACATTGGCGCCGATGTCCTGAATCACGGCGGGATACCGAACCCCTGTTTCATCGACGGCGTACTCAAAGGGCGTGCCGACCTTCAGCCACGCAAGGGACTTTGACGGCAGAATCAGCTCGATCTCCAGCAAGCTATCGTCCAATAGGCTGATGAGCTGATCGTTGGGAAAGACATTCTCATGTTCATTCACGATCATTTTGACGACACGCCCAGGAAACGGTGCACGCACGGTGCAGCCGTTCACCGTGACTTGTGCAACCTTCACGGAGGCGAACGCTTTCTCCGCGTCGGTATGAGAGACCGCGAGTTCGAGCTCACCAACGGCCTGGTGTTTCGCGAGCCTGAGGTTGTTCTCGTAGGTCTTCTTTTTCCCGCGATATTCCGCCTGGACGCTCGCCAGTTCAGCCTCGTATTTCGAGCAGTCGAGGGAGACAAGGAGGGCGCCTTTTTCAAACCGCTGTCCTTCCTTAAAAGGCAGCTGGCTGATCCGGCCCTGGACTTGGCTGGCCAAGGTTGCTTGTGCGGTTGCCTTTACCAGCCCACGGATCGTGCTGAGTTCTGCTGCGCTGCTCGCGGGCTTAGAATCTGATTTGGGACCAGCTGTCGCACGCACGATCGGTATGAGGAGACACACGCTCATGACACAGCCGCCGGCCAACCACCAGCCGATACGAGTCACTTGAGCAACTCCCTGCTCTTCGCCCATCGCGTGCGAATTTCGAGAGCAAGATCCGACACACTCTGTTCTCGCGTCAGATCGTTGGGCAAAACATCTTCTCCAACGGCAGCCAAGAGCGATGCCCAGGAGACTTGAAGTTCTGACTCTATGGCATCGTATCGCAGTTGCGCCGCCACCTGATTGACTCGCTCGCGCAGCACCGCCTGTTCGCTCTGCCGCCCGATCCGCCAGCCGAGGCGAGTCTGCTCGGAAATTTGAGACTGTGTCTCGTGATAGAGCTTCGCCGTCGAGGTTTCTTTCTTCGCTTGTGCCACCTGGGCGACACTGACGTGCACTTGCGACATGATGGCCATGGTCAGCGCAAGGGTTTGCGTGTGCAACACCTGATCTTGCGCCTCAATGGTCTTCGCCCGGGCCGGATACCGAAAGATGTTCAGTAAATTCCAACTGGCCCGTGCGGCATAGGCCGCCCAATTCTGATTGAAGAGAAACGCGTTACTGTTATAGTTCCCGCCGACTTGGAGGTTCAGGCTGGGAATCATTTCGAGGATCGCCGCTTTGGTCTCACGCGCGTTGATGCGACGACGGTAATCGATCATCCTCAGCTCCGGGCGTGCTTCCAGAGCCCGATCCTCCAGTACCGTCATATCGGATGGAAGATTCAACGTTCCGGCCTCTCGCTCCGGAACCAGGAGCATCAACTTGTGCTCTTCGCCGGGAGGAAGATTGATGAGCGCGGCCAATTGAAGTTTCGCCGTGGAGAGTTCCCGGAATAACTGCTGCACGTAGCGTTGCGTATTGAGGAGGTCCAGTCTGTACTGCAAGGGAACCAGCGGCGTACTGAGTTTCTCGTCCTGAATGGCCTGAGCTTTTTCCAGCGCGCTCTTGACCCATTCATCCAGCATCTTGAGTGAGGGAAGAATGCGTTCCGCGCTGACCGCGCGCCAATAGGCCGTACGCACATCTTGCATGATACGATTGGCCACGCGCCGACGTTCTTCATCGGCAATCAAGACGTCATCGGCTGCCTGTTTTGCCCTGATGTACGACAATCCAAAATCCAATACATTCCAACTCAGCGACAGATCGGCGGAGAATATGTTCTTCTCGGCAGACGTAAACGGTGTGAGGTTCTGCGCCCCCGAAATCAAGGACTGTCCGACTCCTCCCGTAAAGTTATTGCGGCCGTCGAATCCTGCGTTCGCCGCGAGACGAGGCAACATGGCATAGTGAGACAGGTCGAGTTGCGTCTGTGCCAGCATCTTGTGCATCAGCTCGACACGCGCGTCGAGGTTATACTTCAACGCCCGCGCCATCGCTTCGTAGAGATCGATCGAGCCCGAGACCGGCTCTTGATCCTTTGTCAGAACGCTCCGGTCTTCTTGCGCTCGTGATCGCACTTCGTCGGTCGTTAACGGTATTGGTTTGATGGCGCAACCGCTCAGAACGATGACAACGAGAGTCGTCAGTACGACCAGTTTATGGCCGGTCATGCCGAGTGATCGTTCGGCGGGAATATGTGATCCGTTCACCACATCACTTCCTACTCGGACACATCCCTTGAGCCAGAGCTATTCGGCTCTATGCCAGACAATACAAATCTGCCCACCGATCACCGATCGGCCCTATGCGCACCTAGCTAAGTACCAGGGTACGTCTTTATTGTGAATTGTCATCACTTTTCTGCCTTTGGCACAGGTCCTGTGTCTTCACGGGAACGATCACGCAAACCGCGTTTTTCCTTTTGGCCATTCACATTTCTTGGTAGCGTGCATGGGCGAACCGAGAATGTGTCCTTGTCGGTCAGCAGCAGTTCCATCCATCACAAAGGAGCTATGTATGAAAACAGCAGGAGTACCGGCGAATGCCACGAACCCATCCTCGGCAGGCCCGTCACAGCCAAGCCAGCCCACCAATGCCGCTCCGACTGTCCAGTTCGACGTGTCCAACCTTCAGAGTTCCTACGCCAATGTGTGCAATGTATCGTCGACCCGTGAAGAAGTGGCGCTGGCCTTCGGCGTCAATAATATGTGGGAGCGGGCGCAGGCGAATATGCAGGTTCAGATGACGAACCGTATCGTGTTGACCCCCTATGCGGCGAAGCGGTTAGCAAGCGTGCTCAATCGCGTGGTGGCCGAATATGAGTCCAGATTTGGAGTGTTGAACGATGATGCGAGACCACAAACCAATGCGGCCTAAGACGATAGACCTCCTCCGAACGTCCACTGGCCCAGAGAGACTGGTCCGGTGGCTCTCCGTATGATCTGATCGACCCAGGCCACAACCGCCAGTCCCATTTGGAAGTTGAACTTACCGATTGCGAGAGTAGTCGGTAAGGGTGACGACCACGCGCGTGATTTCACAACGTCCGCCCGCGGAGCCTAGGATCTTGGCGTCCATCATTTCCGTTTTTCCGCCACCCACACCCATCGGTTAGCCTAGAACGAATACCCGCGCCGATAGGGTTACGAACGCCGAGATGTTTCAAGCCATCTGCCCACCTCGCCAGAATTTGTTGACAATGTTGCACCGTTCAAGGGAATGCCTGACACACACGATTCTGACGATCATGACTCGCTACCCCGAGGAGACCGAATAGCTGTAGTCGCGCTCCAGCGAGCAGACTTGCACGTGGTATTCAGAATAGAACTTGCCCCGTCCAAGCGCTTGAGCCACTCGATGGCCAGGATGTTCACGCCAGTCTTGATGCGTTTCTTCTGACATAAACTCAACAATTGATACGCGTTCTCCATCTTCGTCCGCGAAGCTCTTCTGCCCGATAAATCCCGGCATCGTGGCAGCCTATTCACGAACCTCTTTCGCATACGAGTAATATTCCGCTTGGTGTTCCGGCTTAAGACGGTCGAGACAGGCTCACGCAGGATCTTCAAAAGCGTCGTTCGACAAGGCCGCAGCGAGCGAGAGCCCGAGGCGTACTGCTTAGTACGTTGAGGGTTTGAGCGATGCGAGAACGCAGCCTGGAGCAAGGCGCGTCTCGGCGCGCCGGGGTGGGCGGGTGAGAATTGCCGCGCTTTTCAACATCCTGCTAAGCACTTTTGAATCGGGTCACCTTCGCAAACACAATCGCGACGAAAGGGAGAGCGAGGCCCAGGAGCAATTGCGCGACGAGGAGCGTGCCAAGCTGGCTGTAGTCGGCGGGGGTTTGGACAACGCCCGATGCTTGATCTCGGATTTCCCGGCTGACCACATAAATGTCATTCATGTATTTGGTGCCGAGCTGACTCAAGGACAGAGCGAGATTCGTAAATGACGCCATCACCGCAAAGAAGGTGGCTTTCAAATTCGCGGGCGCTGAGTTGGCAATCCAGGCGAGCATCGGAATCATCGAGATCTGTCCGAGTGGCGATTCCAGCGCCGTGTCGATCAACGCGATGAACCGCGCATCGACGATCCCACCGGTGATTCTGGCTGTCCACTCGTGCAATCCGTAGAACATGCTCACGACCGGAAGAGTCAGGATGGTACCGATCACCGTGAGAAACCCGATGACATAGGCAATCGACCGTTCGGCCATGAAACGGCGAAAGGTGAACATGCCCACCAAGGTCAAGGTGCTGCCGATCAGCGAGAGGATGGAGAGAAACTGCTGATCGAACTTCAGATGGTCGATCATCCACCAGGTCGTCCCTGGCCCGGTCCCTGGAATGGCTCGAAAGAGAAAGACCACGACCGCCGTCCCAACCAGGGTGAATTGTTTGTCCGGCTCCAGCTCTCGCATCAGCCGAGCCATCAAGAACAAGACGATGGCCATCGAGCCGACAAAGACAATCTCCTCGCTATAGGAGAACCCGCCGAATCCGACCGTGAGCGTGAACAGGACAAAGACGAGGCTTCCACCCAGAATCCACCAGTTGGGCTTCGTCGGCTCGCGCGCATCATCATGCACATTCACGACGTGCTCAACGTGATCGGGAGAGAAGCCTTGCCGGAGCAGAGCGCTTCTCTGTTGTCGCCTAAGAATCCACGCCAACCCGACACCGAGGACTGAGATAAAGGGGATGACGAGCGCCATGAGGTAAACCTGCTTGTAGAGCCGAACGATCTCTGCCTGTGGAAGCCCCTCAACCCCTGTAAAGACATACACGTTGATCATCGCCACGAGAATCCCGCCGCCGATGATCGCCACCCGCCCGAGCGTCTGCATGGTGGTGTGCATGAGCTTCAGAGTCGGCTGGTCGAACGGCTCCCCCTGCTCATTCACTCGTGGCACGGCATCGACCGTCATCGCATCCGCCACTGCGTCTTGCACCACGTAACCAATCGGCCCAAGCAATGTGCTAAGCACAAACCAGACCTCAGCCGGCAGGATCGCGGTCATCGCCTCTCGATTCCCGATCAATGCGGCCATGATCCCAAGGCTGGCAACCAACAGCCCCGCTCCAAGTCCCACGAGCCAACCCTTCCAGCACCACAAGAGATCCACGAGATGCCCGATCGGCATCTTCAGCGCCCAGGGAATGCCGGCCCAAAATCCCAGCGCGGCGAGGAACGAGGCGGAGAGGCCCAAGTAGTCTTTGACAAAGAAGGTACCGACGATGCCGGTGAGGCCGGAAATCCCGTAGGCCATGTAGACCATGAGGGGAGGCAGATAGGAAAGCCGCATCTCACGGCCGAGGGACAGAAAATTTCGGTCGATCCACTGAGCGAAGCCTGTGAACATTACGACGGCAGGACTCTGGCAGGCTGGCGACGCTCGACCAGCGATTGCAGTTGCGCGCGCATCTCGTGAACCGGCAAATGTGTCCGGTCTCCATGTCCGGCCAGCACCCATTCGAAGGGATAGTCGAGAAGTTTTTTGATGGAGCTCACCAGCACATGTTTTCTCCACACCAGCTGACCTGGGGCACTCAGCCGCTTCTGCGTGGAGTCCCACCAGAGATGATCCCCCGTGAAGAGGAACCGGTTTTTGTAGAGCAAGGCCATGCTGCCAGCCGTGTGGCCCGGCACAGGGATGATCTGAAATTGCGGCATGCCGTGGACATGGTCCCCTTCTTCAATGATCCATTCCGCATCGGGAGCCGCTTCGATGTCCGCCCGATGAATGATCCGTTTTGCGCCAAAGTGTGCGGCATACTTCTCCGCATCGGCCACATCGTCTTTGTGTGTGAGGAAGATGTACGCGAGGCCGCCCTTGCGCTCGAAGGCCTCGACGAGATGTTTGAGATACCGCGGGGAGTCGACGAGCCAGTTGCCGTCAGGATGTTCGATGAAGAAGCTATTCGCGCCGAACGACTTCTCAGAATTAAAACCGCAGTACGACACCTCGCCTTCCAGTTGGAGCGGGAAGCTCGCCATGGCATCTTTCATCTGCAACGGGTTGCTGTGCTCAGTGCCGATTGAACCGACCGGGCAGGCGAGAAGCGCTTGATAGGCCTGATGAGTAGGACCGTCATCCATCGGCTGTGTGGTGACCGCAGAGAATTTGCCGACTTCCTCGAAACTTGTCGGCGCCAACTGACGGCACGTATCGCAGTTGATGCACGTCGCATCGACAAAAAAGTTGCCGGCAACATTGGAGTCGAGTCGTTTTTTCTCATCGGCCATGGTCAACCCCGTCGTTCGTGAAAGGTGAAACATAAAACGTGAAAAGCTTGGGAGGAAAAGTGCTCAGCAGTCCCACATTTCACCTTTTACCTCTTACGTTTCACGGTTTCTTGGAGCGATCGGCCGCGCGCCAGAGATACCAGGCTGCAGCGGTTCGATAGGGCTTCCAGCGCTCCCCGTATTGCCGCACGACGTTTGGTGTGGGCATTGAGCGTCGTCCATAGGCGATGCGAAACCCGTTGCGCACACCGAAGTCGTCGACCGGTAGGACGTCCGGTCTCCCCAGTTGGAAGATCAATAGCATTTCTACCGTCCAGCGGCCAACCCCACGAACCGCAATGAGCCGCTCAATAATCGCGTCGTCGTCGAGTTTCCGAACACTGGCCCCTGTCGGCACGGTGCCATCGAGTGTCTTGGCGGCCAGATCGCGGAGCGCCGCGACTTTGGCCCGTGAAAAACCGGCGCCACGGATCGCCTGTTCATCCATCGTGAGCAGATCGCTCGGTTGGGGAAACCGTCCTCGTGGAAACAACGCCACAAAACGGCGCACAATACTCTCGGCCGCCTTGTCATGGAGTTGTTGATAGGCGATCGCGCGTGCCAACGATTCAAACGGCGACCGCTTCGATCGGGGGGTCAAGGTGAAGGGACCCACCTCACGGATCAACCGGCGCATGACCGGATCCGCCTTGGACAAATGCGCCATCTCCGGTGTCTGCAGATTCCTCTGAGAACTCGGGCTCTTACCCTTGACTGATGATGGCATCGGCTTCGATCTCAACCAACATCTCCGGATCGATTAACCGTTTCACTTCCACGATCGTCGTCGCCGGCCTGATAGTCCCGAATATTTCGCCATGGGCTCGGCCAACTTCTTGCCATTGATCGATATTGGTCAAATACATACGCGTTCGCACGATATCGGCGAGCGACGCGCCGGCCTGCTGGAGCGCCGCTTCAATCGTCTTCAACGTCTGGATCGTCTGGGCATAAGGATCTCCCTTGCCGACCAAACCAGATTGGGTCATCGCTGTCGAACCGGAAACGGATATCGACGCCCCGACTCGTACCGCTCGCGAGTAACCGAGTTTGGCTTCCCACGGACCACCAGTAGAAATATTCTGCCGCCCCATCCGGCTCCTCCTACATCACGATGCCGCCGCCGGCATGAATATTCTGTCCCGTCAACCATCGCGCTTCCTCGCTCACGATGAACGCCACCACATCGGCGATATCCTTGGGAAGCCCCAGTCGTTTCAACGGCGACAGCTGGATGCCGATCTGACGAAACTGATCGGTCATCATGCCCGTTTCGGTAAAACCTGGCGAGACGGTATTGACCGTAATGCCTCGGGACGCGAGTTCCTGCGCGAGCCCTTTGGTGTACTGCTCCAATGCGCCCTTGCTACCAAGATACGCTGTCGCTCCCGGAAAACTCAAATGGGTTCCATCGGTCGAAATGTTTACGATACGGCCACCCTCTTTGAGCGCGTTGGCCGCTTCTTGCATGGCGAAGTAGGGACCTTTGGCGTTCAAGGCGACGATCTGATCGAAATCGGCTTCAGTCGTATCGAGAAGGGCCTTAGGCATAAACCGTCCGGCATTGTTGATCAAAATATCGAGCCGGCTAAATTGTTTGACCGTTTCGATCACAAGGCGGCGCGCCTCTGCAACCTGGCTCATGTCGGCTTGAACCGCGACGGCTTTCCCGCCCTTGGCTTGAATGCCCGTCACCACTTGTTGCGCTTTCTCCACACTCATACCGTAATTCACCACCACAATCGCCCCGTCTTCGGCCAATCGCTCTGCGATCGCCCGCCCAATCCCGCTGGACGCCCCGGTGACGATCGCAATTTTTCCACTGAGTGATGCCATGATGCCACCTGTCCCTTTCCTGTATGTGACCGACTCTCCCCTTAGAATGCGCGGCGGTACACCCCTTACTGGAGAAAGGGCAACGATTGCTCCCAGGTTGTTGCGTAGACAAATTCTTTCACGGGTTTGCGGGATCTGGGTTGAACCTCACGTACACGAAGACGATCCGACAACAGCGCAGGATCGCCTGGATAGCCGATCGCTATCATCGCCACGGGTTCATAGTCATGTGGAATCTGGCAGTCCGCTCTCGCTTGGTCGATCCTGAAACCCGCCATCTGATGGGCCACAAGCCCAAGCGCCGTGGCCTGGATCACAAGATTCTCTACCGCCATACCCGTATCGTGGAGCGCGTGGCGATTCGGCGAGCCATCCTCGAACTGCAGTTCCGCCACTGAGAGCAGCAACACCGGAGCACGGCGGGCCCATGTTTGATTGCCTTCGACCAGACAGTTGAACAACCGATCGTGCTCAGCCTGGTTCTCTTTCGTAGCCACCAGGAATCGCCAGGGCTGACCGTTATTCGATGAAGGTGCCCACCGCGCCGCTTCGAAAAGACTCCGGAGCTTCTCCGGCTCGATAGGCCGATCGTCGAACGCACGTGGACTCCACCGCTGCCTCAGCAAATCATGGATTGGGTACTGCGTGTCGGCCGGTTTTTCCATGGCTTCACGATCCTTTGCTATCGACCTTGGGTCCATCCATATCGGGAGACCAGCCACCACCGAGAGCCTTGTAGAGTTGCACGACCGACACCAGATGTAGGCGGCGCGAACTCGTCAGAGCTAATTCAGCTTCGAACAGATTGCGTCGAGACACGAGCACGTCGAGATAATTGGCCAGACCGCCTTTGTAGCGCAGTTCCGCCAGCTTCAGCGCCGACTGCAGCGCCGCGACCTGTTGTTGTTGCGCTTCGTTCTGCACGCGCGCCGTCCGAACGGCGACGAGCGCATCCTCCACTTCGCGGAAGGCGATGAGGATGCTTCGCTCATATTGCGCAAGCGCCTGTTTGGCTTGCGCCTCGGCCGCTTCCTGCTGAAACCCCAGCATCTGCGCGTTCAGAAGCGGACCGGTGAATCCAGCCCCCGCCACGCCATAGGTTGCGGGATCGGTAAAGAGTTTCGACAACTGCGGACTCGCCGCACCAAGCAGACCTGTGAGCGTGATTTTCGGAAACCGATCGGCCTTCGCCGCGCCGATGCGCGCCGTGGCAGCCACAAGCTGTTGCTCAGTCTGTAACAGATCGGGGCGTCGCTGCAAGAGCTCTGAGGGCAACCCAGCTGGGACCTCTGGAGGCATGACCTGTTCGTTCAAAGGCCGACCACGGGTCACAGCAAACGGCTTGCGGCCCAGCAATACACTTAACTGATTTTCTGCTTGAACCATCTGCCGTTCGAGTTCTGCCGTGCGGGCGGCCGCGCCGGCTCGTTCCGCTTCAAACTGGTCTGCATCGAGGCGCGACGTCATCCCCTGTTTCAATCGAGCCTGCGAAATGCGGACTGACTCCTCCCAGGATTGCACCGTCCGCTTCGCAATGTCCATCTGCGTATCGAACTGGAGAAGGTTGAAGTAGGCTTCACCGACCGCGCTTACCAACTGAATCGTCACCGCGCGGCGATTCTCTTCTTTCGATAACAGATCGGCACGCGCCGCTTCGTTCGATCGACGAATACGCCCCCAAATGTCGAGTTCCCACGCCAGATTCCCTTGGAGATAATAGTTAAATGGACTGGCAAATCCGGGAAACAGGAACACGGCCTTGCGGCCAAATACCGGCGCATTACCTGACGCGGTGAGACCGGGGAAATAGTCGGATCGGGCGATGAAGGCACGCGCTTGAAATTCCTCGACCGTCGCGACCGCTTGCCGAAGATCTCTGTTCTCCGCCAGTGCAATCTTGATCAGGCCCTGCAACTGCTCATCCCGGAGCAGATCCCACCAGGGGAGATTCGCCAGCGAGGGAATATCGGGTGACCCCTCCGCCATACGAAACGAAGCCGCGTCTTCGGTCTTTGGTCGCTCATAGTCCGGCCCCATCGCACAGGACAAGAGAAGACACGACAGTCCGATGGCAAATACGATGCGCACGTTACGATTCACCCTCCAACGCCACCGGCGGGACGGCCGGTTGACTGGGCGTTGCAACCGGTCGCGGCTTGCCTCGGGTCAACTTACGGATCAGCACATAGAATAGCGGCACAAAGAAGATTGCCAGAAACGTGGCCGCAATCATTCCGCCCATGACACCGGTCCCGATCGACTGACGGCTTGACGACCCCGCGCCCGTCGCCACGACCAACGGGACCATGCCGAAGATAAAGGCCATGGAGGTCATAATGATCGGCCGAAACCGCAGCCGGGCCGCTTCCAGTGTGGCCTCGATCAATGAGCGCCCCGCTTCATAACGCGTGTTGGCAAACTCGACGATGAGAATCGCATTCTTCGCAGCCAGGCCGATCAAGGTGACCAACCCGATCTGGAAATAGATGTCGTTCTCGAAGCCGCGCAGCCACACGGCAGAGAGCGCACCGAAAATCGCAAAAGGCACGGCTAGGATCACCGCGAAGGGGACAGCCCAACTCTCGAACTGCGCCGCCAGCACGAGAAACACCATCAAGAGGCCAATCCCGAATACATAGCCGGATTGGCCGCCGACTCGCCGCTCCTGAAACGAAATGTTGCTGTAATCGATCGCATAGCCTTGCGGAACGAGCACCTCTTTGCCCACACGATCGAGCGCTTCGAGCGCCTGACCTGAGCTGAAACCGGGAGCAGCCGCCCCCAACACCAACGCGGTATTGTACCCATTGAAGTGGTTCACTGGATCCGGCCCGCTCTGAAACTCCGCCGTCACCACCGTATCGACGGGAATCATATTCGTACCCTGAGCCGTCTGCGCCCGCACATAGATCCTCGAAAGATCCTGAGGGGTGGCCCGGAACTCCGCGTCGGCCTCTGTTTGCACATGATAGACGCGCCCGAACTTCACAAAGTCGTTGATATAGAAATTACCGAAGTAGGCTTGCAACGTATCGAAGATGTCTGAAATCGGTATCCCCAGCGCCTTCGCCCGCTCTCGGTTCACATGGGCGAACAGCCGGGGTGAGGAGACCCGGAAATTCGTCCCGACCCGGCCAATCGCCGGCTCCTTCTGCGCCCGCTCGACGAATTGTTGTGCGACAGCCGAGAACTTTTTGAAATCCCCGCTGCTGGGATCTTGCAATTGCACGGAAAAGCCTCCGGCCGCGCCGACGCCCTCGATCGCCGGGGCATTGAATGCCAACAACAGCGCTTCTGGAATCTTCGCGAACTCGGCATACGCTGCGCCGACCATCGCCTGCGCCTGGTACTGCGGTTCGCTACGCTCGTCCCAAGGAATCAACGGCACGAACATGGTCGCTGAATTCGGCCCTCTGGTCCCAAAAACAAAATTTTGTCCGGTAAGGGAATCGGTCGAACGCACCGCCCGATTCTCCTGGAAAAACCGCTCAATCCGTTCGAGTACCGCATCGGTTCGCTGCTTCGAGGCGCCATCCGGCAACTGCGCCACCACGATAAAATACCCTTGGTCCTCTTCCGGAAGAAAGCTCTTTGGCAGCGTCTTGAAGAGACCGGTCGAGATAGCGATAAGCACCCCGAACAGCAGCATCACCAACAGTGGCCGTGCCATAAACGCGCCGACCACACCCATATAGCCCTTCTGTGTCCGGCCGAACATCCGGTCAAAGAACGCCCAGAACCCGCCCCGTACTGCATGTTGCGGAGTAAGGACTAAGGCACAGAGTGCCGGGCTGAGGGTAAGGGCCACAAACCCCGACACAATCACCGAGATGGCAATGGTCGCGGCAAACTGCTTGTAGAGTGCTCCGGTGATCCCGCCGATAAAACCGACGGGAACAAAGACGGACACCAGCACCAAGACAATCGCAATGATCGGAGCCGTGACTTCGCCCATGGCCCGTTTGGCCGCGTCTTTGGCCGATAGCCGATCTTCGCGCATATGGCGCTCGACGTTTTCCACCACCACGATGGCGTCGTCCACGACGATCCCGATGGCGAGAACCATTCCGAATAGGGTAATCGTATTGATCGAGAATCCCAATGCGTACAGACCGGTGAAGGTGCCGATCAGCGAGACCGGCACGGCGACCAAGGGAATGATGGTGGCGCGCCAGCTTTGAAGAAACAGGTACACCACGAGCACGACCAGGACCATGGCCTCCGCCAACGTCTTGAGTACTTCTTTGATCGAGACTTCGATGAAGCGCGTGGTGTCGTAGGAGAGTTCATAGGACACCCCCGGCGGAAAGTCCTTCGCCAGCTCGTCCATCTGCAGCCGCGTGCGGTGAGCCATATCAAGCGCGTTGGCCCCAGGGGAGAGGAAGGTCAAAATAAATGTGGTGGGCTTGCTGTTCAAGCGCCCCTCAAGAGCATAGGACTGGGCGCCCAGTTCAATGCGCGCGACGTCCTTGAGCCGGACCGTGGAGCCATCCGGCAGGGCACGAACGATCAGCTCCTCAAAGTCCTTCACATCGGTCAGCCGGCCCTTCGTGATGATCGGGATGGTCAGCTCGGTGCCCTTCGGCGCTGGTTCCCGTCCGACGGTCCCGGCCGGATAATCCCGGTTTTGCTCTCGAATGATGGCCGTCACGTCGCTCGGGATCAGGCCCAGCTTCGCCATGTGCAAGGGATTGAGAATGATCCGCATGCTGTAGTTCTGTTGACCGAACACCACGGCATCCCCGACGCCTTTCACCCGCTTCAGGTCGTCGACCAGCCTGAGCGTCGCATAATTGGAGAGATAGATGGCGTCGTGCCGAGGATCGGTCGACTTCAAGACGATGACCTGGACCAAGCTCGGGGATACTTTCTTCACGGACACGCCCTGACGGATTACTTCCGTCGGCAGCAAGGGCTCCGCAAGCTTTTCACGGTTCTGCGTTTGGACTTGAGCAATGTCGGGGTTGGTCCCAATCTCAAACGTCAACTTGATGGTTACATGCCCATCATTACTGCTGGTCGACTCGAAATAGAGTAAATTGTCGATGCCGGGAAGTGTGACCTCGATCGGTCTGGCGACCGCTTCGGCTGCCACCTCAGCACTGGCACCGGGATAATCCGCGTCGATCTGCACCACCGGCGGAGTGATTTCCGGAAACTGCGCGATCGGGAGGAACTGCATGGACAGCAGCCCCATGACGACGATCACGATGGACACGACCGAGGCCAGAATCGGCCGATTGATAAACACGTGTAATGTCACAAATGATCCTTATTGGGCCGTGGCGGGAGCTGAACTCGCGGCCGTCTCACCAGCAGGGTTCCATGGAACAGCACTCACCGGCGCACCGGGACCGATCTTCATGAGGCCATTGACGACGACACGATCGCCCGCTTTCAATCCACTATCAATCAGCCACTGATTCCCTTTCCAGTCGGACGCAGCCACGTCTCGAATACCGATCTTCTCATCCTGGCCGACCACGAAGACGAAGGGGCCTTGAGGACCTTGCAACACGGCTCGCTGAGGAATGAGGATCGCATCCGTATTCGTATCGCCAGTAAATCGCACCTTCACGAATTGCCCGGGCAAGAGCGTGCGCTTGGGGTTGGGAAACGTGATTCTGGTTTGGCGTGAACCGGTCTCCGTTCGCAAACCAGGCTCCAGAAGATCGAGGACGCCCTCGTAGGGATACACCGTGTCATCCATGAGCGTAAGCCGGCCTCGCAACTGGTAGACCCCTGGGTGCGTAATCTTCTTCGACTCGATATCTCGACGCCGCTTGAGAATGAAGGTCTCCGGCACACTCACCACGACATACATCGGATCGACACGATGGACGACCGTCAGTAAATCCGTTTGCGCCGAAACCAAGCGCCCTTCGTAATAACGACTCCGTTCGCTCAGACCGCCGATGGGCGCGGTAATGAGGGTGTTGTTCATATCGAACTGCGCTTTGGTCAGCTCTGCCTTGGCGCCTTGCAGCAACGCATTAGCGGTCAGGTCCCCGGCCACGGCATCGTCGACGTCTTTCTGGCTGACGGCTTGTTCCGCCAACAGCGGTTTCACGCGCGCGAGGTTCTGTTGCGCCTGTACGACCCGTGCTTCACCCTCGGCAATCTTGGCTTTGGCCATCGCCACGGCAGCTTGGAAGGGGACAGGATCGATCTGATACAAACGGTCACCCTTCTTGACGTCACGCCCTTCGGGGTACAACACCGCTTTCAGCAAGCCGGTCACTTGCGAACGGATTTCGACGGGGCGGGAGGCCTCAGCCTGCCCGATGAATTCTGGTTCGTCAGGAATGGTTGTCGTCGTGACCGTGACGACCTCAACTTGCGGGACTTGCTGCGCTGGCGCGGAGCCGGCCTCCTGCTTGCAACCAGGCAGCCCGGCCAGGCCGAGGATAAGACCGAGCATGCTGCACGTGAGGCTGTTGATTCGCTTCAGGGCCATCATGTTTTCCATCAATCGTCCTTCAACAGCCATCCGGCCCCTTCATACGTTCGCCGCTTCGAACAGATTGTGTGATCTCTTTGACGATAGAGCTTGTCAGACAGCCGGAGGCAACGAGCGTGGCTCCCTGTTGAAGGATCTGCTTCAATAGATCCTTCCCATCTGAATCAACATAGGTTACCGCTGATAAATCTACCGAAAAAGGGTGTTTCTTCCTCATGTCGACGGTCGACACCCAACAGCGCTCTAACTCCTGCACCCATGGTCCAGCCAGACGCCCTTCAAGCCTGAAGGTTGTCGATTCTGTATGAATGAGAGTCGTAATTTTCAACATGGATTCTCCACTTTATCTATATGGAATGGCAAGAAATATTCCAGAGGTCATGAGTTGGTCTATTTTTATAACTCCTTGTTATCTCATCAGAGACCCCAACACGTAAAATGGTCGACACATTTACTTGACGATGGTGCCCTGCCGATATTTCGGCACCAGCCGAGGAGTCGGCATCGTCGACTTCTCGATCTTGGGCCATACCCACTTTTGTATGCGACCTGCCCAACTGCCAGCCGAGTTCCCGGCAAAAATCTTTCTGGTGGGAGCAATTTCTAGGAACGGAGGACCGCCCACCACTTGCGCAGCCACGTCGAGCGAAGCAGCTTGTATCCCAGCCACGCCGCAAGCAGCACCCCGAGGAGCGGGATGGTAATCGTACGGATCAGCTGCTCGTAATTAGTCATGTGGACCCGCAAGCGATACTGCGGGCGCTTCATCAGATTCTGCTTCTCTGTCGCAATGGTGACGGTGTACAAGCCCTCATCCAGGCGGACTTCGCCTCTCAATATGCCATCCGGGTGGAGGCTCGGCCGAATATCGGCCACAATCTGATCGTCCGCCTCTTTGCTGCCGTTCCCCTTCACGACCCGCATCCCAACCAGCTCGTTGCGCAGCGCCAGGTCCACGAGGTCGACGACGAGAAAGGTGTCGCCGGACTGGGGAATATCCGTGCAGTATTGATCTTTCAACTGGTATTGCGGCTGATAGGCGTTGAAATGGACCACCTGCTCCCCGATTCGGCGCAGACAGGGGTCGTCTTCTCCATTCACGGCGCCATGGGCCGCAGCCACGGCAGGGTGGGACAGTACGGCAACCAGAAGGAGCCCCAGCGCGCCGATCCCTCTCATGTGTGTCATCATGGTTAAACCCTCCTCATCGGCCTCTTCCGTTCAACGACTCAGTCAGAAACGGTTCCGTCTGCGACGCAGCACGCCGCGCTGGGCGACAGGCACACGTGCCGGAACCGGTTTCCCTGACCGACCACGGACGGCCCACCAGAGCGCCACGAGTGCCAGTACTCCCACAATTATCTGGTCCATATTGCCCTCCTTGTCGCTTCCGACGATCCTCTTCATCCGTTCGTGTCATCCATCTCTGTGGCTCACCGAGTAGACAGGCCCCTCCGGGGTGTAGAGAGGGGCCTATCCACCCCAGCGAGAAACGCCGTGAGTATTCCGGCGTCACCTCTCTATTGATTTTTCGTCAGGCAATTGTTCAGCAACATTTTCCCTGCACGATGCGTGGGCATCGGTCCATCCAGTGCCCCTCGGTTGCACAGAATGACCGGATCAATCATCTCACCACATTGCACGCAGCGCTGAGCGCGGTAGTCCGACAGATCTTGGCCCCACTCGTCGACCATGAGTCCGCTGCAGCGTGGACATCGACCCGTGTTGTGGATGCTTGCCCAGTTTCGAGTCGCCACCTCAATCGATTGCTGGAGTGTCATCGCTCGTGCCGTCTTCATTGATGCCTCCCTTCAGCGATCCATCGGTTTTCCATCACACCATCCATAACAAGATTGAATCGCAACTCGCGTTCCAGAGAGTTCCCACCCAACCTGAATCATCGATGTCGCTGAAACTAGAAGAGATTGAGTGATCTCGTTCAGCAATGTCTCTCGCGAAAAAATGAAGTGCCGAAGATAATCTGCCGACTCGACGGCACGCTGCCGAAATGTCGGCGCGAGCAAAAACCTGGTGGTGATTCGTGACGCGTCTGTGAAATGTGAGCGATGGAGGGTGAGTAGACGAAGTGATTAAGATGGTCGAGAAACGCCCAGCTTCTGCATTTTGGATTGGAGGGTGGTCCGCTTCATGCCAAGCTTGGCAGCCGCCCCGGAAGGACCACCGATGGTCCATTCCGACTCGCGAAGGGCTTTGAGAATGTGTTCGCGTTCGGCTTGTTCAAGCGTGGTCGTCCTGGAGTTTGTGACGTGACCCGGCACCCGCTTTAATTCTGCGAGCGACACAAACAGATCCTGTCCTTGGGTCAGAATCACCGCTCGCTCGATGAAATTCTCCAGTTCCCGCACGTTACCAGGCCAGTGATAGGCTTGGAGCGCTTGCATGGCCTCCGACGGGATCGTTTCGATGCGCTTCTTCATCCGTTGGGCGAATTTCTGAGCAAAGTGTCGGACCAGCAAAGGAATATCTTCCACGCGGTCGCGCAGCGGAGGGACGGTCACCGGAAAGACCTTGAGCCGGTAATACAGATCGCTACGAAACCTCTGTTCCTCTACCATCCGATCAAGATCGCGGTTGGTGGCGGCAAGTATGCGAACATTGACGCGTATGGTCCTGGTGCTTCCTAATCGCTCAAATTCCTGTTCTTGAAGCACGCGCAGGAGCTTCACTTGAAGCTCAAGGGGAATTTCTCCCACCTCGTCGAGGAACAGGGTTCCGCGGTCAGCTAATTCGAACCGGCCGATCTTGGTGGCGATCGCGCCGGTGAATGCGCCTTTTTCATGTCCGAAGAGTTCACTTTCCAATAGCCCCGTTGGAATCGCAGCGCAATTGAGCTTCACGAATGTTCGCTCTCGCCGGTTGCTGAGATTGTGAAGCGCCCGCGCCACCAATTCCTTCCCACTCCCTGTCTCGCCCAGGATCAGGACCGTCGAATCGGTCGCCGCGACAGTCTGGACCTCTTTGAGCACCAACTTGAGAGCCCGGCTATCCCCAACGATTTCCTCGAAGTTGTACGCGGTCTGGATTTCCTCTTCCAGATACAGCTTTTCTTTTGCCAGCTTATCCCTCAACGATGAAATTTCCTGATAGGCCATCGAATTTGCCGCGGCGAGCGCGACCTGTGCACCAATCCGGCTAAAGAGTGTTGCATCGTCGTCGGTGAACGCATTCTCCTGCTTACTAACGACGCTTAACGTGCCCAGTGCCTGCCCGTGCAAGATAAGGGGAACCGCGCAGCCTGATTTCAAGCCTGCGGCTGCCCCTCGCTTTATGATTTCCGCAGGAAATTCAGTGAGGCTGAGACGTCTGACCTGAACGGTCTGTTGGGTCCTGAACGCCAACCCATCCGGAGTTCCTTCCAACGGAATGGGAGCCCCCGATTCAACAAAATCTTGATTGCCGGGGAAATCCAGCGCATGAGCCCGCAACTGATGCGTCGCAGAGTCATAGAGACACAGCCATGCGAAGTCGTGGGGGATGACACGACCGAGGCAAGCAGACATCGCTTTCAGGAGTGCGCTCAATTCGAGGTGCGACACGACGGCGTTGTTGATCTCCAGCACTAAGCTGAGCCGATCTCGCTCTCGAGCGAGAGACTGCTGCGCGGCTTCCGTGCTGGCGAAATGGAGCACGTTGTCTACGGCCACGGCCACCTGTTTCGCCACCTGACCGAGCAATCCCAGGTTCTGGTCTCCGAATGCTCGGGGTTCGAGACTCCCGAACCCGATCGCGCCGAGACGTCGCATGGCAGTCGTCAAGGGAAACAGGCAGACGGACTGGACGCCGATGTCCTTGAGTGCCGCCATCCCCACCGTAAATCGAGACTCCTCGGCGAGAAACGGGATGTTTAGCGGTTGCTGGTGGGTCCAGACCCAGCCGCTGGAGGACTCCTGGATGGGCAGCTCCAGCCCATCGAGTCTGGTTGTAAGATGGTGAGTGGATGCCGTCTCCAATACGTGGACCTTCATCAGATTCTTTGTGGGGTCGTGGAGGATCAAGCCGATGAAGTCGAACGGAGCGACTGTCGGGAGGCGTTGCGCGAGATCCCGAAAGAGCGCGGACAGGTCACGGTGCGACACGATGGCTTCGGACACCTCGAGGAGAAGCCGTAACCGGTCGTGATCGTGAGTCAGGTCTTGATGATGGAGGACATTATCCACGGCAA
>Ga0163153_10002455_pt1 | contig 26966 bp, 20 predicted proteins | sample OliLakLV19MP6IB1_FD_148629 | JGI IMG/M metagenome (GOLD analysis project Ga0163153, IMG submission 148629) | Freshwater microbial mat bacterial communities from Lake Vanda, McMurdo Dry Valleys, Antarctica - Oligotrophic Lake LV.19.MP6.IB-1 | ecosystem: Environmental > Aquatic > Freshwater >...
ACTTTAATCTCTAAGTTTATTTAAGTAATTTGAAAATATTTTAGAATTACATCATCTTAATGCTAAGAGCAATACTTTTCGGATTAATATTTTTCTCCGCAACAGGATTCTTTATCTATTCAATAAAGAATTTTCTTTCTTACCTAAAAATAGCAAAACCCGAAAACCGTTTTTATGAGATACCTAAAAGGTTGAAGAATACCTTTGAGATCGCTTTCCTTCAGACAAAGCTTTTAAGAAGTAAGCTCGCGGGAATACTTCATCTGTGCATTTACTGGGGATTTGTAGTTCTGCTTTTCGTTGTGCTTGAATCAATCATCGAAGGTTTCTTCCCGGATTTTACATTCGCATTTCTCGGACCGGTTTACAGCGTATTAACCTTCCTTCAGGATTTCTTTGGAGCGCTGGTGCTTGTAACCGTGATATTCTCATTAATAAGAAGATATGTCGGCACGCCAAAAAGACTTCAAGTCGACAAGGCGGCAAAGATGGACGCGACGTTCATACTTATAATGATAGGATTGGTGATGATAACCATGTTCGGAATGAGCGTGGAGAAAATTTTAATCGGACAGTCCGTCGGATACAGACCTGTTTCAGCTTTCATCGCGGGATTTTTCAGCAGCGGGTCGCATACTGTTTATGAAATTTTCTGGTGGGCTCATATTCTTGTCGTGCTTTTATTCATGAATTATCTGCCATACTCCAAACACTTTCATGTGCTTTCCTCAGTCCCGAATACATTCTTTTCAAATTATGAAATACCATACCCGGGAATCGTGCTGAAGCCGATCAATTTTGAAGATGAATCAATCGTACAATACGGCGTCAAAGACGTTGAAGACCTTACGTGGAAAAATCTTCTCGACGGATACACCTGCACGGAATGCGGAAGATGCACATCTGTCTGTCCCGCGAACCTTACAGGCAAACTTCTCGATCCGAAGCTTATAGTAACAAAGATAAGAAAGCGAACAATGGAAGTCGGTCCGCTTGTTGCAAATAAAGTTGAATCGGATCCTGTTCTCGATAAGAATCTTGTTCATGATTATATAACTCCACAGGAATTATGGGCGTGTACAACCTGCATGGCATGTGTTCAGGAATGTCCGGTTATGATCGATCATATAACTCCGATCATTGACATGAGACGGGATCTTGTTATGATGGAATCTGAATTTCCGAATGAGCTTAACACTGTTTTCAGGAATCTTGAGAACAATGAATCGCCGTGGGCTTTTGGAGCGGAGCAAAGAAATGACTGGATCAATGAATTAAGTGAAGAGCTTGCAAAGGAAGGGAAAGAAAATCATCTCAGGAAAGTTTCAAATCTCGGCACTGCAGACGATCTTGATATTGTGTTTTGGTCGGGGTGCGCGGGAGCATTTGATAAGCGTTACCGTAATGTTACAAAATCATTCGCGCAATTGCTCAATCATGCGGGTGTGAAATATGGTGTGCTTGGGAGCGAAGAAAAATGTACAGGTGATCCTGCAAGAAGACTTGGCAATGAATTCCTTGCACAGACATTCATACAGCAGAACGTTGAGACATTAAAAAAATATAATGTAAAGAAAGTTGTGACAGCTTGTCCGCATTGCATGCATACACTGAAGAACGAATACAACAAGTTCGGAATCGATCTTGATGTAACACATCATACTGAGTACATTGATAATTTACTCAAAGAAAAAAAATTACAGCCAAAGAAAGAGATAAAGGAAAAAGTAACATATCACGATTCATGCTACCTTGGAAGATACAATCACATTTACAATTCACCGAGGGAATCTCTTGAAAGTGCCGGTGTTGATCTTGTTGAAATGGCGAGATCAAAGGATAAGGGTTTTTGCTGCGGCGCGGGCGGCGGAAGAATGTTCCTTGAAGAGCACGAAGGCAAACGCGTGAACATCGAAAGAACGGAAGAAGCCCTGAAGACAGGAGCTAAGACGATCGCTACCGCTTGTCCATTCTGCATGACAATGCTAACAGATGGTGTAAAGGAAAAGGAAAAGAGTGATGAAGTGAAGGTGAAGGATGTGGCTGAGATTGTACTCGAAAGCTTGTAATTGTAATAATGAGTAATGAAACTTATTTACCTAATAACTAAAAAATCAATCAATCATAACAAATAACTAATTAATCATATAAAAGGAGAAATAAATGTCGTACCTATTTACTTCTGAATCAGTTTCAGAAGGACATCCGGATAAAGTTGCGGATCAGATCTCAGACGCGCTCATCGATAATTTTCTTGCATACGACCCTCAGTCTAAAGTTGCCTGTGAAACCATGGTAACTACAGGTCAGGTCGTGCTTGCAGGAGAAGTAAAATCATCGGCATATCTTGATGTTCAGACCATTGCACGTGAAGTAATAAGAAAGATCGGTTATACCAAGAGCGAGTATATGTTCGAAGCGAATTCATGCGGAATAATTTCCGCCATTCACGAACAATCCGGAGATATCAATCAAGGCGTAGTCAGAAAGAAGAAAGAAGATCAGGGTGCGGGTGATCAGGGAATGATGTTTGGATATGCAACAAACGAAACACAGGATTACATGCCGCTGGCACTTGACCTTGCGCAGAAGCTTCTTATTGAACTGGCAGTTTTAAGAAGAGAGAACAAGCAGATCAAATATCTGAGACCTGATGCAAAGTCACAGGTAACTCTTGAATATGACAACAATAACAAGCCGGTAAGAATCGACACCATTGTTATTTCCACTCAGCATGATGATTTTGATAATGAAGCAGCCATGCAGAAAAAAATAAAAAGCGATGTGATCAATATTCTGATCCCGAGAGTTAAAGCGAAACATAAGAATTACTCGAAGCTACTGAGCAATCCAAAGATCCATTACCACGTAAACCCAACAGGTAAATTTGTAATCGGCGGACCGCACGGTGATACCGGACTTACAGGAAGAAAGATAATCGTCGATACGTATGGCGGCAAAGGCGCACACGGTGGAGGAGCGTTTTCAGGAAAAGATCCTTCGAAAGTTGACAGATCCGGGGCTTACGCTACAAGACACATTGCAAAGAACTTAGTTGCAGCAGGAGTCTGCGACGAAGTCCTTGTACAGGTTTCTTATGCGATCGGCGTTGCAAAGCCGATGGGATTGTACATCAATACTTACGGAACGAGTAAAGTGGATATGACAGACAGTGAGATCTCGGATATGGTTGAGAAAATTTTTGATCTGCGTCCATATTTTATCGAGCAAAGATTGAAATTAAGGACACCGATGTACAGTGAGACAGCAGCTTACGGTCACATGGGTCGTAAGAATGAAGTTGTAACAAAGACATTTACTGCTCCCGACGGCACTGAGAAAAAAATTAAAGTTGAATTGTTCACCTGGGAAAAGCTTGACTACGTTGATAAGATTAAGAAAGCTGTCAGAGCAAAATAATTAAGCAATATCAAAAAATTAGAATTGAATAATTTTGTATACGGGTTTTTCTATCCCTTCAAATGTATAAAGTTATTCTTCATATATCCAAAGTTAATCGCGTATTCCATTGTCCCGATGGTGATCAACCTGATCATCTACGGGACAATTTTTTATTTCACATTTCAATGGATCACCGGCAAAGCAAACGATTCCATTGACATAAGCAATACAAACTTCCTTATAGAAATTATAAAGACCTTTCTTAAAGTTTTTACATTCCTTCTTGTAATACTTGTGTGTTACTTTCTTTTTATAATTTTTGGCGGAATAGTTGCGGCTCCTTTCAATGAACGAATATCCCGATTAGTGGAAATAAAATTTTTCCATCACCGGACATCCAATGAATTACCTTTTCTGAAAGACGCGGTCATAAGCATAAAGGAAGAGTTAAAGAAAGTACTTTTTTATCTTTCCGTTCTGATTCCCCTTTTCTTCATAAACTTCATTCCAATGATCGGAAGCACAATATCGATCGTTGTCGGAACACCCTTCTCATTTTTTTATAACGCACTTGATTATCTTGACTATCCGATGACAAGAAGCATGAGAACATTCAGACAAAAACTTCAGGTTGTTGATTCACAACGGTCACTTTCACTGGGATTCGGCTGTATGGCTTTTTTGCTGACAGTTATACCCGTGGTCAATGTGCTGATGAATCCCCTGCTTGTAGCTGCCGGAACATCACTTTATCACGAGAAAAAATATGGTAAGTGATTTGGTATTTCAGGTTTAGTTGAAGTTACATAAACCCAAATTTTTCATTAGATATCCTATGAAGCTATTAAGGTAAAACAACCTTCTTACCAAGCAGATGAACCTACTATCTTTTTGGCTTACCCTGATTGCTATAATCAACTACTTATTATATAAACTTCAAATGATGTTGATTAGAAAATTTTCTTAAAGAAAAATTTGGGATAAAATCAAATACCCAATCCCAAATCAAAGTGTGCCACAATTCATCTAAAGTTTCTTTGTTGTCACACAGGACAATTCATATTTTTGATAAGAATTTTTTAAAAAACTTATTAAGAAGGAGAAAAATCTTGAAAAAAATTATTTTGTCTTTAGCTGTCATAGTGCTGTTTGCTGCAGGTTTCAGAGGATGCCTGTTTGATATCACAGCTACAAACGATCCTTTGGCTGCCTTACTAAACGCTTTCTTTTATGGCAACACTGACGGCATTAGTCACAGCTATTATGTTATGGGAGGTGACAACGGAAAAGTCTACACAAACTTAAATCCGGTCACAGATATCTGGACTGAAAGAAACAGCACGACAACAAGCAACATTAATGACATAAAAAGCGCTCCGATCATTGACACTACCATCGTGTATGCCGTGTGCGATAACGGAGTGATCATAAGGTCTGAAAATGAGGGAGTGGACTGGAGGAACATAAATTCACCGACAACAAGAAATCTTAATTCAATTACAGTTCTTAATGAAGACCGATTCTTCGCAGTAGGAGATTCCGGAGTGATCATACATACATCCAACAGCGGTGCAAGCTGGACAACTATGAACAGCGGAGTAACGGTAAAATTAAATTCCGTTTATTATCTGAACAATTTTTCCATTTACGTAGCAGGCGATAAAGGAACATTACTGAAATCGTCTAACTCCGGGGCTAACTGGTTCAAGCTAAATATGGAAGACACCCTCAGCAACTTAAATAAGGTCGGCTCATTAGGATCATGGTTCTTCGGTCCGATCGTCGGAGCTCTCAGCAGCAACGGAAGCATTTATTCATCAACTAATCAAAATAACTTTTTTCCGATACCATCACCGACAACAAAGGGACTTTATGACATGAACTTCCTCAACGCGAGTTCAGGCTTTGTAACAGGTGACAGCGGCGCGGCATTCTACACAACCAACGGCGGCAACAACTGGGAGGAAAGCTTCTTTGTAAACTCACTGACGCAAAACAGGATCAGCGCGGCGACAAGGATCAATGATTCAACATTCGCAGGTATAGCAGGAAATGATTTCATAATATTTTCCGGAAATGAAAGCGCATTACCGGTTGAGCTGACAGCTTTTTATGCTTCAGTAAGCTTTAATGATGTGAAGCTAATCTGGTCAACGTCACAGGAAACCAACAACGCGGGCTTCGACATTGAAAGAAGCAGGAATAACGGGCAGTGGATCAAGACAGGTTTTGTTAAAGGAGCAGGGAATGTTACAAGTCAGAGCAACTATACCTTTACAGATGCTGATGTAGAAACAGGCAACTATAATTACAGACTTAAGCAAACCGATTTTAACGGAAATTATGAATATTACGATCTCGCAAATGAAGTTGTGATAGGACTGCCGGATAAATTTGAAGTTAAGCAGAACTATCCGAATCCATTCAATCCAACAACTAACCTGGAATTTTCAATACCGCATGCGGGATCTGTGTCATTAAAAATTTATGACATGCAGGGAAGAGAAGTTGCAGTACTTGTGAACGAAGTTAAGCCGGCAGGTAATTATAAAATTATTTTTAACGGAAGCAATTTATCCAGCGGAGTATACTTTTATAAGCTTGAGCTTAATGCAAACGGACAGACACTTAACAAAGTAATGAAAATGTTACTCACCAAATAAAAAACTAAATTTAACCTGTTCTCATTTTAAATTAGAATGAGAACAGGTTTTTTATTTTTGTACCGATCAGACAAACCGCAATTTAAAACCCGCCTTCCTCACACAAAAAATATTTTTAATTCGTGTTCATTCGTGAAATCGTGGCAAGATTTTTTCTTATAATGTTTGAATACAATCAGCAATGCTGTCCAAAACATTTTCAAGTAAAGGTGAAAACTTAAAAAATATATCTTAACTGTAGATTTTTTTTTATCCACGAAGATGACCCCACCCAGTCCCCTTTGCAAGGGACTGTCTTAAAACTTAAATAACAACACAGAGACACAAAGGCACTGAGGGAAAGTGAATTGAAATCAGGTTCTCTGTGTCTCCGCGCCTCTGTGTTAAAGAATTTTGATAGTGTTGAGACAGCTGAGGGTTTGGGAGCGGTTTTACCGGAGTTCTGTTAAGTGAAATCATTCTTTGATTGTTTATTAAATATTCTAAAGTAACATTTTGGACAGAGTTGTACAATCAGACAGTTTTCTGACTAATACTGATTGTTTTTCGAAATGTGTTTTACTAATTTGTGTTTGAAAAATTAATACTATGAAAAAGAAATTAATATTAGACAATGTTTTGTGTAGCCGAGATTTGTTCGTGAGTTTAATATAAACATTGCGGGAGACAAAGTGAAAACTAGTAGGGGCAACCCTTGTGGTTGCCCCTGTAGTTGCCCTGTAGAGAATCCAAATGACGATGAAAAATAGTTACATCTGAAGGTCCCTCTGAAGGAAAGTATTCTTCGCAGCCCCTGTACCGGAGTGAATTTTGTGAGAAATTTATATAATGGAAATTAAGAAAGACATTTTACTTCAAATCCAAAGCATTATCACCAATGCCCAGACAAAGGCAGTTCGGGCTGTTGACAATCAACGGGTGTTAATGTATTGGCAAATCGGTAAAGTGATATTTGAAGAAGAACAGGAAGGAAAAGACAGGGCTGATTATGGAAAATATTTAATTAAATCTATTTCTGATATCTTTCAGCCTCAATTTGGAACAGGGTTCTCTGTTAGGCAATTGGAAAGAAACAGGCAATTTTATAGACTGTTTCCAATTGCGTCCGCACTGCGGACGCAATTCAGTTGGACACATTACAAAATCCTTATAAGTATTGACAGTCACGATAAAAGAGAATTTTACATTGCTGAAACCGAAAAAAATAATTGGACTGCGAGGCAGTTGGAAAGGCAGGTAAATAGCCAGCTATTCGAAAGACTTTTATTAAGTAACAATGTTCAGGATGTTTTAGCTTTAGCAAGAGAGGAAAAACAACCCAATGATGCCAAAGAAATTATTAAAGACCCGATGGTGCTGGAATTTCTTGGACTAAAAAGAGAAGCCGCCTATTACGAAAAAGATTTTGAAGCCGCCATCATTACTCATTTACAGGATTTTTTACTCGAGATAGGCAATGGATTTTCATTTGTTGCCAGGCAAAAACGTATTCATATAGAAGGGGACGAGTTTTTTATAGACCTTGTTTTCTACAACCGACTGTTGCAGTGTTTTGTTGTTATTGAAATTAAAACTGATAAACTCAGGCACCAGGACATTGGGCAACTACAGATGTATGTAAATTACTACGACCGTTATGAAAAGCAGGACTTTGAAAATCCCACTATCGGCATATTACTCTGTGCAGATAAAAACGAAGCTGTGGTTAAAATAACACTACCCGAAAACAACAAAACAATTATTGCCAGCAAGTACCAACTTTACTTGCCTACCGAGCAACAATTAATAGATGAAGTAAAGAAAGAGATCCAAAAACTGGATAACAAACACAATAACGAATGACAGAAAAAAATTAAAAGGCATTACTAAAACTAACTTGAACATCACCCGGGTTTTTCCCCGGAAATCAATCGCGTAAAATAAAGAAACAATCTGTAAAAAACTTCATGATCAAAAATGAGACACAAACACTTTACCGGAAGGCAATAAAGTTTGCGGCAGACAAGCATTTGGAAAAGGAACAGAAAGTCCCTGGCACTGACCTTCCTTATGTGGTTCATTTAAGTAATGTTGCGATGGAGATCTTAATTGCATCTGCGCATACTGACGATTTTGATACGGGCTTTGCAGTTCAGGTCGCATTGCTTCACGACACATTGGAAGATACATCTGCGACCTTTGACGAATTGACAAATATTTTCGGAACTGAGATTGCGAACGCTGTTTCCGCCCTCACAAAAAATGAATCCTTACAAAAAGAAGATCAGATGGAGGATAGTTTGCAGAGAATCAAAAAATTGCAGGCAGAAGTATGGGCAGTAAAACTTGCAGACAGAATAACCAATCTCCAACTCCCGCCTCCACATTGGGACAAAGAGAAAAAACTAAATTATAAAAACGAGGCACGAACAATTTTGAATGAGCTGCAGGACGGGAATGATTTTCTTGCAGGACGACTGAACGATTCTATTGAAGAGTATGAGGAATTTTGTGAGTGAGAAGTTTGGGAGAAAGTAAAACAATAATTGCAAGCTTAAAGAGATAATGGGCAACGATGAAACTAACAGACAATAGCAATAAAAGTATTAACTTAACGTCGGACTTTTTGTACAAGTTGATCCCTTATTCAAAAAACAATTTTATAGTTTTATAAAGAATACCAAATGTCTGATAAAACTCTGAAATATTAATCAAACAAATAACAAAAATAAAGTAATGGCTTCAAATTTTTTTACAAACGATGGCGATAATACACTCTATAATAAGTTTGCAGGTGTGTTTAAACACATGCAAAATATTGAATACTTCAAGTCGGTTATCGGATATTTCAGAGCATCGGGGTATTTCGCTATTCGTAAACATTTTCCAGATGACCTTAAAGTAAAAATCATTGCAGGAATAAACGTTGATCCTTTCATCGCATTAGCTCAAAAGAATGGATTGCTCTTTAATGTAAATGCGAAAGATACAAAAGAATCATTCATTGAATCCATTCAAGAAGATATTTTAAATGCGAAGTATGGTAAGACAATCGAAGAAGGAATTCTTCAACTAATTACCGACATCGTTCAAGGTCGTATTGAGATAAGAGCGCATAACTCAAAAAAGCTGCATTCAAAGTTTTATATTTTTCTTTCGCCCAATTTCAATGAACACAATCCAAACGGTATGGTGATTATGGGTTCATCAAATCTTTCAGCCCAAGGTTTGGGCCTGGAAGATGTTGAACACAATTATGAAATGAATGTTCAGCTAAACGATTTTCCGAATGTGGATTTTGCAAATAAGGAATTTGATAAACTTTGGAATCAAAGCACTGAGATACTACCTGTGGATGCTCCTTCAATGATAAAGAAAACATATCTTGAAATTAATCCTACTCCATTTGAATTATTTGTAAAATTTCTTATTCAATTCTTTGGGAAAAATATTGAATACGACCCCGACAGCATCAGCGATATTCCTTTGAACAAATTTAAGAAATTAAGTTATCAAATTGATGCAGTAAATCAAGGGTATGAATTGCTTTTAAAGCATAACGGATTTTTTCTAGCTGATGTGGTCGGAACAGGAAAAACTGTAATGGCAGCGTTGCTTGCAAAAAAATTCATCGTTAACAATGGACCTACAACAAAAATCCTGGTTGTGTATCCACCGTCGGTTGAGAAGAACTGGAAGACAACTTTCAAAGAATTTAGGATCGATGGTAAATGTGATTTTATTGGTAATGGCAGTTTGCAGAAAATTGTTGACGGAGATGTAAATTATGCTGATAAGGAATGCTACGATCTAATCCTTGTGGATGAAGCACACAAATTTAGAAATCATAAGAGCCAGCAATTTGAAAACCTGCAGGTGATTTGTAAATCAGGTAGAGAAAATATTGGTAATGTTGGAGGATATGAAAAAAAAATTGTCCTCATATCAGCAACTCCTTTAAACAATAAACCCGAAGATATTTACTATCTCATCTCACTTTTTCAAGACATCAGAAACAGCAACTTGAATGAAACAAACTTACAGAAATATTTTTATCCTCATACCATTCAATACAAAACCTTAATTCAACAAGATACTTTAGACCTTGGTGCAATACAGGAAATATTTAACGACATCAGAGAGAAAGTTGTAAAAGACATTACCATTCGAAGAACAAGAACTGATTTATTAAAGAATGAACGCTATAGAAAAGATTTAGCGGAGCAGAAAATTACATTTCCAAAAGTTGCGGAGCCTATTGCGAATGAATATGAATTGACAAATGAATTGGCAGACCTATTTGTAGAAACTTCAAATTCAATTATAGATACTAAAAAAATAGATTTTTTTCGCTATCAGGCAATTGCATATTTGACGGATGATGCCAATAATAACTTATATCAAAGTGCACAAACTGTTTCCCGTTCATTGGCTTTCATCATGAGAACCCAGTTAATAAAGCGCCTGGAAAGCAGCTTTTATGCATTCAAAAAATCGCTGGATAAGATCACGACTTCAACTAAGCAGATGATTGAAATGTATGAGAGGGATAGTATTTTTATAGCTCCAGACTTAGATATATCAGACTTGTTGAGTCATGGAAAAACAGATGAAGAAATCGAAATTGAAATTTTAAAAATCGACGATGACAAACCCAAGAACAAAAAGTTCAAACAATCCGATTTTAAAAAAGGGTTTATAGAAGGTTTGAGAAATGATTACCAACATTTACTTTCGCTCAACGAAAGATGGCACGCTGTTGAGGATACTAACGACCCAAAATGGAACGTTTTCATTAAGCTATTGAAAACAGAATACTTCAGCAAAGATAAAAATGAATTAGGCAAGTTGGTGATCTTTACTGAATCTGCTGATACATTAACATACTTGTCTGATCGATTACAAGCTGAAACAAAACACAAAGTATTGAGCATCACTTCTAAAAACAGGAACAAAGAATTTGAAACAATTAGAGAAAACTTTGATGCGAACTTTGAAGGCATCTTCAGAAATGACTTTGACATTATTCTCACAACAGATGTGTTAGCTGAAGGAATAAATTTACATAGATCAAATGTGATTGTAAATTATGATACACCTTGGAATCCTACAAAATTGATCCAACGTCTTGGAAGAATAAACCGTATCGGTGCAGAAGCTAAAATCATTTACAACTACAATTTCTACCCTTCGCAACATGGTGATATGATTATTAACTTAAAAGAACGAAGCGAAGCAAAACTACAAAGCAGCCATACTGCTTATGGTGAAGATAGCAAAATTTATTCCCTCAGAGAGATCATTGAACAGTGGAGTATGTTTGAAGAGAAAGATGAAGAAATTGATGTGAGAACAAAGTGGTTAGAGTGGTTACGTTCGTTTCGCCAACAAAATGAAGATCATTTCAATGCAATTAAAAAAATGCCTTTGAAAGTCCGGTGCGTTAGAAAGACAATTGAAAAAGAAAAAAGTATTGCCTTTGTAAAAAACGGAGACTATAAAAACATTTATCTTCAATCAGAAGGTAAATCGGTAGCAATTCCTTTCGAAAAAGCTGTTAACATTTTTGAAGCAAACAAATCAGAAGTAGGAATTTTACCCATTCCTGATGTACATTACACACAGATCAACGATATTCTGGATCAGTTCACAAGCGATGTAACAACTCCTGAAATGATTGGCGGTGCCGGGGATAAATTAGATATAAGAAGTAACAAAGCATTAAATGATTTGAACAATTGGTTGGCAAACCAAGCCCTTTCTTCACCGGAATCCATTGAAGCAGCTACAAACCTGTTGCCTTTACTTAAACACGGAACTTATACGAACCTGACAAACGAAGTTTACAAATTAAGAAATGAAAAAAATCCGCTGAAGTTGGAAATGGAATTGATAAAACTTTCGAAAAAATATACTTCCAGAATAAAGCGACCATCCCCGAAAATAATTGAACCTTTACAACCAAAGATTATCATCTCTGAAACTTTTGTTTAGTAAAACGACATTGCAATGACACTGAAATTCGATACTCATTTTAAATAAAATTTAACAAGCATGGAAAAAGATACGATAACAAAACTGAACACAACATTTGAAGAATATGCCTATGAGCAAGATGGTATTGACTATTGGCTTGCTCGTGAACTTCAAAACCTTTTGGGATATGCCGAATGGCGTAATTTTTTAAAAGTAGTTGACAAAGCCAAAGAGAGTTGTAAAACCACAGGTGAAGCGGTTTCCGACCATTTTGTTGACATCAACAAAATGGTCAAAATTGGTTCAGGTGCAGAGAAGTCAGTGGATGATATTATGCTTACCCGCTACGCCTGTTACCTCATTGCCCAAAATGGTGACCCTAAGAAAGAACAAATTGCTTTTGCTCAAAGTTATTTCGCTATTCAAACCCGTAAGCAAGAGTTGTTAGAAGAACGCATCACGCTAAATGAAAGATTACAGGCAAGAGAAAAATTAGCTGCTACCGAAACGGAGCTATCAAAAAATATTTACGAAAGAGGAGTTGACAATAAGGGCTTTGCCAACATTCGAAGCAAAGGCGATTGGGCTTTGTTTGGTGGCTATAACACCGGTGCAATGAAACGCAAATTAGGTATTGCAAAGAACAGACCGTTGGCTGATTTTCTACCTACAATTACAATTACAGCAAAACAACTGGCGACTGAAATTACCAATTTCAATGTGAAGAAAAACGACCTGAAAGGTGAAGGAAGTATTACAAGCGAGCATGTTACAAATAACCATGACGTAAGAGAACTATTAGGCAAAAGTGGCATTAGGCCGGAAGCATTGCCACCCGAAGAGGATATTAAAAAATTAGAACGCATAGTGAAATCTGCCGATAAGGTGATAGCAAAGAAAAAATTGAAAAAGAAAAATGATAAACATTAAAATCCATTAAATACTGATTCAGATAGAATGACAGTAACAGATATAAGAGAAATATTAGAAAGCCCTTATGACAGAAAAGTTTGGAAAAACTTTTTGCAGGAACAGTTTACTAACAATAAACTGAATGCAGAAGACAGAACCATTCCACTTGCAGATAAAACTTTAAGCAAGCAATGTTTGAGTTTGGGTAACTATGAAATTAGCGACTATTCCAAAATCGGAATCTTTGAAGTAGAGTTAAACGAGAAGGTAAATATTTCCCGTAATCGTGTTGCCTTGCGTAATCTCATTAAAGACATTACCGGGCAGGTATCTGGTGCAATGGTAGTGTTTGTGCAAGGCGATAAGTGGAGGTTCAGCTATATCAGCAAACGAAAAGTGAAGAATAACACAACCAATGAAATTGAAGACAAACATACAGCACCTAAACGTTACACTTACTTGTTTGGTAAAAACGAGAAGGCATTAACCGCTGCGATTCGTTTTGACAAACTCATTAAGAAGCAACAACAAAATATTTTTCAGTTACTATCTTTGGATGATTTTGAAGATGCATTCTCTGTAGAAAAATTAAGCAAAGAGTTTTTTCAAAACTATAAATCAACTTACGAAGATTTTGTTCAGTTTCTTACCGGCAAACGCTATGGTAAAAAAGGAAATAAATATGTTGAACAGGTAATCCACGAACCCAATTGGCAACTCACTACCTTATTCAGCAAAGACGAAAAGCAAGCCCGTGATTTTTGCAAACGAATGATGGGTAGAATTGTATTTCTTTATTTCATTCAAAAAAAAGGCTGGCTAGCAGTAGGAAAAGAAAAAGACTGGGGAGAAGGAGATCCTGATTACTTATATGATCTTTTCAAAAAATCAAAAAGCAAACAAGATTTTTATCACGAAGAATTGGTGAACTTGTTTTTCAAAACATTAAACAATCCCGATTCAGAAAAAGCAAGTAACGTATTTCGTTTTCCGTATTTGAATGGTGGTCTTTTTGACAACAGCCACGATAAGAAATATAACAGACTGCAATTGCCCGAAGATGTATTCTCACAAATGTTTGAAACATTCAACAACTACAACTTCACCGTCTATGAAGATGCTCCTGATGAGCACACCGTAGCGGTTGATCCTGAAATGTTAGGACACATTTTTGAAAATTTGTTGGAAGACAATAAAGATAAAGGCGCATTCTACACTCCAAAAGAAATTGTGCATTACATGTGCAAGGAGAGTTTAAAGGCTTATTTGCATTCACACGATGAATTGCACATTTCGGAGAATGAGTTGGCAAAAACCACCATTGAAAAAATTATTCAGCAACAAGAACTCAGCAATGATGAAAAACAATTTGCCGAAAAAAGTGCTTATAAAATAATTGATGCTTTAGAACAGGTCAAAATTTGCGACCCTGCTATTGGTTCGGGTGCATTCCCGATGGGTTTGTTGCAGGAAATATTTAATGCTCAAATATTTTTGCAGGAGTTGAAAGGATTTAAGAAAGGTGTTACAGATGCTGATATTAAGAAACACATTATTGAAGAAAGTATTTTTGGAGTTGATATTGATGCGGGTGCAGTTGACATTGCCCGATTGCGCTTTTGGTTGAGTTTGGTAGTGGACGAAGTAAAGCCGCAACCGTTGCCGAATCTTGATTTTAAGATTGTTTGTGCTAATACACTTATTCCCCTTGGACAATGGGAAAATGATTTAGGAAACACGCATTTAATTGCAGAGGAACTGCAGCAAGTAAGGCACGACTATTTCACGGCAAGCTTGGAAAGAGAAAAAAGAATTAGAAAATAAATTTGAAAAACTGCAACACCAACTCATTACAAAAATTTCAGAATGGGCTACAAAAGAAGATAAAGACGTGTATCTAAAACTATTAGAGTTTGATCCTTTTAAAGAGACTTCTTGCTCATGGTTTGATGCATGGTGGATGTTTGGGATTAAAGATGGGTTTGATATTGTGATTGGAAATCCACCTTATGGTGTCCCGTTGTCAGCAAACGAAAAAGCCGTTTTCAAAAAACATTATATCTCTACCAATACTACTAAAGCATTCAAAGGGTCAATTGACTCTTACACGATTTTCATTGAGAAAGGATTTATTTTGTTAAGACAAAATGGAAATCTGCACTTCATAATTCCTATTTCTATTACATCAAGTGAATCCGTTTCCTCACTGCATAATTTATTGGAAAGTAATTGCAAACAAATTCAAGTTTCCTCTTATTCTGTAAGACCTCAACCTGTATTTGAAAATGCAGTTGTGAATACATCTATTTTATTTTTCACAAAAACAAACACTAAAAATGAAAGTATTTTATCTACTAAAATGTATAGGAAAAATACTGATTTCAATTTGCAACATCTGGTAGATAATCTTGAATTCATTGATGTAAAAAACTATACTCTTATTGGTCGATATCCAAAAATTAGTTATCAAATTGAGAAAAACATATTGGACAAAGTCTTCAAATGCCAAACTAAAATCAGAAACCTAGTTAAAGAAAATGGTAAAAGCATTTTTTATAGAACAACTGGAGGACGATACTATAAAGTTGTTACGAATTATCCAACAGGTTCGACCAAAGAGAAACCAATTCGTCTTGAAGGCAAATATTCAAATTCTGTTGGTGCTATTTTAAGCAGTAATTTATTTTTTTGGTTCTATCAAATTTTTTCAAACAACTTAGATTTAAAGTTATATGAAATAGAAGAGTTTGGAATTCCGACAATAAAACTGGATAATACTATTATATCGAAATTGGAAAGAACATATGAAGAATATCTTAAAGATATTGAAAAAAATAGCAACATCCGAAAAACCAAAAAATATGCAAATATTGATTCATTTAAAGAATATAAAATTGGAAAATCGAAAAATCTAATTGATGCAATAGACGACATCATTTGCCCATTGTATGGTTTAACAAAAGAAGAAATCAAGTTCATTAAAGAATATGAAATTGAGTTTAGGTTGCAAACTGAAGATTAAAATTACTCGGATATGAACTTGAAAACCATTAGCTGTCTAAAGTCCATACACGTTCATCACACGATACCATAAAAATGTTCATTACCCAACCAAAAATATTTATCAGCAGTACCATTGTAGATTTACCGAATGAGCGTAAATCCGCATTTAAAGCAGTTGAAAAAGTTGGCGGATTTCCTGTGATGTCCGAAATGACAATGGAAGCTCAAAGCACAGATTCGCTTACAGCTTGCTTAAGCAAGGTATTGGAATCAGATATTTATGTGCTGATTTTAGGTGGTCGTTATGGTTGGCAACCGGAGGGCAAAGAATCAATTACAGAATTAGAATATGAAACAGCAAGAAGTCAAAAAATCCCCATACTGGTAATCAATACCAGCTATTCAAAAGAACCATTACAAAAAGAATTTGAAAGTAAAGTTGAGCCGACCTATTTTAGAAAAACTGTGAATGATGCTTATGAATTGGAATCAGAACTTGAAAAAGCATTAAAGACTGAGATTGATAAGAAACAAAATGAGTATTTTAATAAAACAGAACCCGTATACTCCAATCTTGTAAAAATTCAGTTTCCAAACCATATATACATTGCCGATTTAGATATTGATAAGAAGGATGTAAAACAATTTAACAAAGAACGAAATAGACCATTTTTTAAACCCAGCTTACATGATTATGCAGTTTCTGCATTGTACATGCAGGGTATTTCATTTCCACACGACTGGCTTGTATGGGATGGAAAGCTAATTACCTTTCATAACCTGCAAGATGATTCAATAGGCTTAACAAAAATCATAGACAAAGGAACATCAGAACTCTTTGATTGCGATGAGTTTTATAATATTTCAGCGAATCATTTATCTCAGTTCAAATTTCTTTTAAAAAAATGTCTAGAAACGAAACTGCATAAGCTTAGAATTAAGTGGATAAAAGAAGAAAAATTGTTTGCCTTCCTTCCTGTACAAAAAGACGAATTAAACAGATGGCAAACAAGATCACATTCTTGGACGAAGACAAAAAAAAATGCAACAAGAAAAGTTGTTGACATAAAATATGATTTAAAGGATAAAACCAAAGTTTTCAATATACGGTGTTTGGCCTTTAGAATAGGCTTTGATAACTTTGATAATGATTGGTATCTGTCCTTAAAACCTGATTGGATTTTCCTTTGGAACGACTTGCGAGTATGCCAATACGCTTTCAAAAATATTCAATGGTTAAAGAAGACTGAACGGAATATGCACGTATTTAATCATTTTAATTTCATCCTTCGTTACCTCCAGCCCTCACAAATGGAATCTTTATTTATTGAATACACAGACTATCCTTTTATAAAGTTGGAGCAAATTGAAAAGTTTGATTTTGCTCCAATTGTTCCTGATACAGTATGGAATAGTTTAGAAGCGATTGGTACGCAGAAAAGGTTAAACGACGAAGATGGAGACGTAGATTTATTTGGACTATGAAAACTGATTATATTCAAGAACCTTTTTTATTTTTTGGCAAAGGCAAAAGTATATGTCCAAGAGAAGGTATTGCCGGTTTAGACGTTTATGATACTGTAATTGAAGCAAGAAAAAATCAATTGCTATTAGGAATAATTGGTATTGAAGGAGATGTTGAAAATCTTAAGAATTGGCTTAAACGATTTGAAAGCTATATCCCTGCAAATCCAAAAGGTAAGCAGAAAGGATTATTCAAATCATTCCCTGGATTTAATAAGGCTAAATGGTTTTGCGCAGAATTCATTTACGACACCAATTACGAAAGGATTTTGTCACCTAACGATATTGAAGAAATACTAAAAGATCATAACAGAGATAATAATGTCTTGAATGCAGTCTATCTGTTTGAGGAAAACATTGCTTTTTTATCTAACATTAAAAATTGTGATGTAATTATTTGTATTATCCCAAAAAGCTTTGAGGGAAAAATTGTAAAAGAGAATAAAGATGATGAACCTGTCGAACAAGTTGCCGAAGATAGCGAAGAGACTGAATTGGAATTGAACTTTAGACGTGCTTTAAAAGCCCGTGCGATGAAATATAATACACCTATTCAGTTATTAAGAGAATACGTAATACACGACAATAATAAATCTCAAGATACAGCAACTAAAGCTTGGAATTTTTGTACAGCACTTTATTACAAAGGACTTCAAACAATACCTTGGAAATTGGAGGTTGATGAAAATAAGCCAAAAGTCTGTTTTATTGGAATTGGATTCTATAGAAGTAGAGACAAAAAGACGATCCAAACTAGTCTAGCTCAGATTTTCAATGAAAACGGAAAAGGCGTTATACTCAGGGGAACACCTGTAGTGGAGGACAAGGATGATAGGAAACCTCACTTATCTTATGAACAATCTTTAACTCTTCTTAAAGATGCTTTAACTAAATACAGATTTGCAACCGGTACAATGCCTGGGAGAGTTGTTTTACACAAGACTTCCAAATATTATGAAGATGAATTGGAAGGTTTTATAAAAGCAATGCAGGACTTAGGCATTACTGAATTCGACATTGTAACTGTTATGGAAACAGACCTTCGCTTTTTTAGAAACAACCTTTATCCACCAGTTAGAGGCTCATTGTTTTCCTTGACGGAGCAAAGACATATCCTTTATACTAGAGGTTCAGTTCATCAATATCAAACATATCCGGGAATGTATATTCCTGCTCCTTTGGAAATAAGAATTATTAGTTCAGTTTCATCTGTCAAAACGGTTTGCAAAGAAGTTCTTGGATTAACAAAAATGAATTGGAATAACACACAATTTGATAACAAATATCCAATTACTATTGGATGTGCCAGACGTGTTGGAGAAATAATGAAATACCTTGGAGAAAATGAACAACCAAAAGAATCATACGCTTTTTATATGTAATTGATGAAAACATTTATTAATAAAGTACTTGAAAATGTTTCCGCTATCATGAAAAAAGAATTTCATACAACAACCTCTCTAGGAAATGTTTGAAAGCACAATGTGTAAAACGCAAGCACATATAACAGCACCTAACTGAATTGCGGGTTTTGTTCTTCAAATTAAAGTGATAGATGAAAACTATTAAAAATCCTATAAAAAAAACCCTTGCTGACATTCCAAGAGAATTGAATAAGGGTAATATCGAGGAAGCAATAAAAGATTATAAAATCCTATTGCAAGACATACCCCTTAAAATAGAGGAATCAAACCTTCTTGACCTATTAATAAAACTTAAAAGAAGTGAAATAGGAAAAGGACCCTATGCCCATGTTTCAATTTTTGAAGCTGCGAATAGAATAATGACCGATTTAGTAATTCTCTTTGGTGTAAAGAAACTCTTATCTGGCGAGTTTCCGAAATTAACTATGTTTACAAACTTTACAGTTGAATTTGGAAATGAAAATAAAAATGCGCATGACATACTGAGTAAGGCAAAGGGAAAGAAATTAGCTGGAGAAGCTTTCAATGTGGCACCTTCATTTTATAACGGAAAGAAATCAAAGACCATCAAAAAACTTTTAGAAAGCACGCAGAATGCAGACCATTTAATTTTATTATGTAACGCAGACTCTCATCTATCAATAAATACAGGCAGGAGTGAAAATAATGGAATAGAAATTATAAAAGTGGATGTAGCTCTTGATGAAGACAGCAACTCAACTAATATACCTTTTGCAAAGTGACTGCTGCTGTGCTTTTATGAAACAGTTAGAGTAAATTCGAAATTAAGAATTTTAAATTGAAAAGTCTCACTGCACATCAAACAAACAATCTCACAAAAAACATAACAATGCAAAACACAATTAAGAACCAAACCCCCTTCGCCCAAACCTACTTCTATGGCACAAAGGCTGACCTGAAGATCGGGGACTTTATTGAAGTTGGAGTTAACTCAAACTACGGGCAAAGAAAAAATGCAAAATATATCTACCTGACTGCAACCATGGATGCAGCGATATGGGGAGCTGAACTCGCTCTTGGCGAAGGTCGTGAAAGAATTTATTTAGTGGAAGCTACAGGTCCCATTGAGAATGATCCCAATCTGACCGACAAGAAATTCCCCGGCAATCCATCGATGTCCTACCGCTCAAAACATCCGTTTAAAGTCGTGGGAGAAATTACTGTCTGGCAGGGTCACTCAGCCGAACAACTTCAATCAATGAAAGACGCTTTAGACAAACTTAATGAACAAGGTATTGAAGCAATAGAAGACTAAGCATAAATACAGCAAGAAAAACCCACCAAGCTCAATGACACAATCAGAAGCTAAATATTTAAAAGACCTATAAACATTTAAGTTAAAATTATAAAAAATCTTTCTTAGAGGCTTAGAGGCTTAGAGGCTTAGAGGCTTAGAGGCTTAGAGGCTTAGAGGCTTAGAGTTAAAAGTTTGGTTTTTCAAAACATTCAAGATCCCATTGTATTGGACGGTGTGTGTGACTTAACAATAAAGCGATAAATATATATTTTGCATATCTTATACATTATAAAAATTTAATAAATGCACGAGCCGGAAATAAATTTAAATCTTGCAAAACAGTTCGGACTGACAGAGGATGAATACGAAAGAATTCTAAAAATTTTAGGAAGGATACCAACATACACTGAGCTTGGAATATTTTCAGTGATGTGGAGTGAACACTGTTCATATAAAAATTCAATACTTGAATTGAAAAAACTACCGCGCGAAGGCAGAAGGCTGCTTGTAGGAGCCGGCGAAGAAAACGCCGGGCTTGTTGACATAGGTGACGGACTCGCGGTTGCGTTCAAAATTGAATCGCACAATCATCCTTCCGCTGTCGAGCCATATCAAGGCGCGGCAACAGGTGTCGGCGGAATATTACGGGACATATTTACGATGGGGGCAAGACCTATAGCTGCATTGAATTCACTTCGTTTCGGCAAAATCGACTCGCTCCACATTGACACAAATTCCACAGAGAAAAACACACGTTCAAAATTCCTTTTCAAGAATATTGTCAAAGGTGTAGGCGATTATGGAAATTGTTTCGGCGTTCCTACTGTCAGCGGTGAAGTTTATTTTGAAGACTGCTATCAGGACAATCCCCTCGTCAACGCGATGGCTGTAGGAATAGTAAAGCACAATGAAACAGCTACCGCGGCTGCAGGCGGGATAGGAAATCCCGTATTCATTGTCGGATCTTCGACAGGTAAAGACGGCATTCACGGAGCAACATTCGCTTCGGAAGAAATTTCAGAAGATTCCGAATCAAAGCGTCCGAATGTTCAGGTGGGTGATCCCTTTACGGAAAAGCTTTTGCTTGAAGCGACGCTTGAAGTCATTAAAGCCGGAGTAGTTGTAGGAATTCAGGATATGGGAGCTGCGGGAATTACCTGTTCAACGAGCGAGATGAGCGCGAAAGGAAAGTGTGGGATGGAGATAAATCTCGATCACGTTCCGCTGAGAGATGAGAATATGTCCGCCTATGAGATCATGCTTTCGGAGTCGCAGGAAAGAATGCTTGTTGTTATTGAAAAAGGTAAGGAAAAAATAGCAAAGGATATATTTGAGAAATGGGATCTGAATTGTGTGGAGATAGGAAAGATAATTGCTGAGGACCGTGTAAAGATATTTTATAAGGGAAAGCTTGAAGCAGATGTTCCTGCATACGAGCTTGTGCTTGGAGGCGGAGCTCCTGTTTACAAAAGAGAAATTAAGGAACCCGGATACATAAAGGAGAAACGAAAGTTTGATCTTTCAAAATTACCTGAGCCGGTTGATCTTAATCAGACACTTCTCACCCTTTTAGAAGCGCCAAACATTACAAACAAGGGCTGGGTATATGAACAATATGACACACAGGTCAGAACAAATACCGTTGTGCTTCCGGGAGGTGACGCGTCAGTCATAAGGATCAAAGGAACAGAAAAAGCATTAGCCATGAAAGTTGACTGTAACGGAAGATATGTTTATCTGAACCCATACAGAGGAGGAATGATCGCTGTTTGTGAATCCGCAAGAAATGTTGTATGCACGGGTGCCAAACCATTGGCAATAACTAATTGCCTTAACTTCGGCAATCCCTATAATCCTGAGATTTATTTTCAGTTCAGTGAAGCGATACGAGGTATTGGCGACGCGTGCAAAGCGCTTGAAACGCCCGTGACCGGAGGTAATGTAAGCTTTTACAATCAGTCAAAGGATCACGCTGTATATCCAACTCCAACAATCGGAATGATCGGACTAATAGAAGATATTGAAAAAGTCATGACAAGCTATTTTAAAAATGAAAATAACGCTGTATTAGTATTAGGTAAATTCGCGGCTCCAAACTCAGAAGCTTCTATAGGAGGGAGTGAGTATTTGAATACTATTCATGAACTTGTTGAAGGTGATGCGCCGGAAATTGATTTGAATTATGAAAAAAATCTTCAGGAATTAGTGTTAGAGCTCATTAATAAAAAGCTTATAAATTCGGCTCATGATATTTCAGACGGTGGTATTGCGGTGGCGCTCGCTGAATGCTGCATAATGAACAGAAATTGTGGCATAGGTTGTGATGTGAATATTTTAATTAAAGGCAGGAAGGATTTTTCTTTATTTTCTGAAGTGCAGAGCAGCATAATAATCTCCTGCGACAAGAGTAACATTAAAACCATAGAAGCCGAAGCGAAGAGATCGGGAATTGATATAGATAATATTGGAGAAACAAAAGATCACAGGTTCAAAATAAATTTTGACATTGATCTGTCACTGAGGGAAATTGAAAATTCATTTTATAATTCGCTGAGTAAATTAATGCAGATGTAATGAGACATAATATTTCATCCCGCGGAATTCTGGAGAAGGACGGAAAGATACTATTTATAGAATACATAGATTCGCAAGGCATCTTATATGCCCTACCCGGAGGAAGTCAGGAAGCAGGTGAAGATTTGAGGAGCACTGCAGCGCGCGAATTTAAGGAAGAGACCGACCTTGACATTACTACGCATGAGGTGATGTTGGTAAGGGAATTCATAATTTCTAAATCGGAGTTTGATCAATGGAAGAACGGGATACATCAGGTAGAAATAATTTTCAGGTGTTCACAGAATAAGAAAGATCAGGAAGCAAAGCTCGGGCTTATTTGTGACGGTGGAATGTATAACATAAAATGGATACCGAAAGATGAAATAAAAAATTACAGGATCTACCCATCCCGAGACCTTGTAAAAATAATTGAAGAAAAAAGCATTACTTATCTTTTTGATAAGGAATGAATGTCACTATGTGTCTGCGGTGATTTAGGATTTATATAAATTCAACATTTGCATTATTCTATTTTTATACAAATTAATTCAATGAAGTCTTTTTTTATTATTCTTTCAGTATCATTCATCATATCCGGCAGTGCAATGAGCCAGAGCACATTTGATGTCCTGACTTCCGGGAACAAAAAACATTTTCTGAATGACTACGGAATTGGTAAAGACTTTTTTGAAAATTCAATTACCGGTAAAGGTAATGTTTCAAAGCCTGCAAACAGCACTTTCCCGATCGCAATAGGCATTGCTGCATTTGTTTATCTTTTCAATCCCATTATATTATTTGAAAATGATAAAATAGCGCTGGGATTTACAAAGGAAGCATCAGTCGGATTCGGTTACTTTGGTGAGCACAGACTTTCTTTTGAATATTCATACATTTTCCGTAAGGATCTCAACAGCAACATTCGTCTGGGATATAAATATGATATTCTACTGCAACAGGGAATAAAACCTTCCAATCTACTGCAGGCAGTACCGACGCTTTCTTTTGGCGGAGGATATTTTCATAATTTTTCAAGACCCGGATGGTTTGCCGAAAGCTCAATCGGATATTCAATACGCAATGATAAGCTTTTAATTTATCCGTCAGTAAAGCTCAGATTTACTCATGTGGCTCAGGGTGCAAACATCTATGATCTTTCTTTTGGAATGATAATTGGTATTGCAAATCCGTTCATAGATTTGAACATTAGAAATACACATGATAATGAATAAAAATTTTTAGTATATGGATAAAGCAGTTGATAGTACAGAGAAAAAAGAAAAGGAAAAGGAGTCTATAGCTACTATTCTTCCGGCTTCTACGCAGGAATTTTTTCTGAAGATCTCGGGACTGACGTTATTCGGATGGAGATATTTAAAGCACATTTTCAAACCTCCATACGAAATTGCGGAAACATTCAGACAATTTTATGAAATCGGTTTTAAATCTTTTTCGCTGGTTGCGATTACCGGTTTTATAATTGGGCTTACTTTGACAATGCAGTCGATACCAACATTACAAAAGTTCGGCGCGTCTTCTCTTGTCCCGTCCATGGTTGCGCTGGCAGTTATATTAGAGATCGGACCTGTGATCACAGCGTTAATATTCGCGGGAAAGATAGGTTCGGGTATTGGCGCGGAGCTTGGCTCAATGAAAGTAACGGAGCAGATCGATGCGATGGAAGTATCCGGCTGCAATCCGTTTAAATTTTTAGTAGTAACAAGAGTAACAGCGGCGACTTTAATGCTCCCTCTATTGGTTGTACTGGCAGACGCACTTGCATTACTCGGAGGTTTCGTCGCAATAAACATAAGTGATTCAAGCACTCTTCAATTGTTCCTCAGGAATTCATTCAATAATATAACAATGGCAGATGTCATACCGGCAATGGCTAAAACTTTTATTTTCGGATTCAGCATAGGAGTTGTCGGATGTTATGAAGGTTACAATGCTAATCGCGGGACGGCGAGTGTCGGTGTTGCTGCAAATACAGCGGTTGTAATATCTTCATTGCTTGTAATTTTAATTGATATGTTAATGGTACAATTGACCTCACTAATTTTTTGACAATTAGAATGGACAGCGAAACGAAAACTGAAGTTGTTAAAGATGATACCGGCGAATCTGTAATGGAGATTACAGATCTGAAAAAGTCTTTCGGTTCGAATACGGTATTAAAAGATGTATCACTAAGTTTAAAGAGAGGTGAGACAGTTGTAATTTTGGGAAGATCGGGCACGGGTAAATCGGTAATTCTGAAGTGTATCATCGGACTTATCCCTCCCGACTCAGGAAAGATAACGGCTTTCGGTAAAGAGTATCTTGATCTTCCTGAGAGCGAAGAAAATAAAGTAAGAATTAAGATCGGTTTTTTATTTCAGGGGGGCGCTCTTTATGATTCGATGACTGTAAGACAAAATCTTGAGTTCCCTATTGTGCGTCAGCCGCATTATAAAAAGGAAGATCTTACAGCAAAGGTTGAAGAGATGCTTGAAAACGTGGGGCTTACAAAAGCCATAGATAAAATGCCTTCTGAGCTTTCGGGCGGAATGCAGAAAAGAATAAGTCTGGCGAGAACACTGATGCTCGATCCCAAGATCATTCTTTATGATGAACCTACAACAGGTCTTGATCCGGTGACATCAAATGAAATAAGTCATCTGATACTTGAGATGCAGAAGAAGTTGAAGGTAACATCTTTAATAGTAACCCATGACATGGCCTGTGCAAAACTGGTAGCAAACAGAATTGTTGTATTAAAGGACGGTGGGTTTACAGCAGAAGGAACATACGAAGAACTGGAACACTCTGACGATGAATTTGTCAGGGGATTTTTTGAATTTGAATAAAAAAATATGGGTCAGAATAAATCAAGATACATAAAGCTCGGAATATTCATAGCAACAGGACTGGTATTATTTATAATAGCTTTGTTCTATGTAGGTAGCAAAGAAAATCTTTTTACAAAAACGATCGAGCTACATTCGATCTTCTCTTCAGTTAGCGGATTAACACAGGGTAGCTCAGTGCAGTTCGCAGGAATAAAGGTCGGATCGGTAGAGTCGATTGAAATTATCGCTACAGATAAAGTTGCAGTGAACATGGTAGTAGAGAGTGATGTCCTGAGATTCATAAAAAAAGATTCGCGCGCAACCATTAACTCTGACGGTCTTGTAGGAAATAAGGTTCTGGTGATTTCATCCGGAACAGTGGGTGGTATTTCAGTTGAAGAAGATGATACCATTCAATCTGTAAAGCCAATTGAGATCGGAGACATTCTTAACAACCTGAATGAATCAACCAAGGAAGCAGAGAAGATTGTTAAGAACATCGCCGATATCTCCGAGAAAGTAAATAACGGAGAGGGTACACTTGGCAAACTTGTAAACAACAGTGATATTTTTGACCACTTTGATTCATTGATGACAAGCTTCTCAAATTCCAGCGCAAGTGTCGACAAAATTTTATTACAGACTTCAGAAGTCGTTGCAATTGTAACAGAGGATATCAAGGCACTACAGGGAACGATTTCTTCCATTACAACTAATGTATCTGAAATAACCGAAAAAATTAATTCGAGTCAGAGTCTTGTAGGAACATTGCTGACAGATACCGCCTTTGCAAACAACATTAAAGGAATAATGAAAAATTCAAATCAGACGACAGCGAACCTGGAGCTAGGTTCATTCAGCTTTTATCAGAACATGGAAGCATTGAAGCATAATTTTTTATTTAAAGGATATTTTGAAGATCTTGGGTACTGGGACAAGTCGGAGTTTCAAAAGAACATTGATACAAGAGAAACGCGCATACTTAATAAGGAGCATGAACTGAATCAGAGAGAGCTTAAGCTTTTGAATTATCAGGTACAGCTTGACAGTCTCAGAAATAAGCTAGAAAGAGATGTGAATTCCATTAAGCAAAAGTAATTTCATTAGTCGGGGTTATTGAACAGTGATAAAAATAATAACATCCGTCCAAGATAAAGAAAAAACTTGCCACGAATTTCACGAATGATCACGAATTAAAAATGTTATCACTAATTTTAAAAACAGAATTAGCATAAATACAATTGGACAGCATAAGTCACATCCGTCCAAAATAAAGAAAAAACTTGCCACGAATTACACGAATGATCACGATTTAAAAATATTATCACTAATTTTAAAAACAAAATTAACATAGATACAATTGGACAGCATAAGTCACATCCGTCCAAAATAAAGAAAAAACTTGCCACGAATTTCACGAATGATCACGAATTAAAAA
>Ga0163153_10002459_pt1 | contig 26945 bp, 27 predicted proteins | sample OliLakLV19MP6IB1_FD_148629 | JGI IMG/M metagenome (GOLD analysis project Ga0163153, IMG submission 148629) | Freshwater microbial mat bacterial communities from Lake Vanda, McMurdo Dry Valleys, Antarctica - Oligotrophic Lake LV.19.MP6.IB-1 | ecosystem: Environmental > Aquatic > Freshwater >...
GTTGGTGATGAGCTCGTCGGCGATTTCGCGCGGATCCCCCGTGATCACCTGGAACATCTCGCGCGGCAGGCCGGCTTCGTACAGCAGATCCGCGAGGTAATACGCCGACATCGGCGTCTTTTCGCTGGGCTTGAGCACCATGCGGTTGTTGGTCGCGATGGACGGCGCCACCTTGTGCGCGACCTGGTTCATCGGGTGGTTGAACGGGGTGATGGCCGAGATCACGCCCAGCAGCGGATCGCGCCGGGTGTAGACGCGGCGGTTCTTGCCGTGCGGCGTGAGGTCGCAGGAGAACGACTGGCCGTCGTCCTTGAGCGTCTCGATGGCGGCGAAGGTGAAGACGTCGCAGACGCGGCCGACTTCATAGATGGAGTCCTTCTTCGACAGGCCCGACTCCCTGGTGATCAGGTCGGAGGCCTGCGCCACGCGCCCACGCAGCAGCTCGGCGGCCTTGTTCATGATCGTGGCGCGCTCGTAACGCGTGAGCTTCGATTTGAACGCCTGCGCGGCAGCGAACGCCTTGCGCACGTCGTCGACCGTGGCCTTGGGCACGGTGCCCACGACCTCGCCGGTGAAGGGATACCGGACCTCGATGACACGTGTGGGGACGGGCCTGGTTTGGGGTCCGTCCCCGATTTTCGTCTCGATCATGGCGATCAGTCCGCGGCGGCGGCGGCGGGCACGCGCGCCTCCAGGTGGTTGAGGGCGATGTCGAGGATGTCGAAATTGCGCAGGCGCCCGGCCGGCATGTCGACCACGCGACGGTTGAAGAGCAGCGGCACGGTCTGCTCCGAGATGCCGCCGTGGCTGCGCAGCGGCGCATCCAGGCCCGAGAGGTCGTGGCGCGAGGCGCTGGTGCCCAGGACCACGTGTTTGGTCGAGACCACGACGAGGTCGCCGATGCGATCCGGTGGCAGCTCGAAGCGCTTCGCAGCCTCGGCGTTGGTGAGCACCACCTCGATGCCTTCGGTGGCCTTGAGCTTCGCGGCGACCGTTTGCTGGTCCGCGCCCTCGACATAGATCGTCGCGAAGGAGCCGAGCGCGCCGTGGTGGACCACGTACGGGTCGGTGATCGGCAGGATCACGCGCGCCTTCTCCTTGCCGATCCAGCCGTCGATGGCGTCCTGCAGGTAGATCACGTTGGGGGTGCCGTCGGCCTTCTGCTTCGCGTTCATGCCGTGGTCGGCGGTGAGCGCGATGATCGCGCCCAGCGCATCCATCTTCGCCAGGTACTTGTCCATCATGGCGTAGAACCTGTTGGCGCCATCCGTGCCCGGCGCGAACTTGTGCTGGATGTAGTCGGTGGTGGACAGATACATGATGTCGGGGCGCTGCTTCTCGAGCAGCTTCACCCCGGCGGCGAACACGAACTCCGAAAGCTCCGCGCTGTAGACCGAAGGCACCGGCATACCCACCAGGTCGACCACGTTTTCGATGCCGTTTTCGGCCATCGTGGCGTCGGCCGCCTTCTCCGACGAGAAGCAGATGCCGCCCTGGAGCTTGTGGCCCAGCAGCTTGCGCAGCTTGTCCTTGGCCGTGATCACCGCGACCCTGGCGCCCGCATCCCCGAAAGCGGCGAACACGGTGCCGGCGCGCAGGTATTTGGGGTCGTTCATCATCACTTCGGCGTCGGCATCGCGGTCGTAGAAGAAGTTGCCGCAGATGCCGTGCACCGCGGGCGGGGCGCCGGTGACGATCGAGAGGTTGTTGGGGTTGGTGAACGAGGGCACCACGCAGTCGCCCTTGAATGCCGTGCCGGGGCCCAGCAGCTTGGCGATGAAGGGCGCGACGCCGGCCTTTGCGGCCTCCGTGAGGTAGTCGTATTCGCAGCCGTCGACGCAGACCACTACGAGCGGCTCGGTATTGCGCCGGTAGGTGCGGCCGTTGACTTCGATCGTGTTCATCTATTTTCTCCGGGGCTTGGGCGCGGGCGGCGCGTGGGCGTGCGCGGGACGATCGAGCGTCTGGTGCAGGCGCTCGCGGCTTTCCATCGCGTGCTGGTACAGGAGGTCGGATGCGCGGTCGGCATTGCCGCGCGCAAGGGCTTCGACAATCGCCAGGTGCTCGTTTGTCGAGGTGGGGAAGCTGCCGGGGCCGTGGGCGAGGGTTTCACGGCGATACAGGTGCAATTCGTTCACCAGGCGACGGTAGGTCGCCAGCAGCGTGGCGTTGCCGGTGTATTGCGCCAGCAGGTCGTGGAAACGCACGTTCAGCGGGTAGTACTCGTCAACGCTGCGGGCCCCGGCGGCCTTCTGCATGCCGAGCAGCAGCTCGCGCAGTTCCTGGACCTGCGCCGGCGTGCAGCGCTCGGCGGCCAGGCGTCCGATGAGCGCATCCAGGCCCGCGCGGACTTCATAGAGCTCGTCGGCCTCGAAGTGCGAAAGGCTGCGCACGAAGACGCCGCGGTTCTTTTCCGTGCGCACCAGGCCGGCTTGTTCCAGGGCCCGGAACGCCTCCCGCACCGGGCCGCGGGAAACCTTGAGCGCCTCGGCGACATCGGCCTCGTTGAGCTTGGCGCCCGGCAGGATCTCGCCCGCGAGGATGCGCCGCTCCAGTTCGTGGCGCACGACGGTGGTGAGGGAATGGCTGCGGATGAGCTCGAGGTTGGCGATCGACACGAGGAGGTCGGCTTGGCAGGTAATCGGTAGATTGTAAACAATCTGCAAACCTTCCGCAAGCCGCAGGCCTCCCCGAAATGACCTCCCGACGCGACGCATTGAAGTCCGCTGCCCTGCTGCCCTTGGCCGGCCTGCCCCTGGGCCCCAGGGCCGCGCCCGCCGTCTCCGGCACGCCGGTGGCCGGCCATTTCACCCATGAGTCCGCGCGCCTTTGGTTGCAGGCGACCGAGGAAGCGAAAGGTACGTTGAGCTGGTGGCCTGCCGCCGGAAACGAAGCGGATGCGCGAACACAGCCGCTCGCGCTCGCCAAGGCATCGGGCAACTGCACGATCGTTGAGGTCGGGGGGTTACGGCCGGCATCCGGCTACCGCTACCGCGTGAGCCTCGAAGGCGGCGGCTCGGCGATGGGTACGCTGCGCACCGCGCCGGCGCCGGGAGATGCGCCGCGCGACTTTCGCGTCTACCTGGGCTCGTGCGCGTACACCGAGACGTACACCCGCGGCGGCAACCCCTATGGCGCCAACCACCAGATCTTCAACACCATGGCGGGGCGCATGGGCGAGGATGCGCTGCCGCACTTCATGCTCTGGCTGGGCGACAACCTGTACCTGCGCGGCCCGAGCGAAACCTTCAAGCAGCCCGCCGAGTATTCGACGCCGGCGCACATGGACCTTCGGTATCGAGAGGTGCGCGCGCAACTGCAGTTGCGCAGGCTTTTCGCGGCCACGCACCACTACGCCATCTGGGATGACCACGACTACGGTCCCGACAACGGCGACAAGTCCTTCGAGCTCAAGCAGGACAGCCTGCGGCTATTCCGCGCCTACTGGCCCAATCCGCCGATGGGTTCTGCCGAACTGCCGGGAACCTGGTGCAGGTTCGTCCACCAGGACGCGGAGTTCTTCCTGCTGGACGATCGCTTCAACCGCGACCCCGAGAAGGCGCCGCCCGATCCGGCGAAGGTGATGTACGGGCGCGCGCAGATGGAGTGGCTCAAGCGTTCGCTGCGCGAATCGAAAGCCACGTTCAAGCTGGTGGCGGGGGGCTCTCAATTTCTCAGTGGCGGGAAAAACGGCGAGCATTCCGGTTGGCACAGCTATCCCGAGGAGCGCGACGACTTCCTCACCTTCCTCGACAAGGAGCGCATCACGGGTGTGGCGCTGCTCTCGGGCGACCGCCACAACACGCAGTTTTTCACGCGCAAGTCGGGCGACACCACGCTGCATGAATTTTCCTGCTCGCCGCTGACCTCGAAGATCAGCAAGGTGGGCAAGGCCGAATTGGAGAACTCGCGTGCTGATCGTGAGTGTTCCGTGGAGACGCAGAACTACGGGGCGCTGGAATTTTCGGGTGAGGGAAAAGCTCGCAAGGTCACCGCGCGTTGCTTCGATGCAGATGGCAAGCTGCTGTGGACGAGGCTGCTCGCCTAGACCTGCCAGTTCAACTCGACGATATTGTCGAACCACTCCTGGCCTACCAGAGCGGTTTCATGTCCGTGGTGGAGACATGCGCCGCCACCACCCGCCAGCCCTCGGGGAAGCGGACGAAGGTCTGGCTCTGGCGGCCGATCAGGTCATGGCCGCGCATCTTGAACTCCAGGTTGGTGGTCGCGAAATCGCGCCCGATGGTCAGGATTTCCAGCCGGACGCGCTTCTCCTTGATGCCCGGCCCCGGCTTGCGGGCGACCCGTTGGGCGTGGATCGCCTCGAACCCGTAGCCATGCTCGTGCATCGCATAGCGGATGGTATGCGGGCTGTTCCAGAAGGTGTTGTCGAGCACGTCGACGTTCTTGTCGATCAGCGCCTGCTCGTAGCGTTCGAAGATCTCGGTGACCTCGGCCACCACTTCGGGGATGTTGGGGGTCAGGTCGGTCATCGTGCATCTTCCATTGCGAGCGCGGTGGCGATCAGCGTGGCATCGGTGCCGCGCCCGCCGATGATCGACAAGCCGACCGGGACTGGTGGACCGGCGCTACAACCCGCGCCTCGCGGGTGCGGCGTGCCGCAACCTCAACAGCGCGCTCGCAAACGCGCGCCTGGACGGCGCGGCGTGTTCGGCCGCGACTTACGACGGCGGGCGCGCCCTCACAATCGAGACCTCGGGCCGGCGCCGCGTGCTGCTGCTGCCGCAGCGCGCGATGTCGTGGAGCTCAATGCCCGAGATCGTGGCGAGCGCTCCCACGGGCGGGGCCGCACGCTGGGTGGTGCTCGCTACCGGGACGGTGAACCGAATCCGCTGGACGCGCGATCGCCGCCTCGAGGTGGCGATCGCATGTGTCGGCCCGGTGCTGCTCGAGCTGGAGTAGCTGCGCAGGCGGACACGGAGTAAAGAGTGTCCTCCGTGTTTCAAGCTTCAAGTCCTCGAGGCAGCGCCTGGCCTTCAACGTCGTCCGCCGGCAGGCCGAGGTGGCGCAGGATCGTGGGCGCGATGTCGATGAGGCTCGCGGTGGTCCAGAACACTCCCTTCGCGATGCCCGGCCCGCGCAAGGCGAGGAACGGCCGCTGTTCGTAGGTCCCCAGGCCGCCGTGTTGCCCATGGCCCGGAAGCGATTCACCGCCGAGCGCGTTCTCTGCCACGTCACTGCGTCCCCGCACCCCGAAAGGATTGGCCTCGTCGTCGCCCGCGAGGCTCACGGCGATGGAAAGCGTGCCGCCCACAGGCAGGCCGACCTCAGCGAGCTTGTCGCCGCTGATCACCTCACCGGCGAAATCCTGTGTCATCAGCCACGCGAGCACGGCCGGAATGCGCGAGCGGGCCGCGGCGGAGAAATGCAGGATGGCGGAGGTGCCCTGCGGCGCCACCACCACATCGCCCGAATCCGGGGTCGCCTTGAAGCCGGCTTCCACCAGCCGCGCCTCGATGTCGACCTTGTTGCGGATGGTCTGCATGCCGTGATCGGAACACACCGCGAAGAGCACTTCGCGTCCGTCGGCCTCGAGCTTCTCCACCTCCGCCAGTACCCGCGCCACGTTCTCGTCCGCCGCGGTGATCGCGCGACGGTGCTCGGGCGATCCGAGCGGCGTGTGGTGCCCGGTGTGGTCGGGCTCCGAGAGCCAGAGCACGGCGTAGGGCGGCTTGCGTTCTCCCAGCACCTCGGTGCAGAAGCGTTGCGTCATCACGCGATCGCCGGCCGCGCCGACCTGGATGTCGAGCCCGTCGGCGAGCGGCGCGCGGCCAGGTCCGAAGCTGCCCGAGCGGTGGTAGACGTAGCCCGCGCCTTCCGGATCGTGCACGTAAGCCGCCCCCGGGGAGACGTTGGACATCAGCACCGCGTGCCCCAGGGATGCGATGCGCTCGTGCAGCGTGGACCTGGCAAGCGCGCGCCCGGTGGCGCGGCGCAGGCGGTCGAGGAAATCAGGCTTGCCCGCCGACAGGCACGTGAGCCCCTGGCCCTCGTCCAGCACCATCGTGTTGCCGAGCAGGCCGTGGGCCGAAGGACTGCAACCAGTAGCGATGGATGCGGCGCTGGTGCGCGTGGTCGATGGAAACACGCCGCGGAAGTTCGGGAACGAAGCGCCTTCATCACGCAGGCGCGTGAGCGTGGGCGCGTCCCGAGCGTTCACCAGGTCCGCGCGCAGGCTGTCGCAGACCACCAGCACCGCCATGCGATGCGCGCTCACCGCTTGTATTCGAAGTGGTCGCCAACCTTCACCAGAGTCGTGTGGTTGAGGAAGTCGTGGAAATGCACCGTCACCTGGTCCGGATCGATGAAGACGACGGCGTAGGCGGGCGGCTCGTGGCTCTTCGGCACCGGCGTGACCGTCGTGAGGTCGAAAGGCACCTGGTGGTTGAGGCCGCGCATTGTCGAGACCGGAATGCCTTTCCAGCTGCCGCAGACCGGGCGGTGCACGTGGCCGTAGAAGAGGTGCCTGATGTTGCGGCGCCCTTCGACGAGGGCCGCGAACTTCTCCGGCTCCATCAGCGCGATGCGATCGACGCAGGGAATGCGGATCGAAAACGGCGGGTGGTGCATGAAGAGATAGACCGGGCGATCGCCCGCGTCATCGAGCTTCGCCTTCAACCATTCGGTGCGCTTCTCGCAATACTTGCCGCCATTGACACCTTCGTCGAGCGTGTCGAGGAAGATGAAGTCGCCTTCGGGGCGGCGGTCCACTGCCTGGATGAATCCGTTTTCGTCGCGCGGGGCGTTGGGCATCGCCTCCACCAACGGCGCGCGGAAGTCATGGTTGCCCGGCAGTGGGTACACCGGCATCGAAAGTCGCGCGAGCTGCGTCGCCATGCCCTTGTAGGCCGCCGGTTCGCCCTTGTGCGCGAGGTCGCCGGTGAGGACGCAGAAGGCGGCGTCCGAGTGGTTGGCGACCACGTCGTCGATGCATTGCGCCAGGCGCTCGTACGGGTCGGTCTGGTAGAGCGAACGTCCCGGCTCGACCAGGTGGGTATCGGTGATGTGGATGAGTTTCATGGCAGGTTCACGTATCCGCGGCTCGCCGCGTCGATGAGTAGTCGAGTGTATTCGTCGGCCGGCTTCTGGAACACCGCCTTCGTGGTCCCGGTTTCGCGAATGGTGCCGTCGCGCAGCACCACCACGCGCCCGGCGACTTGCCGGATCACGCCCAGGTCGTGGCTGATGAAGAGGCATGCGGCGCCGTTGCGTTGTTGCAGGTCCTTCAGCAGCGCAATCACCTGCGCCTGCACCGAGACGTCGAGCGCGGAAGTCACCTCGTCACAGATGACGAGGTCCGGCTTGGCGGCGAAGGCGCGTGCGATGGCCACGCGCTGCTGCTGTCCCCCCGACAGTTGGCGCGGGTAGGCGTCGAGCAGTTGCGGATCGAGCTGCAACTGCTCGAAAAGCTCGAGCGATTGCCTGCGCGCCTCGGCGCCAGTGAGCCCGTGGAAGAGGGCGAGTGGCCGCGCCAGGATCGACTCGATGCGGTGGCGCGGATTGAGCGACGAGAGTGGATCCTGGAACACGATCTGGATGCGGCGCCGCTGCTCTTGCGTGCGTTCACGCGCGGATCCCGCGAGCGCGTCACCGGCGAAGCGCAGCGTGCCCGTTCCCGCCGTGAGCAATCCCGCGACGATGGCGGCCGCCGTGCTCTTGCCGCTGCCCGATTCGCCCACCAGTCCCAGTGTTTCGCCGGGCGCGATGTCGAAGGAAATCCCCTCGAGCGCGGGGCGCGCGGTTTGCTTCGCTCGCGAGAAGAATCCGCCGCGCGAGGGATAACGGAAACCCAGGTCGCGCACGGAAAGCAGTGGCGCGGCATCGGAGGGCGCCTGCACGCCTTCGGGCTCGCGGTCGATGCGCGGCACCGAGGCGATGAGCTTGCGGGTGTAGTCGCTCGAGGGTTGTCGATAGACACGCGCCGTCGGGCCTTCCTCGACCACCGCGCCCCGCAGCATCACCAGCACGCGGTCACACATCTCGGACACGACGTTGAGGTCGTGGCTCACGTAGACCAGCGCGGTGTTGAGGCGCTTGCGCAGGCTGCGTACCAGCTCCAGCACCTGGATCTCGGTGGTCTTGTCGAGGGCGGTGGTGGGCTCATCGAGGATCACCAGGCGCGGATTGCCGGCGAGCGCCGCGGCGATCACCACGCGTTGGCGTTGGCCTCCGGAGAGCTCGTGCGGGAAGCGATCGTAGAGGCCCGCGGGGCCGGGCAGGTTGGTGGCGGCGAAGAGCTCAAGGGTCGCCGCCCGTGCTTCGGCCGCGCCACATCCACGATGGATGCGAACGGCTTCGGCCACCTGGCTGCCGACCTTGAGGTGTGGCGTGAGCGAAGAGAGCGGGTTCTGCGGCACGAAGGCGACCTTGCCGCCACGCACCAGCTTCATTTCGGCCGCGGGCATGCGGCGGACGTCACGGCCTTCGAGCAGTACTTCGCCCGAGGTGATGAGCCCGCCCGGGCGCGCGTAGCCCATGAGCGCGCGAGCAAGCGTGGACTTTCCCGAGCCGCTTTCACCCACGATGCCGAGGCTCTCGCCTTCAGCGAGCGTGAACGACGCATCGATCACCGCGGGCGACATCACGCCGTCGGAACGGCGGTAGCTCACGTTGAGGTTGGTGGCCTGGAGGATGCTCATACGCCGCCCACGTAGCCGCGAGCCGCGTCCATGCCGAGCGCGTTCGCCAGCGCCTCGGCGCCGAAGTTCAGGCCAATCACCAAGGTGCTGATGAAAACCGCGGGGAACAGCACCAGCCAGGGCGCGAACGAGATCTGGCCCACGCCTTCGGAGACCATCAGGCCCCAGTCCGGTGTCGGCGGCGACAGGCCGAGTCCCAGGTACGACATGGTGGACAGCAGCAGCACCGCGTGTGACATGCGGATGGCGAATTCGACGTAGACCACGTCGAGCGTGTTGGGCAGGATCTCGCGCGCGATGACCGAGGGCGCGCTTTCGCCGCGCAGCTGCGCCGCCTTCACGTACCCGAGGTTCACCTGCGTCATCGCTTGCGCGCGCACGATGCGGATCACACCGGGAAAGTAGATCATCCCGATGAGCGTGATCAGGACCATGAGCGACTCGCCGAAGCCGGTGATGAAAAGCGAGACGAAGAGGATGCCCGGCAGGGCCAGCTTGATGTCGCAGATGCGCATGAGCACGTCGTCGAGCACGCCGCCGAAGTACGCCGCCGCCACGCCCAGCAGGCTGCCGATGGTCACCGCCGCCACGACCCCGGTGAAGGTCACGATAAGCGCCATGCGCCCGCCGTAGAGCAGCCGCGAAAGATAGTCGCGCCCGAGCACGTCGGTGCCCAGCAGGAATTCCGCGCCCGGCGCCTCGGCGCGCCCGCCCACGAGCGCGGTCGGGTCGTAAGGCGCGATCCAGGGTGAGAAGAGCGCGAGGATCAGGTGGATCGCCACCAGCGAGAGGCCCAGGATCGCCGCGGGCTTGCGGAGCGCGAACTTGTCGATGCGCAGGGCCATGCCTTAGCGCCTGCGCGCGCGCGGGTCGAGCGCCATGACGGCCGCGTCCGCGAGCAGGTTCATGCTGACCACAACCACCGCCGCCACCAGGCTGATCGCCTGCACCACGGCGACCTCGCGTTTCTCGACGGCTTGTATCAGCACCAGGCCCAGGCCCGGGTACGCGAAGACTTTCTCGACCACGATGATGCCGGAGAGCAGGCCCGCCACGTAGAGCGCCGCCGAGTTGAGCGCGGGGATGACGGAGGCGGGCAGGGCGTGGCGCAGGACGAGCTGCAGCTCCGAGGTGCCCGCAAGCCGCGCGCGCTCCACGTAATCGCTGTTGAGCGCCTCGATGAAGCCCGCGCGCACCAGCCGCACCAGGTGCGCGATGGAGCCGATCACGACGGTGAGGATCGGCAGGAAAGACGCCGCGATGAGCGTGGAGGGCGCATCGCGCGTGAACGCGGTGATCATGGCCGGGAACACCGGCAGCCAGATCGCGAAGCACAGCACCAGGAAATTGCCCGAGGCGAATTCGGGGATCGAGTAGCCGAGGATGGCGCCCGAGGACGCCATCATGTCGGGCCAGCGCCCGCGCCAGTACGCGGCTGCGATGCCGATGGCGAGCGCGATCGGGATCGCCACCAGCGCGGTGACGAGCCCCAGCAGGATCGAGTTGCGCAGCGGATACCCGATGACCGTGGCCACGTCCTCGCGGCCGATGATGGTCTTGCCGAAGTCGCCGCGCGCCGCGTTGGCAAGCCACGAGAAGTAGCGCACCGGGGCCGGGCGGTCCAGCCCCAGCTCGGCGCGCCGCTTTGTGAAATCGGCCTCGCTCATCTGCGCGGCTTCGTCCGCCGTAAGGCTCACCTGCAGCGCGTCGCCCGGCAGCACCTCGGTGGAGATGAACACCAGCACCGTCACCAGCCACACCACCATCAGCGACAGCGCGAGCCGCCGAAGGATCGCCTTGCCCATCAGGCCTTCCACACCTCGTCGAAGCGGATCGACCAGAACTGCGAGTGGTTGCCCAGGCCGTTCACGTTCGCCTTGTAGATGAGCATGTTCTTGCGACCCGCCGGATGGACGGCAGGCACGTCGTCGAGCAGGATCAGCTGCATCTTCTGGTAGATGAACTTGCGCTGCTGCGGGTCGCGCTCCGCGACGCCACGGGCATAGAGCGCCATGTACTCGTCGCAGGCCGGGCCGCTCCAGTAGCCGCTCTCGTTGTTGTCCGGGCGCATGCGGTAGAGGCTCACGCCGGGGTTGCGAACGCCCGCCGGGCCGTAGGCGAACTTGTGCTTGCGGGTCTTCTCCTTGTCCTCCACGCGCCAGTCGCGGTAGCCGTCGCTCGGGCGCTGCTCGATCGGCAGCGTGATGCCGGCATCCTTGACGGTCTGCGCGACCACCTGGAAGACACGCGGCACTTCGGGCCAGGAGGCCGTGAAGTAGAACGTGGGCAGCGTGATGCCGTTGGGAAAACCCGCCTCGGCGAGCAGCTTCTTCGCTTTCGCGACGTCGCGTTTCGGGAACGGCACGAACGCTTCGTTGGCGGGCGTGAGATGCGAATCGTTGCCGATCCAGCCGGTCTTGGCGCCGTAGACGATTTTCATCACCTTCTCGCGGTCGATCGCGAGCGACAGCGCCTGGCGGATGCGCTTGTCGTTGAAGGGCGAGCCCTCGTGCTTGGGCAGGATCATCAGCGCCTGGTCGCCGGCATCGGAGAAGTTGATCTTCGTGCCGGGGATGCGCTCGAGGTCCGGCAGCAGGCCAGGGTCCACGCCGAGCACGGCATCGAAGAGGCCGCCGCGGAAGCCGTTGAGCGCGCCTTCCATTCGCCCGGGCGAGCTCGCGACCTCCAACCGGTCCACGAACGGGAAGCCCTTGCGCCAGTAGGCCTCGTGACGCTCCATGATGATGCGTCGCTTGGGGTCGAGCTCCACGATCCTGAAGGGGCCCGTGCCGACGCCATTCAGGCCGATGGTGTCGATCGGCGCGGCCGGCATCACCATCAGCTGGTACTCGCCGAGGATGAACGGGAACTCGCTGTTGGGCTTGTCCAGGTGCATGCGGATCTTGTGCGGCCCGAGCTTCTCCACCTTCACGATCTGCTTGGCGAACGAGGTCTTGGCCTGGTGGAAGGCGAAGGACGAGACCACGTCGTCGGCGGTCATGTCGCGGCCGTTGTGGAATTTCACGCCCTCGCGCAGCTGCAGCTCCCACACCTTGAGGTCGCGGTCCGGCTCCCAGCTGGTGGCGAGTTCCGGCTCCACCACGAGCTTCGGATTCACGTACGCGAGGCCGTTGAAGGCGCTGCGCGTGTTGATGTCGAGCAGGTAGTAGGGATGCTTGCCGGTCCTGGCATCACCCATGCGGTTGTTCGGGTACAGGTTCGTGTAGACGAACTTGCCGCCGCGCTTCGGCGTGGGCTGCGCGAGCGCTTCGCCGAGGAACAGGAGCTCGCCCAGCGCCATGCCGGCGGCGAGTGCCCCGCCACCAGCGAGCAGCGAACGGCGCTTGGGATCCCGCGGATCCCGCGTGTCATCAGTCATTTCGTCTCTCCTCGAAGTCTCAGCGTCCAGCGCCGATGAAATTTTTCCCCCGCACGCCATCGAGGGCGTTGAGGACCATGCGTTGCGACTCGTCGTCGGTGACGCCGTAGGCTCCAAAATCCGTTTTTACGCCAACCGCGTGGAGGAATTGGGTCAACCTCGCCGGAGCGCCCTGGAGGTCGCCGTCGAATATCTGCGCGAGGACCGCGTCACGCGCCGGATCGATGCCGAGCGCGCGGCCCAGGACCATCGGAAGGGTGAACGAGCAGGCGATGCCGTGGGGCAGCCCGAAGCGCAGCGTCATCTCGTAGGAGATGGAGTGCGCGAGCGCCGTCTTGGTATTGGAGAAGGCGAGGCCGGCCTTGAGCGCGGCCAGCGCCATGCGGGCGCGCAGCTCGAGGTCGCGCGGCGACTTCATCAGCGCGGGCAGGGTGGCCAGCACCTCACGCGCTGCCGAAATCGCGAACATGTCCGAGACCGGATTGGAGTTCACGTTCCAGATCGATTCGAGCGCGTGCGACAACGCGTCGAGCCCGCTCTGCAGCGTGACCGAGGCCGGCAGCGTGAGCATCAGCTGCGGATCGATGATCGCGGTCTCGGGCCAGGTCTCCTTGAGGTGCAGGGAATGCTTGCGCTGCGTGGCCTGCTCCCAGATCGTGGCCCAGGGCGTGACCTCGCTGCCGGTTCCGGCCGTGGTCGGGACGGCGATGAGCGCCTTGGTGCGATGCGGCGTGAACGCGGCGCCCCTGGCGAGCAGCGCCAGCAACTCGTCGAAGTCGCCGCTTGCGGTGCCGACCATCAGCGCCTTGGCGGTGTCGATGGCGCTGCCGCCGCCAACCGCCACCAGCGCTTCGCAATCCGCATGGTCGCGCCAGAAGCGCGCATACATCGGAGCGAGGTAGCTCACGTCGGGATTGGGCTCGATGCGATCCTCGACGCCCAGCAGCCGCGAGCCGAGGAGGGCGCGCACGCGCGCGACCAGCCCGAGGGATTCGGCTTCCGGAAAGGTGACGAGCACGGCGCGGCGTCCCGCGAGCGCCGCGGGCAACTCGTCCAGCGCCCCGGCGCCGATGCGAAGGGCAACCGGGTTGTGGTATCGGTGGGTCATTGGCTCTTGACGCGGGGCGCGGCGGCGCGATCGAGGGCGGCGTGCAGGCGTTCGCGGCTTTGCATGGCGTGTTCGTAGAGCAGCCTGCCGGCACGGTCGCAATCCTTGCGGGCGAGGGCGTCGACGATGTCCGCGTGTTCGCGCGTGGAAGTGGGAAAGCTGTCGGCCCCGCGCGCAAGGGTCGCGCGGCGATAGAGGTGCAGTTCGTTGACCAGGCGCCGATACGCGGCGATCAGCGTGCCGTTGGCGGTGAGCTCCACCAGCCGGTCGTGGAAGCGCACGTTGAGCGGGTAGTAGGCGTCGACGTCCTTGTCGCGCGCCGCGTGCTGCATCTGCTTGAGGAGCCCACGCAGCTGCGCAAGCTCGCGCGGGCGGATCCTCCTGGCCAGCAGGCGGCCCACCAGCTCGTCGAGGCCCGCGCGCACCTCGTAGATCTCGTCGGCTTCCTCGATCGACACCTGGCGCACGAAGACCCCGCGGTTCTTTTCCATGCGCACGAGTCCCGAGGACTCCAGCGCGCGGAACGCCTCGCGCACCGGCCCGCGCGAGACGCTGAGCTGGCCGGCGATGTCTTCTTCGTTGATCTTGTCGCCGGGCGCGAGCACGCCGGCGAGGATGCGCCGCTCCAGCTCGCGATGGACCAGGGTGGTCAGCGACTGGCTGCGGAGCAGCTCGAGGGCGTCGGTGGGAGGGGCCGTAACCATGTTGTCACTCGAAAGGTTTACCTTGACATTAAATCGTTACAGTTTGTAGATTGTCAACAATCTGTTCCCGCAACTGAGAATCTCTTCGTTAAATGATCGCCGGCGCCCCCCTGTCCATTCGCACCCTTTCCAAATCGTTCGGAGCGCCCCAACTCGCGCTCAAGTCGGTCTCGCTTGACCTCAAGCCGGGCGAGATGGTGGCGCTCATCGGCGCCTCCGGGTCCGGCAAGTCGACTCTGCTTCGCCATATCTCCGGCTTCATCGGCGGGGACGCAGGCTCCGGAGAGGTGAAGGTGGGTGAAAGCGTGATGCAGGCCAATGGCCGCATCGCAAGTGACATCCGCAAGCTTCGAGGCGACGTCGGTTTCGTTTTCCAGCAGTTCAACCTGGTGGGCCGCCTCTCGGTCATGACCAACGTGCTGGTGGGCCTGCTGCCGCGCGTCCCCTATTGGCGCAGCCTCACCATGAGCTTCAGCGAGGAGCAGAAGGCCGAGGCGTGGCGCGCGCTCAAGAGCGTAGGCATCGAAGGCATCGCCTGGCAGCGGGCGAGCACGTTGTCCGGCGGACAGCAGCAGCGCGTGGCGATCGCGCGCGCGCTGGTGCAGCGTGCCCGCATCATCCTTGCCGACGAGCCGATCGCCTCGCTCGACCCGGAAAGCGCCCGCAACGTGATGGAGATCCTCGAGCGCGTGAACGGCGAACATGGCATCACCGTGCTGGTGTCGCTGCACCAGGTGCAGTTCGCGCGCCGCTTCTGCGCGCGCACCATCGCCTTGCGGCTGGGCGAGGTGGTGTACGACGGGCCTTCGGCGGACCTCACGGCCCCGCTCCTGCGCAACCTTTACGGCACCGCGGTGGAAGAACTGCTCGACGGCACCGGGACACTCGATGCCGTCATGAACGATCCGGTAGTCAACGCAACGCTCGCGGCCAGCGCCGCGGCATAAAGGGAGAGACCACGATGAAACGTCACATCCAGGCGCTGCTCGCGTCGGCCGCATTGCTGTTCGGCGCCGCGGCCGGCGCGCAGGAAATCAACTTCGGCATCATCTCGACCGACAGGAGCGCGGCGATCAAGTCGCTGTGGGACCCCTTCATAGAGGACATGCAGAAGCAGACCGGCCTCAAGGTGAACGCGTTTTTCGCCACCGACTACACCGGCATCATCGAGGCGCAGCGCTTCAACAAGATCCAGGTGGCCTGGTACGGCAACAAGAGCGCCATCGAGGCGGTCGACCGCGCGCAGGGCGAGGTGTTCGCGCAGTTCGTCGACCTGCACGGCACCCCCGGCTACTACAGCTACCTGATCGTGCACAAGGACAGCCCGATCAACAATCTCGATGACATGTTCAGGAACGGCAAGAACCTGACCTTCGGCGCGGGCGACCCGCAGTCGACGTCGGGCACGCTGGTGCCGGGCTACTACGTGTTCACGCAACGCGGCGTCGAGGCCAAGGACACCTTCAAGGTCGTGCGTCCCGCCAGCCACGGCATCAACCTGCTGGCGGTGCTCAACAAGCAGGTGGACGTCGCGACCAACAACAGCGAGGAGCTCGACAAGCTGCAGCTCAAGGACGCGGAGAAGCGCAAGGACGTGAAGATCATCTGGACCTCGCCGCTGATCCCGCGTGATCCGCTGGTCTGGCGCAAGGACCTGCCGGCCGACACCAAGGCGAAGATCAAGAAGTTCGTCCTCGGCTACGGCAAGGACCAGCGCGAAAAGGACATCCTCAAGGGCATGCAGCAGATCGCGGGCTTCAAGGAATCGACCGACGCCCAGCTGATCCCGATCCGCCAGCTCGAATACGCCAAGGACCGCGCCAAGGTCGCCGGCGACACCACGCTTTCGGATGCCGAGAAGGCCGCCAAGACGAAGGAAATCGACGCGAAGCTGGCGGCTCTGGCCAAACAGGGTCAATGAACGCAGCGTTGATCCCGCCGGGGGCGCTATCGCCCCCGGACGCCGGCAAGCGCACGCTTTCGCAGGCGATCGGCTGGGCGGTGCTGATCCTGGTGCTGGGCTGGGCGTGGAAGGGCGCGGACATGCGGCCGATGGATCTCTTCAGGGATTCCGGCAACATGGCCAAGTTCCTGTCGGAGTTCTTCCCGCCGAATTTCCGCGAGTGGCGCTCGTACCTGCGCGAGATGGTTGTGACGCTGCACATCGCGATCTGGGGCACCGTGCTCGCGATCGTGTGTGCGGTGCCTTTCGGTCTGCTCTCCTCCTCGAACATCGTCCCGTGGTGGGTCTACCAGCCGGTGCGCCGGCTGATGGACGCGTGCCGCGCGATCAACGAGATGGTGTTCGCGATGTTGTTCATCGTGGCCGTCGGCCTGGGGCCTTTCGCCGGTGTGCTGGCGCTCTGGATCCACACCACCGGAACCCTTGCCAAGCTCTTTTCCGAGGCGGTCGAGGCGATCGATCCGCGCCCCGTGGAGGGCGTGCGCGCCACCGGCGCCAGCGCGATCGAGGAAATCTTCTACGGCGTGATCCCGCAGGTCCTGCCGCTGTGGATTTCGTATTCGCTTTACCGCTTCGAGTCGAACGTGCGCTCCGCATCGGTGGTTGGCATGGTGGGCGCGGGCGGCATCGGCGTGATCCTGTACGAGGTGATCCGCGGTTTCGAATACGCGCAGACCGCGGCGGTGATGCTCATCATCATCGTCTTCGTGACCACCATCGACCTCGCATCCGCACGCATCCGCAAGCTCTTCATCTAGGATAGGCGTTTCCAAACCCAGGGAGGATCCCATGAAAGCCCCGTTTCGCCCCGCATTGCTGCTTGCCGCGTTTGCTTCGGCCGTGTCGCTTTCGGCCCACGCCCAGAAAACCGAGCTGCTCGTCTACACGGCGTTGGAAACCGACCAGCTCAAGGCCTATACCGAGTCGTTCCAGAAGACCAACCCGAACATCGACCTCAAGTTCGTGCGCGATTCCACCGGCGTGATCACCGCGAAGGTGCTGGCCGAGAAGGCCAATCCCCAGGCCGACGTGATCATGGGGGTGGCCGCCTCGTCGATGGAGATCTTCAAGGCGGAAGGCATGCTTGCGCCCTACGCGCCGGTGGGCTTCGCCACGCTCAACCGCAAGTTCAGCGATTCGGCCAACCCGCCATCGTGGGTCGGCATGGACGTGTTCGCGGCGGTGGTCTGCTACAACACCGTCGAGGGCGCCAAGAAAAAAATCCCCGCGCCCACCAGCTGGGCGGACCTCGCCAAGCCGGTCTACAAGGGGCAGATCACCATGCCGAACCCCGCTTCCAGCGGCACCGGCTATTTCGACGTGACCGCCTGGCTGCAGACCATGGGTGAGGCGGGCGGCTGGAAATACATGGACGCGCTGCACGAAAACATCGCGCAATACACGCACTCCGGCTCCAAGCCGTGCCGCCAGTCGGGGGCGGGCGAGTTCGTGGTGGGCATCTCGTTCGACTTCCGCGGCAACGACGTGAAGACGAAGGGCGCGCCCGTGGACCTGATCTTCCCGAAGGAGGGCCTGGGCTGGGACATCGAGGCCTCGGGCATCGTGAAGACCACCAAAAAGATGGATGCCGCGAAGAAGTTGATGGACTGGACCGCGACCCAGGAAGCCAACCAGGCGTATGCGAAGAACTTCGCGATCGTGGCGCACCCCGCGGTCAAGCCCGCGCTGGCGCATATCCCGGCGGACCTCGAGTCGAAGCTGATCAAGAACGACTTCGCCTTCGCCGCCAGGAACCGCGACAAGATCCTGACGGAATGGCAGAAACGTTACGCGGCGAAGTCGGAACCGAAGTGATGGCATGGACTTCCTCGAACTCACCGGCATCCGCAAGGAGTTCGGGGATTTCCAGGCCCTGAAGGGAGTCAGCCTTGGTGTGCGCCAGGGCGAGCTCATCTGCTTCCTCGGCCCCTCGGGGTGCGGCAAGACGACGCTGCTGCGCATCATCGCGGGGCTCGAGGTGCAGAGCGCCGGCACCATCATCCAGGCCGGGCGCGACATCTCGCGCCTGCCGCCGATGAAACGCGATTACGGGATCGTTTTCCAGTCGTACGCGTTGTTCCCCAATCTTTCGGTCGCCGACAACATCGCCTACGGCCTCGTGAACCGCCGCATGCCGCGGCCGGCGCGCGCGGCGCGCGTGAAGGAACTGCTGGAACTCGTCGGCCTGCCCGACAGCGCCGGCAAATATCCGAGCCAGCTCTCCGGCGGCCAGCAGCAGCGCATCGCCATCGCGCGCGCGCTGGCCACGTCCCCGGGCCTGCTGCTGCTCGACGAGCCCCTGTCGGCCCTCGATGCGCGCGTGCGCGTGCGCCTGCGCGGCGAGATCCGCGGCCTGCAGCAGCGCGTCGGCATCACCACCATCCTCGTGACCCACGACCAGGAGGAGGCGCTGTCGATGGCCGATCGCATCGTGGTGATGAAGGACGGCGAGATCGAGCAGATCGGCTCGCCGCACGAGATCTACGCGCGGCCGTCCACACCCTTCGTGGCCGACTTCGTCGGCAAGACCAACCTGTTGCCCGCGACACCCCTGGGCGACAACCGCGTCCAGGTGGGCGAGCAGCGCTTCCAGTGCACCGTGAACTCGGCCGCGGTGAAGGGCGCCGCGCTGCGCCTCTTCTTCCGCCCCGAGGACGTGATGGTGCGCGGCGTCAACGGCTCGACGCCCAACTCGGCGGCCGCGGTGGTGGAAAAGGTCGAATACCTCGGCCCGTACTCTCGCATCACCTTCCGGCTGAACGGCATCGACCAGCCGCTGGTCGCCGACCTTTCGCTCAACGACATGGCGGAATTCCAACCCAAGGCGGGCGATACCCTGCGTGTCGCCGTGCCGCCCGAACGCCTGCTCACCTTCTGATGAGCGCGCTGCCGCGCACCGCCGCGCCGCTCCCCCTGTTCCTCAAGGTCCACTGGAGCGACCGCATCGCACACGCGGGGCTGGTGCTCGCGGCGCTGGTGCTGTTCGTTTTCCTGGTGCTGCCCCTGGGCGCCATCCTGGTGAAAAGTGTGCAGGACAAGGCGGGCGACTTCGTCGGCCTGGCCAACTTCACCGGGTATTTCCGCACGCCCGCGCTCGCGCGCTCGATCTGGAACAGCGTCTGGGTCTCGACGCTGGTGACCGCCATCACCATCCCGCTGGCGTTCACCTTCGCCTATGCCCTCACGCGCAGCTGCATGCGATTCAAGGCGCTGGTGCGCAACGTGGCGCTGGTGCCGATCCTGGCGCCCTCGCTGCTCGCGGCGATTTCGTTCATCTTCTGGTTCGGCAACCAGGGGCTGCTCAAGGGCGTGCTGATGGGCGCCCAGATCTACGGCGCGCCCGGAATCGTGATCTCGCTGGTGTTCGCCACCTTCCCGCACGCGCTCATGATCCTCGCGACCGCGCTTTCGCTCACCGATGCGCGCCTGTACGAGGCGGCCGATGCGCTGGGCACGGGGACACTGCGAAAGTTCTGGACCATCACGGTGCCGGGGGCAAAATACGGCCTCATCAGCGCGGCCATGGTGGTGTTCACCTACGCGCTTTCGGATTTCGGCATCCCGAAGGTGATCGGCGGCAACTTCAACATGCTCGCCACCGACATCTTCAAGCTGGTGATCGGCCAGCAGGACTTCTCCAAGGGCGCGGTGGTCGGGATCATCCTGCTGTTGCCGGTGGCGGTGACCTTCATCGCCGACTCGTGGGTGCAGAAGCGCCAGTCGGCGCTGCTTTCGGCGCGCTCCGTGCCCTACGTCCCGCGGCCCTCGCGCGGCTTCGACTGGGCGATGACCGCCTATTGCCTGCTGGTCGCGGCGATTTTCCTCGCGGTGCTGGGGATGGCCGTCTACGCGTCGTTCGTGAAGCTCTGGCCCTACAACTTCTCGATGTCGCTCGACCACTACCGCACGGGCCTGGTGGAGGCGGGCGTGTTCGACGCCTACCTCAACAGCGTCTCGCTCGGCGCGTGGTGCGCCGTGGTCGGCGCCGCCTTCATCTTCGCCGTCGCCTACCTGCTGGAGAAGACCCGCAGCCTCGATGGCCTGCGCCCGGTGGTGCGCCTGATGGCGGTGCTGCCCATGGGCGTGCCAGGCATGGTGCTGGGGCTGGGCTACATCTTCTTCTTCGTGCGCGAGGACAACCCCCTGCACTTCCTCTACGGCACCATGGGCATCCTGGTGGTGAACACCATCGTCCACTACTACACCTCGTCGCACCTCACGGCGGTGACGGCGCTGAAGCAGATCGACAACGAGTTCGAAAGCGTGTCGGCTTCCCTGAAAGTCCCGTTCTGGCGCACCTTCTTCCGGGTGACGGTGCCGGTGTGCCTGCCGTCGGTGCTGGACATCAGCCGCTACCTCTTCGTGAACGCCATGACAACGGTTTCGGCGGTGGTGTTCCTGTATTCCCCCAAAACCACACTCGCGTCGGTTGCGATCGTGAACCTGGACGAAGCGGGCGACATCGGCGCCGCCGCCGCCATGGCGACACTGATCGTCGCGACGTCCGCGGCCGTCTGCCTGGTCTATTATTTCCTTCAGGTGTGGCTCGACCGCCGCACGCAGGCCTGGCGGGGGTGACTTTGGAATCGATCGTTCGGTGCCTGCCATGACGTGCACGAAAATATTCAGTGCTTTTCCACCGTGGCGCTCCATTTCCTCAGTGCCTCTGTGTTTCCGGCTGTAATGCCAGCGCAGCGTAAAGGAACCCAAGATGATCCTCGGTAACGACCCTATCCTGTTGACCCCCGGCCCCCTGACGACCTCGCTGGAAACCAAGCAGGCGATGCTGCGCGACTGGGGCTCGTGGGACGCCGCGTTCAACGCCATCACCACCAGCATGTGCAAGGACCTGGTGGACGTGGTGAACGGCGCGGGGACCCACGTCTGTGTCCCGTTCCAGGGCAGCGGCACGTTTTCCGTCGAGGCCGCCCTTGGCAACCTGGTGCCGCGCGACGCCAAGGTGCTGGTGCCGCAGAACGGCGCCTACTGCCAGCGCATCCTGAAAATCCTCAAGTACCTGGGGCGCGCCAGCGTCGCCCTCGACCTTGCGGAAGACCAGCAGCCCTCGGCCGCCATGATCGAGGAGGCCTTCGCGCGCGATCCCGCGATCACGCACGTGGCGCAGGTGCACTGCGAAACCGGCACCGGGATCCTCAATCCGCTGGCGGAGATCGCGGCGGCGTGCGAACGACACGGCAAGGGCCTGATCGTGGACGCGATGAGCACCTTCGGCGCGGTCGAGATCGACGTGAGGAAATCCGGCATCGAGGCGGTGATCGCGGCCTCGGGCAAGTGCATCGAGGGCCCGCCCGGCATGGCGTTCGTGATCGCACGCCAGTCGTCGGTGGAGAAGTGCCAGGGCAATTCACACTCGCTGGCGCTGGACATGTTCGACCAGTGGACCTACATGCAGAAGACCGCGCAGTGGCGCTTCACGCCCCCCACCCACATCGTGGCGGCTTTCCGGGTGGCGCTCGACCAGTTCAAGGCCGAGGGCGGCGTTGCCGCTCGCGGCGCGCGTTACCGCAGGAACTGCGAGACGCTGGTGGACGGGATGGCGGGCCTCGGCCTCAAGCCCTTCCTGCCGCGCGCGGTGCAGGCGCCCGTGATCGTGACCTTCCACGCGCCGGGCGACGCCAACTACGCCTTCAAGCCGTTCTACGAGAAGGTGAAGGCGCGCGGGTACATCCTCTATCCCGGCAAGCTCACGCAGGTCGAGACCTTCCGCGTCGGCTGCATCGGCGCCATCGACCACAACGAGATGCGCAACGTGGTCTCGGCGGTGGCCGAGACGCTGAAGGAGATGGGGATCAAGCAGGCCGCGCCGGTGAGGACTGCCGCCTACGCTTGAGCGTTTGACTGACCACGGCCAAAGCGGAGCCGAAAAGTGCAACGGCTAGCTCACCGCGCCTTCTCCAGGGCGGTGCGGATGAAGGTGCTTTTTGCATCCGCGTACGCGGCGCGGTCGTTCGGGTATCGCGCGGCCAGCCGGCGCTTGAGCTTCCAGTATTCGTCGGCGAGCGCGGCGTTGTTGCGCAGCACATCGCGGAAGCGCAGGTGGTCGCGCCAGAAGGCCGAGCCGGATACCACGGCGTGCAGGTGGAACGAACCGGGCTGCCCGTCGGGCTTCACGAAGTAGCGCCGCTCCGGGATCGAGCGCTCGAACTCGGGCACGTAGCGGTAGCCGGCCGCGGCGAGCTGGTCCATGTGTTGCTCGACGACGGCGAGCGCCGGCGCGCCCAGCATCACGTCGATGATGGGTTTCGCGCCCAGCCCCGGCACCGCGGTGCTGCCGATGTGTTCGATCTCGACCGCGCCGGCGCCGAAGATGCGCGTAAGGGCCTCGCGTTCGATGTCGAAGACCGCGGGCCACATCGGCGAGTAGGGCGACAGCTCGACCGGATCCGCGGGCAGGCTCATGGCGCCTGCGTGATCCAGTCGCCGCGTCCCTCGAACTCGCGCACCAGGGCGCGGCAGGAATCGGCCAGCCCGTGGTGGGGCCGCTCGAAACGCATCAGCGGCCCCCGGCCTTTCGCGCGGGCAGGGTCCGGAAAAAGGCGTGCATCGCCTGCAGGTCCACGTCGTTGAAGTTCTTCAACGCGTCGAACGGCATGACCTTGCCCACCGCGCTGCCGTCGGGGCGCCGGCCGGTGCGCATCATGGCGATGAAACTGGCGGGGTCCTCATAGAGCTTCATGGCGCTGCCCTCTCCCGGGGTGAGGTTCGCGGCAGGCGGCCAATCCGGCGGCCCGCCGGCAATCCTGCCGCCCGAAAACCCCGCGCCGTGGCAGCCGATACACGTGTTGGCGACGTAGGCGCCGTGCTCCACGCTGGCCGCCACGGCGACCGGCGCCGAGGGCGGCAGGCGATGGTCGATTTTCTCCGAGGCGTCCTTGAACATGCCCGCGCCGTAGAGCGCCCTCACCGTGGCCGGCAGGCGCACCACGGCGCCGGCGCCTTCTCCCGGCGGCAGGCTGCGCACGTAGGCCACCAGGGCGGCGAAATCCGAATCGTTGAGGCGGTTGTAATCCTCGCTCGGCATCATCAGCAGCGCGCGCCCGGAAGGGGTCACGCCATGCCGGATCGAGCGCACCCAGTCGGCCTCGGAATACGTGGCCACCGCGCCCTTGGGCGTGATGTCGGGCGCGCGCGCCTGCATGCCGCCATCGGGATCGTCCACGAACAGGCGTCCCCGGCCCTGCGGCCCATGGCATTCGCCGCAGCCGCGTGAATCGAAAAGGTACTTGCCGAGCTTGAGCGCCTGGGGGTTGCGCGTGTACGCGACCGGCACCACGCGCACCTCGACCGTGCGCTCGAGCTTGCGCTCCCCCATCCACAGGGCCGCGGAAAAGGCCGCGGCGGCCAGGCCCGCGAGGGCGGCCAGCACTGCCAGCGAAACCTTGATGAACTTCAAGTTGCTTCTCCGTGATTGCGGATTTGTCGGCATCATAACGGCCTTGCATGGATCCACACGCCGACCTTTCTCCCAGCCCCTGGGTGCAGCGCTGGCTCCCCCTGGTGCGCCCGGGCGGCGCGGTGCTGGACGTGGCCTGCGGCGCCGGGCGCCACTCGCGCCTCATGGCGCACATGGGTTTCGAGGTCGACGCGGTGGACCGCGATCCGGGCGCCTTCGCCGTGCCGCCGGCGGGTGTGAGCCTGGTGGGGGCCGACATCGAATCCGGCCCGTGGCCTTACGCGGGGCGGCGCTTCGACGCCATCGTGGTCACCAACTACCTGCATCGGAAGCTGGTGCCGACCCTGGTGGATTCGCTCGGGCCCGGCGGCATCCTGCTGTACGAAACGTTTGCCCGCGGCAACGAAAGATTCGGCAAGCCGTCCAATCCGGCATTCCTCCTGGCGCCCGGCGAGCTGCTGGAAATGGTGCGCGGGCGCCTGCGCGTGCTGGCCTACGAGGACCTGGTGGTCGACCAGCCCCGCCCCGCCGCGGTGCAAAGGCTTTGCGCCCGTCAGGAATCGGCGGCGTCCTAGGGTAAAATCGCGGTTTTCCCAGGTCCCTCGCCCGCATGCTTTCCGGAAGTATCGTCGCCATAGTCACCCCGATGAACGCCGACGGGGCCCTCGACATGCCGCGCCTGAAGTCGCTCATCGACTGGCACGTCGCCGAGGGCACCAACGGCATCGTCATCGTCGGCACCACCGGCGAATCGCCCACCGTGGACGTGCCCGAACATGGGCGCCTGATCGAGGCGGCGGTGGAATACGCGGCCGGCCGCATACCGGTCATCGCCGGCACCGGTGGCAATTCCACGAAGGAAGCGATCGAGCTGCACAAGTTCGCGCAGAAAGCCGGGGCGCAGTATTCGCTCTCGGTGGTTCCCTACTACAACAAGCCCACGCAGGAAGGCCTCTATCGCCACTTCAAGGCGATTGCGGAATCAACCGACCTGCCGGTGCTGCTGTACAACGTGCCCGGGCGCACGGTGGCGGATCTGCACAACGAAACCATCCTGCGCCTGGCGCAAGTGAAGAACATCGTCGGCATCAAGGACGCCACCTCGAACATCGAGCGTGTCACCGACCTGATGATGCAAATGCCCAAGGGGTTCCTCGTCTTCAGTGGCAACGACGACGCGGCACTCGCCTACATCCAGCTGGGCGCGAACGGCGTCATTTCGGTGACCGCCAACGTGGCCCCGCGGCTGATGAGCGAGATGTGCGCGGCCGCGGCCGCGGGCGAATCGGCGCGGGCGATCGCCATCAACAACCGCCTTCTGGGCCTGCACAGGCACCTGTTCGTCGAATCCAATCCCATCCCGGTCAAGTGGGCGTTGCTCCACATGGGCCGCATCGCGGAAGGCATCCGCCTGCCGCTCACGCCGCTGGCCGCGGCGCACCACGAAACCGTCGCCGGAGCGCTGCGCGCCGCCGGCTGCCTCAACTGACGAAGGACCGTTTTCCATGACGCATCTGCATCGCTTCACGCTGGTTGCCGCCGCCCTGGCCCTGTCGGGCTGCTCGTGGTTCGGCGGCAACAAGACCGACTACAAGGGCACGCAGGTGCGCGCTGCCCAGCCCCTCGAAGTGCCGCCCGAGCTCACCTCGCCCACCATGGACGACCGCTACGCGATCCCCGACCCGCGCTCGCAGACCACCTACTCGGCCTACCAGAAGGGTGCGGGCGCCGCGCCCGCCTCGTCCACGATGAACGCCAATACCGTCCTGCCGCGGGTCGAGGGCGCGCGCATGGAGCGCTACGGCGACCAGCGCTGGCTGGTCGTCAAGGGCGAACCCGACAAGGTCTGGCCGATGGTGCGCGACTTCTGGGTCGAATCGGGCTTCGCTCTGCAGCGCGAGGAGCCCAACACCGGGATACTGGAAACGGATTGGTACGATGACAAGTCCAAGATTCCCGACGACATCGTCAAGCGCACCGTGGGCCGCATCGTGCCGCAGCTTTTCGCCACGCCTCGGCGCGACAAATTCCGCACGCGCCTGGAGAAGGGCTCCGAGCCGGGCACCACCGAGGTGTTCGTGAGCAACCGCCAGGTGGAGGAGATCTTCACCAACAACAACCAGGATCGCACCGTGTGGCAATCGCGCCCGGCCGACCGCGAGCTGGAAGCCGAGATGCTCTCGCGCATGCTGGTGAAGTTCGGCGCGGCCCCGGTCACCCCGATGGCAGCCGCCGCGACGCCGGCTCGCCCGGGGACGGCGCCCGCGGTCGCCGATTCGCGCAATGCCGTGCTGGAAAACGGCGGTGCGGGCCCGCTCGTTGTGAACGACAGCTTCGACCGCGCCTGGCGCCGCGTGGGCCTCGCGCTCGATCGCGTCGGCTTCACGGTGGAGGATCGCGACCGCTCCAAGGGCCTTTTCTTCGTGCGCTACATCGATCCCGAAGTCGACCTGCAGTCGAAGGCGGCCGCCGACAAGAGCTGGGTCGACAAGCTCAAGTTCTGGAAGAGCGATCCCAAGACCCCGCAGTTGCCGTACCGCATCCACGTTTCCGATGCCGGCGCCGCCATGTCCCAGGTGCAGGTGCAGAACCAGCAGGGCGCGAGCGATTCTTCCGCCACGGGCAGGAAAATACTGGGGCTTCTCTACGAGCAGCTGAAATAACCGTTGCCGTGACGGCAGCGGGAACGCAGTCTGGGCGGACCGTGCGCCCAACCCCGGCGGGCATCTGATGCGCTTCACATCGTTGGGCAGTGGCAGCTCGGGCAACGCGCTGGTGGTGGAGAGCGGGAAGACGCGAGTCATGATGGACTGCGGTTTCTCCATCGCGGAAACGAAGGCGCGCCTGGAGCGCGTCGGGCTTGCGCCGGCCGACCTCGCCGGCATCTGCGTCACCCACGAACACGACGACCACCTGGGCGGCGTGGCCGCCTTCGCCAGGCGTCATGCGATCCCGGTGTACCTCACGTGCGGGACGGCGCAGTCGCTTCCCGAAGCATTTCCCGCGGTCCTCGTGCGGCTGATCGATTCACACACCGTGTTCGCCGTCGACGGCCTGCAGGTCGATCCGTTCCCCGTGCCCCACGACGCGCGCGAGCCGGTGCAATACGCGTTTTCCGACGGCGCGGTGCGCCTCGGGGTGGTGACCGACCTGGGATGCATCACGCAGCATGTGGTCGACAAGCTCTCGGGCTGCGAGGCGCTGGTGGTTGAATGCAACCACGAGCTCGACATGCTGATGGTGGGCCCGTATCCGGTGAGCCTCAAGCAACGCGTCGCCGGGCGCTTCGGGCACCTCGACAACCTCGGCGCGAGGCGCCTGGTGGAGGCTCTCGACCGCTCGAAGCTGCGCCACCTCATCGCCGCGCACCTGTCCGCGCAGAACAACACGCCCGCGCTTGCGCGCGCCGCGCTGGCCGCGGCCGCCGGCTGCACCCACGACTGGATCGGAATCGCGGATCAGATGGAGGGGTTTGGCTGGCGCGACGCCTGAGGTTGCAGTCAGCGACCGCGTCGTCCGGCAAGCCACTGCTATCCGCACATTTCCGCTCGCAAAAGGAAAAGCCGGCCCGAGGGCCGGCTTTTTTGTGACGTGAAGCTGACGCGAAGATTACTTCTTCGGGGCGTCTTTTTCGTTGGCCGAATTCGTGCTGGCAGGAGTGGTAGTGGTAGTGGTCGTGGTCGGCGGCGTGGTGGTCGAAGACGTGGTGGTTGTCGT
>Ga0163153_10002460_pt1 | contig 26935 bp, 20 predicted proteins | sample OliLakLV19MP6IB1_FD_148629 | JGI IMG/M metagenome (GOLD analysis project Ga0163153, IMG submission 148629) | Freshwater microbial mat bacterial communities from Lake Vanda, McMurdo Dry Valleys, Antarctica - Oligotrophic Lake LV.19.MP6.IB-1 | ecosystem: Environmental > Aquatic > Freshwater >...
GCATTAAGATTCATTTTTCAAAGTAAAAAAACTTTTTACTAAAAAGAATTTACTAATTTTTCTATTTTACAAAAATTGTCCCTGTTTTTTTAAAATCAAACTTGACTATATAAAACAGTTTGAGTAATATTATAACAGAAATATTAATGTTGTTTATCTGTTAGAAACTTGTTAATAATTTTTTTTCAGTTCTTTTATTTGCTTTCTGATCCAGTTAAGAAATTGTAACTATTAACATTTATTGTTAGTAACTGTTTAGATGCCCCCTAACTGCGTTAAAAACCTTGCTGTTGCGCTTAACTGCCAATGTTAGAAACCGGCTCTTTTTTTGAAAAATTTCTTTGATTTTTTTGTTTGGATATAAAGTAAAATATTAACTCACTTTCATTTGTTAATAATTTTTTAAAACCCTTAGCGTGTCAAAATTTTCTTCTTCTTCTTTAAAAAATATTTCACCAGATCCTTCACATACTAAAGTAACCGAACAGATAATACAGCAGGACACAAATGTTCAAAATGTGTGGAGCAAGTTTATCGAATTACTGTCTGATAATTTAAAAGTAAGCGAGGTGAATACCTGGTTCTCGGTAATTACTCCGAAAAGTTTTGAAAATAATGTTCTGACTATCGCGGTCCCTAGCGAAGATTATTACAGTCTTATCGAAAGCAGATACAATAAAGTAATTTCTAAAATTGTAGAGATACTGCTTGGTCCTGACGGAAAACTTAACTATGAAATTACGCAAATGGGGCTCTTTCCAACCATTGAAAAGGAAATGCCTGACATCAAGGATCTTCAGGGAAAAATTACTGATATTTATCCCGTGAAAAAAAGTTTTGATGACTTAAAGGTTAGTTCCGCGGAGGAAGAATTTAATTCAAATTTAAATCAGAAACATATTTTTGATAATTTTGTGAAAGGCGAAAGTAATGAGCTCGCAGTTGCCGCAGCTTTTGCCATCACAAACAATCCCGGCAAAACATACAATCCGTTTTTCATTTATGGAGGAGTGGGACTTGGAAAGACACATCTGGTTCAGGCAATCGGAAACGAGATTCTGAAGAAGTTTCCCGGTAAGAAAATTTATTATACCACAGCCCCGGACTTTACAACTCAATTCACCAATAACATCGCCCAAAGCCGCATAGATTTTTCAACCAATAGAAACGGAACAAAGAAGCTTGATTCGTTTTATAAATCACTTGATGTCCTTATCCTTGACGACATTCAGTATCTGAGCGGAAAGGAAAAGACACAGGACTTTATGTATCAGATATTCAATACTTTATACAATGAAAAGAAGCATATTATTTTTTCAAGCGATAAGCCGATCAATCAGATCAAAGGCATAGAGGAAAGACTTGTCTCAAGATTTCAATGGGGCATCACTGCGGACATTCAGCCGCCTAACTGGGAGATGAGAGTTGCCATTATACAGAAGAAATTTCAGGAAACAAATATTGATGCTCCGGAAGAGGTAATACATTTTATTGCTACTAACGTTAAAGACAGCATCAGGACAATTGAAGGCTGTATCGTTGGGATTATTGCAGACAGTGTGCTTCGATACAGAGGAGAGGTCAATCTTGAAATAGCAGAAAGTGTGATAGGGCGTGTTGTCGGAAATGTACGACGCGCAAAAAATATTTCAATCGAAAACATCATATATACTGTAGCAACTTACTACAACATTTCCGAAAACCAGATTCTTTCACGTAAGAGAACAAAGGAGATAGCTTTTGCCAGACAGGTTGCTATGTTTCTTGCAAAAGAACTTACCTCGCTTACTCTCGAGACCATTGGATTGAACTTCGGCGGAAAGGATCACGCGACCGTACTATATGCCAACAATATCGTTTCCACCCTGGCAAAAAAAGATAAAAATGTGTTAGATCAAATCGCTGAAATAAAAGAGCTTCTAAAAAATCTCTGACAAAATAAAGTCTTTGCTGTTTTTTAAAAAAAATTTATTTAACATTATATATTTGCGTCAATACCTCACTTGTCGGTAACTTCTCAGTAACATCTTAATAACACTCACTTATAAACATTTCCGGAACAATTATCTAAACTATTATCTTCAATTGTTAATATTTTCTAATTAAGCTATTTTTATTAACATGTTATCAGACACGTCAGGACTGACAACATTGAATATCCTGAGTTACTGACACAACTAACACCACTACTACTGCTACTAATTTTTATATAATATAATAATAATGATAGAGAAGCTTCTGATTAGAAATTATTTGATAATAAAAGAGACCGAGGTAGAGTTTTATAAAGGACTGAATATTCTTACAGGTGAGACAGGAGCAGGGAAGTCAATTATAATAGATGCGCTTTCTCTTATTCTTGGCGAACGCGCGGATTATTCTAAAATTAAAAAAGATCAGGAGAAACTCATAGTAGAAGCTGTCTTTAATCTTAAGGGTAGAAAGGATGCTGAGAAGATGCTGGGAAAGCTGCTTGAAGGTGAGATCGTTGATACGGAAAGTATTATTATCAGAAGGGAGCTTCTAAGGAAAGGTATCAGTAGAAATTTTATAAATGATACTCCGGTGAATATTTCAGATATGAAGAAATTGGGAGATATGATAATAGATATTCATTCTCAAAATGAGCATCAGTCTCTGCTTAGTAAAGAAACCCACCTTGAGCTATTGGACAATTACTCGCTTCCGGTGGAAATTAAAAAAGAATATGACAATAATTATGGAGAACTTAAAAACAGGATAAGTGAATATGAGGAAATGATTTCCAGAAAGGAAGAGTTTATTGGCAACAGGAAGATGATGGATTTTGAACTAAAGGAAATTAATAATATAAATATACAGAATAATGAAGATTCAGAGCTTGAAAATGAATTGAAGAAGTTAGAACATGCTGAGGACATCTCAATTGCGCTGGACTCCGCAATTAAAGTTTTATATGAAGAGGAAACAAGCTCAGTAACATCGTTAAAATTTGTTATAAAGGAACTGAAAAAAATTTCAACTTATGATAATACCTTTGAAAAAATAATTGAAGATATTGAGAGCTCGTATATAGTGGTAAAGGAAAGCTCTGATTCACTCACGAGCTATAGGGATAAGCTTAATTTTGACAATAACCGGATAGAGGAGATAAGAGTGAGGCTCAGCGCGATAACTCATTTAAAGAAAAAATATGGAATGAATGCAGCTCAGCTTATTGAGAGGTCTGAGGTTTTGCAGAAAGAGCTGGTATTCGCCGAGAACTTTGATTATGAGCTGGAAAAAATTCTGAATCAAATCATTGAAATAAGGAAAAAGGTTTTTCAAAAAGCAAAGGAGATGTTTGAATTGAGAAAAAAGAATTCAGCGCAGCTTGAGAAAAAAATAAATCTGATGTTCAAGGAAGTTGGGCTTGAAAGCGCGGAATTCAAAGTTAATCTTACGAATGAAGAAGGGTCTGAAGATGATTTACTTTCGGTGAAGGACGGACGCAAGTTATTAAGTTTAGGAAAGAACGGATACAACGATGTCGAGTTTTTGATAAAGGCAAACAAAGGTTCGGAATTCACACCGCTGAGAAAATCTGCATCGGGAGGCGAGATATCGAGGATAATGCTTTCAATAAAAACCGTGCTTTCTGAGAAAGACAAAGTCGGAATTTTGGTCTTCGACGAAATTGATACAGGTATCAGTGGCAGGATAGCGCAGAAGGTTGGGAAAATTTTGAAGTCGCTGTCAAAGACTCACCAGATAATCTGCATAACACACCTTCCTCAGATAGCGGCAATGAGCGAAAAGCATTTTCATGTGAGTAAAGCTGAAGAGGGAAATGAAACCATTGCGAGCATCAGGAATCTGACGGAAGAGGAAAAAATTGTTGAAGTTGCAAAGTTACTAAGCGGAGAGCAGGTTACAATTGCTTCAAAACAAAGTGCCAAAGAGCTTATAAATAGTTGAGTTACATACCGCTAAAAAAAATCCCCACACAACTTTTTATATTCAATGGTCAAAATACTAAATCGATATGCGAAAACATAACTATCTAACTAATTTAAGTCCGTCGTCCGGTTCATTGACTATAAATCGTCGTGTGAAGATTTTAAAGGAAGAACAAATATGAAAGAACATTTAAGCTTGTGAGACAAGCTGACATCCTTAACTTTCTTGTTTTATAAAAGATTCCTTAAAAATTATTTATGTAATCAGAAAGTTGACAAAATCTTCATTAGTAATTGCCCCGAAATAAAAATTCATATCTACGGCGTCAAGCGCAATGGCAAGGTCAGACTTGTTATACTTAATTCCTGAAAACCTGTTTTCTATATCTGATATCTCACCATGACCCAAAAAGTCTCCGTAAATTTTTATGTTTTCAATTGAACCGTCCCTGACATGAATGCGTGCATCGATCAGTCCGAAAGCGAACCGGTTTACCTTTTGAATATTAAATTCAGGAGACCTGCCGTAATTCCAATCCCAGGTTTTATACTTTGTCTCCGACAATTTATTCACTCCGTCCCACTGTTCTTCAGTGAGCTGATAAACCGAATCGGAATAATTGCTTCCAAGGATAGACCGGATCAGACTTTCATGAAATTCGTCAATTGAAATTTTAGTTTTCAAAAATTCTCCGATGTTTGCAACACGGCTTCTGACAGACTTGATGCCTTTGCTTTCAATTTTATCGGTTTTAACGTTAAGCGCTTTTACAACGGTGTCAAGATCAGAATTAAAAAGCAATGTTCCATGGCTGAACATGGATTTTGTATCAGTGAACTGCGCATTGCCGGAGATCTTTCGTTCGTCAACGGTAATATCGTTGCGTCCGTTAAGTTCAGCGTTCACTCCTAATTCCCTGAGGAGCGCGATAACCGGTTCGGTAAACAGTTTAAAATTATGAATGCTTTTCTGGGAATGTTTTGTCATGAAGCTGAAATTAAGATTTCCGTTATCGTGATAAACAGCGCCGCCGCCGGAGATCCGCCTGACAACGGAAACATTATTCGCATTAATGTAATCAGCGTTTATTTCTTCAATTGTATTCTGATGCTTGCCGATTATAACAGAGGGGTCATTTATATAAAATAAAATATAATCAACGGACATATCCAGGTTTCTGACGCAATATTCTTCAAGAGCAAGGTTAACAGTCGGATCGTTGATGTTTCTGTTGTCAATTAACTTCATCTTAAAATTTTTTCTTAAATATTCATATAATAAAAAATTTAATAAATCCAGATTTTAAACCTGACTTTTTAAAATTTATAATTTCAATGGTTTAAATTTTTCCTTTATACTTAACGTCAATTTTTGTTTTTTGAATAAATAAAAATATTATGCTGCCTGAATTTAAAAATTTAACCGAAGAAGAAACAAGTTTGATGCTTATGACACCCGCCTTAGTTACTTTGCTGATAGCCGGAGCAGAGGGAGATATTGATAAAAAGGAAATGGACTGGGGTGGAAAGATAGCGCACTTCCGTGCTAATGCGGATAACATTCTGCAGGGCTATTACCGAGAGGCAGATAACAGCTTTCCTGAAACGCTGAACAGTCTCATAAAAGCAATGCCCGAAGATGTAAAGGAAAGAAGCGAAAAAATAAAAAATGAACTCAGCAAGCTGAATGATATACTTCCAAAACTTGACCCTGAATTTTCCAGGGAGTTTTACAATAGCATGCGGAGTCTTTCCAGGCAGGTTGCACAGGCGTCCGGAGGAGTCTGGGGCTACGGTTCGATAAGCCCGGAAGAGCAGAAGTATCTTGATCTTGAGTCAATCAGCCCGCCCGAAGGATTATAAAAGATTTATAAAAAGTTTTTAAAAGACAAAAGCCGGAATATTAATTCCGGCTTTTCCATTTATTGCACTATGTTTTACAAAAATTAATAATTACTCCGAAGTAAAAACAGCAAGCTTAATGAACTTCTCACCAATGCCCGGAGCTTCAATAAGAGCAATGTAAACTCCCGAGGCAAGATTCCCATTGTCAAAATTTTTCAGATCCCAGATGACAAAAGATTCATCGTTGGCTTTACTTATCTTTTCTACTATGTTACCGCTCAATGTGAAGATCTTGATCGTGCATGTGACCGGCAGTCTTGTAAATGTAATATATCTGTTCTCGATGACCTGTGCATCGTTGAATCCATAGAAAGGATTTGGGACGGCTCTTATCTTTTCAAGATCATTGCGAGTCGATGCGAGCTCGCTGTTGCCTAAGGTTGGTGCGATCGACGAGACTTCGTATGACAATTCCGTTCCTGTCGCCTGGACGGGACGTGTGACAGTGTAGGGGTAAATGTAAAACTTATCACCAGATTTAAAATTTGATGCGGAGTTAATTTTCTTTGGACACCAGACATACATTATGTCAAACGTGTTTTGTTGAGTTCGCAGATTCTTTGTTGTATAAAACGAATTAGCACTGTCAGAATAGTCCGAATTAAAAATGTACAAATGTTCAAGACCGCCTGTTTTGAATGTTGTCGGATCCCACTTTCCATCAATCTTTCCTTTTCCTACTTCAACACGCTGACCATTGACAGTTGCAAATAAGGAATCATTTGTTTCGAGAAAAGCACAATTGATCTGTCTTTTGTTGGGAGCTGTACTGTCGGAGGCGTCGGTAATTTCATAAACTTTGAAAGGGACTTTTCTCATATCCTGATAATAAAATTGCGGACCGGTTCTGATAATAAATGGCACAAAAGAAGGATCCTCAGGAGGAAGTAAACTCCTGTTCAGATACCTGTATGCTTTCTGACCGTCAGCAGTATCAGAGAATTCAATAACAATTTTCTTCAATCGTTCAGCAGGCAATACCGATCCCATTCCGCTATAGGTACGGGCTCCGGGAAAAGATATTCCCATCATCCGGCTTTGAAAAGGACGGCTGAAGGAACCCAATCCTGCGCCAAGAGAATCCACTGATTTTAAATACCTGTTTTCAAAAGGGAGATATTGCCAGCCGTTATAACGAGCCTGCGTACTGTCACGAGAGACCGTTGAATCACGGATCACACCCTTGTTAAGCATTTTCTGAACTTTAAACAATATGCCGTCGATCAATACAGATGAATCATCAGGAGCTGAAACTCCAAGTGGTGCGTTGTAATATTTTTTGTTCTTTGAGATGGTGTCAAAAGTAATTCCTTTATTCTCAGAGCGAAGAATATTGTAAGAAGTATCCGGCGAATTAAAGACAACTCTGTAAAGAGCAGTTTTCAAAACATTTTGATCGATTATTATCGGCATTACACCAAGATCTTTTCGGTTGGTATTCAGAGTATCTCCGTTATGTAATGTAAAATCAGAACCCGCCAGTGACGCCTGAGGAATGACACTTATGATGCTGCCCATTCCATTTCCAAATATGATCTTTCTTTCTTCCTTCATCTGTGCATTTGTTCTGTATGCGTAAGGTATGACCGCGAATTTATATTGATGTCCAGAAATAAAATCCGAATTACCGTTGTGCTCTTCGGGGAAAGCCGTCTTAGTTAAACTCAGGCTTCTGAATATTCCTGTATTCGGAAAACCTGCAGGAGCAAGGGCTGTATTGAAAGGGACGACAAAGTAAGGAAGCAATTGTTCAATCCCGTTTATTGTAATTCCTGAAGGAAGTGTATCAATGACTGCACCTATGGTATCAATGATATCATATATTTTCAGCAGACGAATTTTATTCTGTCACCGTAGTCGGTTTGTTGAAGTCCGGAATGCTGTCAGTGAATCTGCTCAGCTCAACGATCTGATAGCCTTCAAATTTAAGATAACTGCTATCAGAGACAGACTGAGTGAGCGTATCCAAAATTAAATAAGATTCCGAAGAGTTATCCCAAGTAATCGTGATTTCACTTCTACCTTTGTTTCCGATCTCTTTAGTGTTTGCATTTACATTCGGAAGAGGCAAAACAGGATTGGAAGCATAGTCCGATAGATATTGTGCTCTTGTTACATCAGTCAACTTTCTTAATCTTGTGATCGAACCTAAATTTGAAAAACCTCTGGCAATGAGCTGTGACATTACTATGTTCTGAGTGTCTCCCGGCGCAACAGTAAGTAATGAGTCTCCCGAACTCATTAAATATCTTCTATCACCGGGGGGGCTATTTTGAATTGGTCCTATTAATGCTCCACCACAGTTCCAGACTCTTGCCCTGTTCGGATCACCGTTAGTTCCTCTTTCAGACCATCCTGAAATTGTTGCCGGATCACCGGGATAGCAAATTCTGGTTCGGGACAGATTCTCCGGATTGATCCACGGAGTTCGGTCCTTTTTTAAACCCATACCTAAATTGTATGCTTCCATTGGAGTACTGGGATCATCTTCACAGATTGGACCTGAGCCGAAATGTACAATGCTGCTCATACCTAATTCCCTGTAACCTCTCTTAATAATAGTGTTGCTGGATCCCGGAGGAATTGTTCTTAAAACAAAATCATTTTGATTTCCTGTATAGATTGTTGCGCTGTTAAGAAAACCCGTCCCAACAGCAGGAGGATTTATGCCATAAGATGGAGGGTTTCCGAATCCGTCAGTATTGTCCGCATTATAACCATAACCAAGTTCGCGCAAAGTGTCACTGCCGATGTAATCATCGCTGGCATCACCCAGATCCACATCACTCACGAATGTGAAATAAGCTCGCTCCCAGTTAAAGCTTGACTTATTGATCACTACCCAGTTAATAAATTGAACGTCCTTTAACGGATCGGAATCATAACACCATGCGGTAACATGAACTTCGGCGAACAAAGGAGCTGTCCCTCCTCCGAATCCTTCACCTACTGAATGTCTTTCCCGAAAACCGTCGGTCATGCAAAGAAAAATAGTTTGTGCTGCATTTTTAATTCCGGGAATGTCGATGCCCGGCTCGTAACTACCGTTGTTGTTGACATCATCATAAGGCGCGCCGAACGGTATCATATCTGTCCAGCTTGCATAGTCCGGATTTGAAATAGGGTTATCACCTTTCTTAACAGAATAAATTCGGAAACGTGAATCTGTCAGAGCAATTCCATTTAAAACATATCCCGGCGCATATTCACCGGCATAAGAAGCTGCTGCCTGCCTGACGCTGCCATTAACAAATGCACCGATTGAAAGTCCTGAAGTAAATACTGCAAACCGGCTCGAACCCTTTGGCCACATCAAGCCGGGGGAATTAGTTACACGAATGTCCTGATTAAGAGTGCCCGTGTTTTGAAACCATGTATCAACGTTGTTGCCGTTCAATTTTGTCTGTGATTTAATGAAAGGCAGTGGTAAGAAATCTAAGGTTGAATTTATGGAGCTGAAATTTTCTGAGGGTGTTGAATTTAAGTTACCTGTCAGAGCGGGAAAGGTAAATATTAAGATTAAGAATCTTAAGCAGAAAGTTTTCATTATTCTGTACCTTTAAGAAATAGTTAAGTTAAAAATAAGCGGCGAAAATTTTATTAACATAATAATTTTCACCGCAAAACTCTACACCAGTTTATGTATTTCAGTTTATCCTGCAACACATCCGTCCAAAACAATGAGATTTAGAAAGTAAAAATTTTTAGTTTCGATTAACTAAGCTTTCTTTTTAAAAAAACTTTTAACACAAAGGCACAAAGACACTAAAAAAAGATTTTTATTATTATAACTGAAATCTTTATATGTCTCAGTTAAAGTTTTTGCTTTTCTTTGAGTCTTTGTACTTTCGTGGTTTTTCTTGATCTTTTCAGTACGGAGCGAGAGAAATATCAGACCGCAACTACGCCTGCCGCGGGTTCTTTTTAATAAAGATAATGATTCCCCTATTTGCTGATTAGTTTAAAACTATTTGAATGTTGATAAAAATGTTTTGGACAGCACTGAACCTTAAAATGCAAGTTTTATAGAATAACCAGAGCTTATCTTCGCGGCATGGTTTTCTTTCCAAGAAGAAAAGAAATGCCTGCCATCAAATTTAAATTGTTGGTTTTTACCTCGGCGTTAAAAATGGATAATTCCGATTTAAAAATATTTGTTAATCCAAAATCATCTCTTACTTCAAAAGTAATGTTCATGCTTCTGCCGGCAGGGATTATCACCCCGGCACCACCGCTTATTCCGATTTCAGTTTTTTTGTAACTGCTTGTATTATCGTTATCGATATCAGGTGGACTACCCTTAAACTTAGATTTTAAAAGAACTCCTATAAATGGACCGGCATTTACAAAAAACTTTATTTTGTTTCCAAATTTTGCTTTGAGGAGGAGTGGGATGTTCAGGTAGTCATGATTAAATTCTTCCTTGCTTCCTGAGCTGGTTTCATATTTTTGTCCCTTCCTTTCATAATAGGCACCGAGCTTCAGTGAATACATGTCATTAAGATTATACTGTCCGCTGACTCCTCCAATAAAGCCGATCGTAGTTTTCTTCAATGAATCAACATCGGTATTGGTAATTTTCTGGGATCTCAGCCCCGCACCACCTTCGACTCCAAACTCCCAAAGGAACGCCTGCGAGAAAGAACTTTGTGACGAAAAAATTGATATTGCGGTAACAAATACGAATGTAACGAGGACTTTAAATTTGTTCATGCTTTTAATTTTTTAATTTATAAATTCGAAACAAAAATAAACAATTTAGTTATTAATTTCAAAATCAATTCAGCATAAAAAAAACAGAGTCTGCAAAGTTAGCGGACTCTGTCTTTTGAACTTATGTATTATAAAATTTTTTTACCTGCGAAAAATAACAATCACTATTTAACGAGGATCATTTTTTTTGTTTGTTTAAATTCCCTGCTTCAATTGTGTAGTAATATATTCCTGATGAAAACTCCGACGCATTGAATTCCGCAGAATAACTTCCCGGTGTTTGAAATTCATTTACCAGTGATTTTATTTCTCGTCCGAGTTCATTGGTAACTTTTATATTAACAAAAGATTGCTTTGGAATATAGTAAGTAATTACCGTAAGAGGATTAAACGGATTTGGATAATTTTGAGACAGGGAATAATTTTCCGCGAAAGAAACATTATTGCTTACGGAGGAAGTAACTCCTAATTTAATAACATAAAGTCCGGTGGAGATATCGCTTGCAATGATATTTCCCGAAGGAAGATACGGATAAATATTCCAGCACCCCTGATAAGCTGTGCTGTTAACTCCGGGATAAGTGTCATAATGACCGACCTCTACCGGGCTGGCAGGGTTCTGAATATTATAAACAATTACTCCTGCGCGATAATGTGCAAGATAGAGAGAGTCACCTTTTATATATGCATTGTGAACCATTGATGCGCCGTCATACGGCATTAAATCAGCTAGCTGAACCTGATTATTTATATCGGTAATGTTCCAGATCTTTGCATGATTTGAACCGCCTTCATCTGTTGTCACCAGAATTTTTCTGTCGTCAGAGGTCCATGCATTATGAGTGACAGCACCGGGATAAGTAAACTCACGAATGAATTTTATCGAATCCTTATTTCTTGCATCCAGCATTACAAGGTATCCGTTGCTAATCGCTGCACCGTAGATTGTATCATTTTTAATGAAGCAATCGTGAATATACTTTGTACCCCATTGACCTCTTTTGACCGGATTTTCCGGATCAAGCAGATCGAGAATGAAAACACCGCCGTTGTTATAATTTCCTCCGTTGCAATACAAATATCTTCCGTCCTGAGAAATTGAGTGTGAACGTGTGTAGCCGGCAAAAGTATAATTTTTTACAAAGTGAATTGAGTCGGGCAGATATTGAAGGTCAACTATCTGCACACCTGCTCCGCCTTCAGAAACAATATAAAGGTAATGCGAATAAGTTTTCATTTCCCTGTAGTTGTAAAAAGAACCCGGACCCGGGACTGTTCCTTTATTAATTATATTTGCAGGATCAGTAACATCATAAACCGTTGTGCCTGCATAGTGACCGATGATGGCATATTCCTTACCGCCCGCGACATATCCCCAGCAGGAAGCGTAGTGCCAGCCCGACGGAGTTCCGCCGGAAGTAAACTCGTTCTTGTTGCCAAGCATTGCCATATTGCTAACCGATTGTGACTGAGCAAAGGAAGCAAAAACCAACAGCAGAAGTGTAATTAATTTATTCATTGTTAGAAAATTGTTAGAATTAGTTTAAAAATAATTTAATATTAATATGGAATAAAAGAAACCGATTACGGAAAAGGATAATTAATCTTTAAATTAAATAAAGTATATTCATAGTGAGTAAGAAAGAAAATTTATGAAAACTAACACATCGGTGCAAAAGGTTGCACAATGCCTAAGGCATGACATAACTTATGGCAATTTCAAACCCTTCAAACATCTAAAGGAAGCGGAAGTAGCAAAAAAGTATAACGTCAGCAGAGTGCCTGTCAGAGAGGCATTCCGGATGCTTCACTACGAAGGATATCTTGACGTCATTCACAACAAAGGATGCTTTGTAAAAAAAATTTCCAACGACTACATCATCCAGACTGCAACTGTATATAAGCTTCTTGTTCCTGTGATCCTTGAAAAAGCAATTCCAAAGTATACAAAAAAAACTTTCGAAAGAGCCGATAAGGTCTTAAATAAGATTGAGCAGTGTAAGAACTTCTCTGAAGTGGGTTACCTTATTTGGGAGTTTGCGAAGATAATTTATACACCATCCGGTATGCCTTTCACCGTAAGCATCTTTGATGATATCTATAGGCAAAGTGTACGTGTATTAAATGAGTTTTTCGAAACACGCGAAAATGCGTTATTTAAAGTTAAAGCTCATAAAGAATTTATTGAGCTTTGTAAAGAAAAGAAAACAAGGGAAGCAATAATTCATTGGACTGAATTTGTCGGACAGATGGAAACATTAGTAATAAACCGAAAGGACTTTTCCAAACCTATCATAAACAAAGCTTCCTGATTCGAAATTTATCACCCAATTACATTGCCTAAAGAGAAGAAGAAAAATAATACAGTTGAACTTATCGCCAGGCAGATACGAGAAGATATTACCAAATCAAGCTTTAAATCTTCTCAGCATCTGAAGGAGGGATATTTTGTAAAAAAATTCGGAGTGAGCAGGGTTCCGGTAAGAGAAGCTTTCCGTATATTGCACAGCGAAGGCTATATTGATATGATCCCAAACAAAGGAAGCTTTGTAAAAAAGATTACAAAAAAAGATATTGAGGAAATTGCACTTATATATAAACTTCTTGCCCCGGTCGTTCTCGATGCCGCCATTCCTAATTATAAAAAAAGCACCTATAAGCAAATTGAGGAGATCATCATAAAAGTCGAACATTGTAAGGATTTTTCAGAGGTCGGATATTTCTTGTGGGAATTTGCAAAAACAATTTTTGGTCCTTCCAAGCTTACTTTCTTTCTTGAACTGTTTGATAAGATGTACAGAAATAACATAAGATCATTAAATGAAATCTTTGAAGCATCTGAACACAAACAATATGACACTTCGGATCACCGTGAATTTCTGAGATTATGTAAATTGAAAAAAAAGAAGGAAGCTATTGATACCTGGACGAAACACATTAGTAAAATTGAATCTCTAAACTTAAAGCTAAGATCAAACTAACTTCTCAACTGCATCTTTAATTTTTTCAACTCCTATAATTTCAGCAACAATATTTTTTGTATTGAGACTTTTCAGATTTCCCTTTGGAATTATAATTTTTTTAAATCCAAGCTTCGCTGCCTCTGTAATTCTCCTTTCAATATATGAAATCGTCCTCACTTCCCCGGAAAGTCCTATCTCACCCAGTACAACAGTTTCGGAATCAATTGGTATGTCACGGAATGAAGAATAAATGCTCATCGCAACGGCAAGATCAATCGCGGGCTCATCTATCTTTACGCCTCCGGCAATATTAAGAAATATGTCATACTTGTTTAAATGAAGCCCAAGCTTTTTTTCAAGCACAGCAACAATTATGTTTAGCTTCTTATAATCAAAACCCATTGAAGTCCTTTGGGGAATTCCGTAATTCGATGAAGCGACAAGTGCCTGAACTTCGATGAGGATCGGTCGCGTACCTTCCAGCGATGATGAGATCACACAGCCCGATGCTCCGTAATTTCGCTGCGAAAGAAATACCTCGCTGGGATTGAGAACTTCCTTCAGACCTTTATCGGTCATCTCAAAAATTCCAATTTCATTTGTTGAACCAAAACGGTTTTTTATCCCGCGCAATATTCTGAATGAATGAGTTCTCTCGCCTTCAAACTGCAGAACAACATCGACCATGTGTTCTAGAACCTTTGGTCCGGCGATCATTCCTTCTTTTGTTATGTGTCCAACAATGAAGACCGAAAAGCCTTTTGACTTAGCAAGATGCATGATGAGGGCTGTCGATTCACGCAACTGTGAAACTGTTCCGGGGGCGCTTTCGATATCCTGTCTGTAAACAGTCTGAATGGAATCTATCACAACTATATCCGGGTCTTCTCTTTCAATGACAGCACGGATGATCTCAAGGTTCGTTTCCGACAAAATGAAAAAATTCTTTGGACTATGACTTAGTCTGTCGGCGCGCAGTTTTATCTGGGCGGCTGATTCTTCGCCGCTTACGTAGAGAAATTTTTTATCGCCTATGTGCTCTGCTATCTGAAGCATCAATGTGGATTTACCAATTCCCGGATCTCCTCCGATGAGTATGACCGAGCCCTCCACTATACCTCCGCCCAGGACTCTGTCGAGCTCGGCTATCCTTGTCTGTGTCCGGGATTCGCCTACTGACATGACGTCGGAGAGAGACTGGTATGCGTCATCGTTAACTTTTAACAATGCTCTTCCGGACGATTTCTTTTTGTCAATGCTTATGATCTCTTCAGTGAGTGTATTCCACAATCCGCACTCGGGACACTTGCCACTCCATTTAAGAGAGCTGTAACCGCAATTCTGACAAACATATTTTGATTTTATTTTTGACATCGCGTGCAATATAGACAAAGTTAAAAAAAATTTGTAGGGTAAAGATGAATGTAGTTGAAAGTTGGAAGTTGATAACTTCTTTAACTAAATTAACTTCAGAATGTGATTATAAAAAAATGCCTCACTCTTTTTAAAAGTGTGAGACATTTTTGTCAATCTGATAAATTGAAATAAATTTACTTTATTACAACCATTCTTTTAACATCTCTAAATTCTCCGGATTGTATCCTATAGAAATAAACACCACTTGAAAGATTACCAGCATTAAAATCTACAAAATGGTTTCCAGGCTGTCTGATTTCATTTATTAATGTGGCAACTTCTTTACCCAATAAATCATAAACCTTTAGAGTCACAAGTCTTGTGAATATCCAATTTGTGAAGATAAAAGTAAGATGTAAATAATTATTTTTTTCATAATTTTTAAAATTATTTTATTAGAATCATTTTTTTGGTAGCTGTAAAATTACCGGATTCGAACTTATAAAAATACACTCCGCTTGAAAGATTTTTACCATCGAAATTTATTTCATATTTTCCCACTTGTTTGAATTCATTAATAAGGATCAGAATTTCTCTTCCGGTAATATCATAAATCTTAATTTTAACAAATCCATTGTAAGGTATTTCATACTGAATATTAGTAGAAGGATTAAATGGATTAGGATAGTTTTGAAATAATTCAAAACCATTTACAATAAAGTTATTATTTGTTACTTGAGTTGTTTTAACATTTAGATTACTATCTGTTTTAATTACCAAAGTATTATCATTAGCAAAAGTGGAATCATTTCCAATCATTCCTGCGAAAATCAAATATGAGTTTTCTGCCTGTATTGATGTGACCAATCTTGTATATACATTTTCAACCGGGAATGTCTTCTGTACACTAATCCTTCCTAATGAATCTGTCATAAAAGCTTTTGCAATGTTGCTGTCATTTAAAACAACAATTCGATATGTATTAAAAAGATATTTATTATTATTCAGGATATTTAAATTTTCAAAAATTTCTTCTTTATCTGATTCAAATATTTTTGTAAATAAAATATTTCCTGCTTTATCCAATCTTTGAAAATACGATACATTTTTGGTATTTAGACTATCTAATGTATTACCTGAAATTATAATATTCTCATCTGATTTAATTATTTTTTGTCCGCTTGATAGTCTGTTTTTAGCATTAAGTTTTTTGTTTACTACAACATTCCCCACAGAATCAAAGAGAACAAACAGCGTTTGACCACTTGTAAAAGTACTTCTGTATATACCAGTGGTCGCAAATTGATCATTTTCTAACACTTCAATTGAAGCGAGGGTACTTTCAAATCCTTCCTGAAAAATTCTGCTCCATTGCTTGTTTCCTAAAGAATCTAGTTTTAATATGAAACCGTAAAAATTAAAAGCACCGCCGCATGCAATATATCCTAAATCACTGGTTCTCTTTATATCATAAATAGCCCCAATACCGGTGTAAGTTTTATCCCAAACAATATTTCCATCAGAATTAATTTTAACACAAAAGCTTCTGTCACCGGCAAACACGCACCCTCCATCTGAAGTTGAAATTGATGTATAGATCGACTCATGATTTCCGAAAATTCTTGACCATATCGTATCTCCCGAATTATCAATTTTAAAAACATATGCGCTCATTGAACCTTTTTGCGTCACAAAAGCCGGGTAAGTCGTGCCTAAAATATAATAGTTGCTTGCATCAGCTTTACAAATAGAAAATGCAAAATTATCACTATGGTTAGCAGAATCATAAATTCTAAACCATGTATTATCATTTAGGAAAGAAAAATTTAAAAGAAGCGCGAAGGGCAAAAAATACAATATAATCCATTTTCTATTCTTAAAATTGCAAAAAAGAGAATATATTTTTAACAAAATTAAATTCAATGATTTCATGAGTTATTTTTTTTATAACATAATACAAACTACCGAAAAAAATCAACCACTTCTCCGTAATCTTACCCGGTTGGGAGTAGATTTATACCTGCTAGGTACAAGTCTCCGGGTTGAATTTTGTTTTAGAGGTTTTGAAAAAGACAGAGTAATTGTTTCCACAAGACTATTTAATAAAAACAGTTCAGGGTTTAAATTATTAAAAAGTTTTATTGCAGAAATAAAATTTATGAATGAAATTTGAAAGAGATAAATTCTTTTCATTGTATTCTTCCTTGGGGTAATTAAAAAACATATTGGGGTGGTGTTTCTTTACAAACTTAATAGTATTGATTTTAATAGTCAATCTCTCGCTGTCAAACGTCAAACGTGAAACATGAAACGACAATCTCTCGTCCATGCGATTCACGTATATTTTTTTTCAAAGAAAAGGTATTTTTCAAAATGAAAACTGCGTATATAATTTTATATTTTCTCAGCGGACTGGTGTTTTTGATTGCAATGCTTGGCTCATCACTCACAAAACCGATGTTCGATTCGATCTCAGAAACCGCACTTGAAACTTCCGGCTTTAAAAAAAGCTACATTCAGTCTGTAGATGAAAGAATAGATGATCTTGTTTATAAGTCCAAACAGATCGAGCTTCAGATAGAGAAGTTAAAAAAGTTTTTCTCTTCGGACAAAGTCGATGAAAGTAAATTCAAACGCGAACAAAATTTAATGCTTGAGAAAACTTTTTACTCGCCTCTTATCGGAATGTTCAATTTTGTATTCAGAACAGGGTTCATATTACTGTCACTAATCATTCTACCGTTCGCGGTGATGTTTCATCTTGCTTACAGAAGTCTTGATCTGAGGAAAAGAGTAAGACGTCTTGAGTCAATTGTTAATCAGAAAACTCACGCGCATTCTTGAAGACAGAAATTATTAAAGATACAGGTGCAGCAGCGGCTGAGATCGTCAATGGAAACGTTGTCGGGCTTCCGTCTGAAACAGTCTACGGGCTTGGAGCCAACGCGCTTGATGAAAACGCTGTACTGAAAATTTTTGAAACCAAAGAACGTCCCAGATTCAATCCCATCATCGTTCATATTGAAAACGAGAACGATCTTGAAAAATATGCTGATGAAATTCCTGATAAGGTTTATGACCTTGTAAAAATGTTTTCGCCCGGACCGATCACTTACATTCTGAAAAAAAAGAAAATTATTCCGGATATTGTAACGGCGGGTAATGATAATGTTGGTCTGAGAATCCCGTCGCATCCGCTGCTTCGTGAAGTATTAAAAAAGTCTAAGCTACCTATTGCCGCGCCATCAGCTAACAGGTTCGGAAAGATCTCTCCTACTTCTGCAGAAGATGTTTTAAATGAGCTTGACGGAAAAATTAAATACATACTCGACGGAGGCAGAAGTTATATAGGGATCGAATCAACAGTGATCAGTTTTTTAAACGATGAAGTAATGATCCTGCGTCATGGATTTGTTACAAAAGAAGAAATTGAGAAAGTGATCGGCAAAGTTTCAGAGAAAACGGATACTGAAAAAATAATTTCTCCGGGACAATTGAAAAGTCATTATGCTCCGAAGACTCCATTATATCAAACAGATGATATCGAAATGCTGAAAAAAAATTCAAACAAAAATATCGGCGTACTTGATCTTCAAAAATATAAAGATGAAAAAGAAATTGCTCTGAACCTTTTTTCAGACCTGAGGAAACTGGATTCAGAAGATTTTGACATTATAGTTTACAAAGAAGTACCAAACACGGGTCTGGGATTTGCAATTAATGACAGGCTGTGGCGCGCTAGCAGCGGGATCCTGTGACATTAACTTTCAATAATAAATCATGTCTGAACGCATAGTAATAGATTTTGACGATGAAAAAGATAAACCCAAACCGGAAGAGAACCGCATTGTAATCGATCTGGATGAAGAAAAAAAAGTAATTGATATCGAAAAGATCGAGGAGAGTAGAGAGGAGCGAATTTTAAATTCAAAAATAAATTCATACTACTGCGGAGGTCCGGATCTGAGCAAATATGTTGAAACCGATATCAGGTTTCCGGAAGGGATCGATCATGGATTCAGAAAAAAATTCAGTACAAAAATTAAAGATGAGTTCTTTAATTCAATACTTGAGAACAACAGGTTTATAATCCTCTCCTCCGGAAACGGTAGCGTGTATTTGATTGACAGGTTCACGGGAAAAGTGCAGGACAAAATTTTTTTTGAACATGAAAACTTTGAAAAGACAGGGTTGGTTTATGACAACGCTATTTATCTCAATTCCTTAAAAAGGATAATAAAGCTTTCAGAGAGCGACGGGGAAAAAATTAAAAGTGAAGATGTCTACAGTTCGCCGAAAGATTTTTTTATCTGGAGCAGCATCAACAGGTACGGAAGTGATCTTATATTTAATGAGTATAGTTTGTCCAGCCGAACTGCAGTGTTGCGGATCGTGAACCCAGATCAGGAAAACGCAACGGGTGAATTCAGTTTTAACATACACAGTTTTGTCAGTGATAAGGTCTGCATAGCCGAAGGCAGCTGCTATGTTTTGTTTGATACCAATATTCTGGTTTATGATCTTGAAAAGAGAAGGGGCACGGAGTTTTTACTTGATATAAAAACCGATGAAAATTCTTTTATATTTTATTTAAACCATAGACTATATATTACGTCACATCTGAATGAACTTTACTATCTCGATCTTCCTCCGGTTAATTTTAAATTCAGAAACACCGGCATAAAGAATAACTATATAAACTCAGTCGGAGGATTCGGAGACAACATTTTTGCGGGAACGCTGTTGGGATGGAAATATTACAAGGCGAGCGGACTGGAAATTCACGGCTTTGAAGATGAGTATGAGAATAAGATAGAATGCATAAGCAAAAATGTTCTTGTTGTTTCCAAGAAAAATAAAATTGTATTTTGTAACCTTAACAGGTTTCAGGAAGCTGAAAGTTATGTGATATCTTCAAACGAGAGGAACGAGGCGGTGGAAATTGTTTCGGCAATACTTTCAAACAATGAAATTTTTGTATTAACAAAAAACGGTGTGCTCGAATGTTTTACGAATGACAAGATGAACATTCATATTTAATCAGAATACTTCAAAAAATTAAAATAACACTTGACCAAAGATCTTAAAAAATTTAATAAAATAAAAAAATTCATAGTTGTATTTCTTTTGATATCTTCAAGCTGTTTTGCGCAGAAGGAGAATCAATTTATTTTTCTCTTTGATAATTCGGGCAGCATGTCGGGCTATTACAGGCAGCCGCAGAGTAATTTTAAATTATTCAGCAAAGCGCTGATCAAAAATTCTGTAAAGGGTGATGACCGAACGGATATTTTTCTTTTCACAAAAACGGATGCAAAGCGCGGGATAGTTTCACCGAAGTCATTGTTTGAGGGTGATGCAGGGAATCTTGTCCTTGATGAAGTGTTCAACAATTTTAACTTAATGTCCGGCAATGATAATAAGACCGGCACGACCGATCTGATCGAAGCTCTGGATAAAGGCATCGGAGCAATCGAAGGTAACACAGGAATTATATGGCTGGTAACGGACAACATAAATGATAATTCGGGAAGCGGAGACTCTTCGTTTCAAAACACAATTGATTTTTATCAGAAACTTAGGAATGACAGCAGGATACAAAAAATTTTATTGTATCCGATACCTGAAACAATTGTTGAAGACAATGACACATCGAAGGGTTATGTCGCTTACGGAATAGTTTACTCAAAAAATAATTTATCACAGCAGGATCTTGAGTATTATGACGGAGTTTTGAGAAGTGTCGGAATAAAGCAAAAAGCGATCACGCTTAAGCCGCTTGATATCGGAACAATAGTGTTAAGACCAAAGCTTACATTGAGCAGGATCACGCCCGGAAAATTATTTTATGACGGCGGCACATTAAGAGGATACGGTTTTGAAGAAGGTGAAAGAGTGAAAGAAACATTCAGTGATCTTACATTGAAATCAAATTTGTATCCTTATATAATAAAAAGCGCTAAGCTGAATGTCGGACTGGAGAATTTCAATTCGTCGGATTATTCAGTGAAGTCTCTGGGAACGCAGACGATACTGCCTTCGACAGTGAGTAATGTTTCACCTGAAGGAGAGGTCACCGGATTTTCCGTGATATTTAATTTGCCGGAAATAACACCGACATTTTCTTTCAATACGATTTTCAAGGAAGACTTTACTATCGGCGGTGATCTGGTGCTTGATGTTTCGCAGGTAGATATTCTGCTTGATGAAAATTATGTGAACACATTCCGGGAGCTTTTTGCACTGCAGACAGTGCCCGAGATCTTTCAACCGGTATTAAAGGATAAAAAAATAGTTACAAAGATCCCTCTTGAGATACGGATGAAGTACGGACCCTGGAGATTATTCGTTTTGATAGGTCTGATAGCGTTGTTGCTGGGAATAATTGTAATGCTTATAATTTTATTCTTAAGGAAAAAATGTTTTGAGATCGTGATGGACAATGTTCCTCAGCAGGAAGTCTGTCTCGGGGGATTGTCATCATATTCAATTTCAAATAATTATTCCGGTGAGCTTGGAAAAATAAAGAAATCATTGTTCGGCAGCTTAAGCTTCATTTACTCCAAAAATACAACATCCCCCGGAACGACAGTGAAATTAGCTGATGAAGTACCGGTGGAAATACAGTATGAAGATGAAAGCCAGAGAACAAATTCAGTCAGCATGATGATCAGAAAAACGGATAAGACAAATCAAACCAACGTAAGCGCGACCGATGAGACGGGGATTTACTAAAGAAAGAATTTTCAGAAATTAATTTTAAATAAATTTGATCAGACAATTACTTTTTTTAAATAAATAAAATTTAGGACTAATTACTAAGTTTTGATTTATAAAATATTAAAGTTTCTTTTCCGGCTCAGCGCTTAATAAAAAGTAATGTCAGGTAAAAAATTTATTTTTCTCATATCGGTTTTCCTTATATGCGCACCTGCAATATTTTGCCAGCAGCAGAATCCCAACTACAAAACCTTCACGGCAAAGATCGCCAATAAAGACACACTTGTAAATCTTAACGATAAGTTTGTCATTCAATATTCGGATATCTTAACAATACAAAACAACATTCTTTCACCGTCGGATGATTATATCTTTAATTACCGCGAGGGACTTATCACACTGAACAAAGATCTTTTCCTGAAATATAATCTCGATACATTCCAGATCTATAATCTTAAAATTGAATACGATGTCTTCCCTTACGATCTGAAAGATGAATATTCAAACTTTGAGATACTCATTGAAAGAGATTCAATTACAGGCGATACGGTGCAGATCGCAACCCAGAGGAAAGATTTTCTCGGAAGTATCTTTGAAGGGACTGAGCTCGAGAAGTCGGGGAGTCTTTTCCGTGGAGTGACATTGGGTAACAACCGTGATCTGTCGCTGAACTCAGGATTCCGGTTGCAGCTTAACGGAAAGCTGACAAATGATATTGAGATCAATGCGGCGCTGACAGATGAAAATTCACCCATACAGCCGGAAGGCAATACGCAAAAGCTTCAGGAGCTTGATAAAGTTTTTATTGAAATAAAAAGTAATAACGTTATCGGGACGATCGGTGATATTAATGTTGATTTTGTAAATTCCGAGTTTGTTAATTTTAAAAGGAAAATTCAGGGAGCCAAAGCTTTCACTGATTATAAGATAGGAAATGTTTTTCTGAGCGGAGCAGTTCAACGGGGGAAGTTCAATTCAAACTCCTTCAACGGTCGCGACGGAATTCAGGGACCGTATTATCTTGTCGGACAGGACAATGAAATTAACATACTTGTCCTTTCAGGGACCGAAAAAGTTTTTCTTGACGGGAATGTCATGATCAGAGGCGAGCAGGCGGATTACATAATTGACTACGGGATCGGAACAATAACCTTTACCAACAATCGTCTGATAACCAGTTTCTCAAGAATTATTGTTGACTTTGAATACACGGACAGAAAATATTCACGCACACTTCTTACAGGATCAAATACCATTAACCTTTTTAAAAACAAATTAAGTGTAACGGGTTATTATGTTAATCAAAACGATAATCAGGACAAGACAATAGATTTTACCCTCACCGAACAGGATAAGGAAATACTGGCAAATGCAGGCGATGACAGATTCAAAGCCGTGAGATCGGGTGTACAGTTTGTTGGAAATGATTCGCTTGGCAGAGGACTTGGTCTTTATGTGAAAACCGATACGCTGATAAACGGCAGCAGCTATGGTTATTATAAATTTTTACCAAACGATGTTAACGCTGTTTATCAGATCACTTTTTCATTTGTCGGGCAGGGCAACGGAAATTATATTCAGCAGAGTCAGTTTCAGTTTAACTACGTTGGACTGAATCAGGGAAATTATGACACAATAGTTTTTCTTCCGCTTCCCAGATATTATCAGGTGGCAGATGTAAATTTAAATTATGTATCCTTGCCTAAACAGGAGTTTACCTTGAATTTTGAATCGGCGGTTTCAATGCTGGACGCAAACAAATTTTCAACACTCAACGATAACAATAACAACGGTGTGGCATTTCACGGAATAATAGGGCTGAATAAATATGACTTCAATCTGTTCGGAATGAAGCTCAAGGCGGTCGAACTGAAGTTTCGCGAGAAGCTCGTAAACAAGATCTTTGAGCCGCTTGAGAGAGTAAATCCTGTAGAGTTTTACAGAGATTATAATATTACAGATTCAAATAAGCTTACTGAAGATCTCCGGGAAGCTTCATTAAGAATTGCACCGACGGATTACATTGACATAAAGGGAAGCTTCGGGCAATTATTGCGGGGAGATACATTTGATGCATTGAGAACTTCTGTTGATTTTATTTTAAAAAATGATTCGCTTAATATTCCGGAGATAAAATATAAAATCGAATTTATCAACAGCGATAACTCTCTGGTTTCTACCAAGAGTAAATGGCTCCGGCAATTTGCAACCGTAGGCTATAAAAAATTTATCGGCGGTACATCGTTTGATAATCCGAATCTGGAATTTAAGGTTGATTATATACAGGAGAACAGACAGGATCGCCTGACAGCGCTTACGGGAGATAGTATCCAGTTCGGAAGCTTTTCTTATAATGAGATCAAGCCGAAGATAATCCTTAATAATCTGTTGAATTTTAATCTGTATGCTGAGCTGGGAATTCGTGAGAATAATTTACCGCTTAATGGTGTGATGCTTGATGAATCGAATTCATATACACAAACATACGGCTTGCGCTATGCCGGCATATCGTGGCTTTCGACTTTGTTTGAATTTACCCTGAGAGAGAAAACCGTAACCGAAGCATTTGCATCGGAGTCAAACGCTGACAACAATACGCTCCTTGTGAACTGGCAGACACGTCTTGATCCTTTTCAGAGTGCGTTGCAGACTGATCTGTACTATAATATTACAAGTGAGAGGCAGGCAAAAATAGAAAAGATATTCGTGTTTGCTGTTCCTGCCAATACCGGAAATTATAATTATGTCGGTGACTTAAACGGAAACGGATTAAAGGATGAGAATGAATTTGTGCTTACAAATTTCAGTGACGGTGAATATATACGAATTAACAGACCGACTGCTGAACTTTTTCCTGTTACCGGACTTAATACATCCGCAAGAGTCAATTTAAAGCCGTCAAGATTTTTTACAATTAAAGGTGATAATTTTTTATCGGAAGTTTTAAGGAATACTTCACTTGAAACATATCTCAGAACGGAAGAAAAAAACAAGTCCCCGCAAACAAGCAATATTTATTTCTTACACTTTGATACTTTTCAGAATGATTCAAATACTTTATTCGGAACACAGATAGTACAGCAGGACGTGAATTTTTTTGAATTTAATCCTAACTACTCACTGAAGTTACGGTATCTTCAGCAGAGAACATTCAACCAGTTTGTCAGCGGAAACGAACGGCTGTACTTAGTCCAAAAATCAGTAAAGATGAAAGTCGGTCTTACAAAAGATCTAACAACACTTCTGGAATATCAGACCAACGTTGACAGGAATAATGCTCCGGTCACTTCAGTAAGGAATCGCGATATAAAATCTGACGGTTTTCTTACGGATTTTTCATATAGACCAATACAGGAGATCGAGAGCGGATTTCAGATCAATATAATAAGAGCAATTGACAGGTATCCGTTTCTACCGACTCAGGCTGACATCAATCAGCAGATCATTCGATTTGTTTATTCATTTGCATTACTGGGCAGATTGCGGCTGGAAATAGAAAGAGCTGAGGTACGGATCAATAAGACAGATTCATTTTATCCTTATGAACTTACAAGCGGAAAGGTCCCCGGAAAAAGTTTTTTATGGAGAGCATTTTTTGATTACAGCATCAGTAAAAATCTTCAGGCATCTATCAATTATGACGGGAGAGCTGAAGGAAGCAGGAAGATAATTCACACGGGCAGGGCTGAAGTGAAAGCGTTTTTCTGATGTTTTGAAATTGCTGCCTCCAATGATTTCGAGACTGTTCGCCGATACATCAAATTATTTTTTTCCGGTATAAGGTTCTTCAAGAAGCTGCTGGATCATCTGTTCGGTCCGGTCATATTTACCTTCTCCCACTTTTTTATACCGGATCACACCAGATTTATCCAGTAAAAAAATCGTAGGCCAGGCATGCACATCAAATTTTTTCCATATTGAAAATTCATTATCGGTCAGAACCGGATATGTGATCCCAAGTTCTTCCACGCTTGATCTTACATTTTCAAAATTCTTTTCATTATCAAATTCCGGACAGTGTATTCCGATCATTTCAAAATTATCAGATTTATATTTTGAATACCAATCTTTCATGTACGGCAGAGTGTTAACGCAATTATAGCACCCAAATGTCCAGAATTCCAAAAGCACAACTTTGCCTTTCAGATTTTCCGGTGTAATATCTTTTACAGTGTTGATCCATTTTCCGTTGTTTGTAATTTCCGGTGCAGTGTCATGGTTAACTGGCGGCGTGTATTCCGAATGGTTCAGCCGCTGCTGAGTGACATCACTATTGAAAAAAATATTTGCCGACACAATAATCACAAAAGACAATAAAACAATTATCGTCAGATTTTTTTTTTAGTTTCAAATCAGAATTTTTATAAAAGATAAATGAAAGGAATTTTTACAGAGCACCCATGACATACATCTGATCCATGGTAGGATTTACACTTCCGCCTTTCGGCTCGAGGGTGATGGCAAATGCCTGAGCATCTTCCATATTTTTCATCTCATGCAGACTTTTGTCAGAAGGGTCAACGTCCACCATACCGCCGTCAACGGGTTTGCCGTTGCTGATAGCCCAAAGCTGATATTGTTTATCGGTAGGAGGGACGGGTAGATTTTTAACTTCGACATAAACTTTCTTGGATTCCGGATTCCAGAATGCAACAACATTTGAAGACGGAGATTTTTCAAGACCTTTAAGATCCACCATTTTGTAATGACGGTCTTTCATAATTTCCATGTCCTTTGAAGCGGTATTAAACTTCCGGTTTACAGCTTCAAACTCCTGAACCATAATTTTATTTTTATCGGAAAGAACTGCTATTTCTATTTTTGCATCATTAAGTTTGGTCCAGAGAAAAAAATTCGCAACAAGACTCAGCAGCAAAAAAGCGATGCTTGCAGCCATTAGATAACGGTAATTATAACTTTGTTTATGGGGTGCAAAGTCTTTTTGAGAAAGGAGCGTTGTTGAACTATCAGACTTAATTTTCTTTAATAAAGATGTTTTGACATGAGCACCGGGACTTTTGAGTTTGGGAACAGATGATAAATATAAGGTTTTCTGAATCTTTTCATATTCGGACTTTACTTCCGGAGTTTTACGAATGATCTCTTCAACTTCATTTGATTCTGATTCACTAAGCAGTCCTGCGGCATAGAGTTCAAGGATTCCTGATGATATGTATTCGATGGTATTCAATTTAATAAGATTCTTTTTTTTCTAAATTCTAAATCTAAATACGTTTATTTACTGCTATTGGTTTTAGACGGAAATAATTGTATACAATATTTAATCAAATTTCAGGGGAACAAATTCCCACTAATGAGAATTAAACACGTAGAGAAAAGAAATTCTTTAAAAATAAAGAG
>Ga0163153_10002461_pt1 | contig 26928 bp, 50 predicted proteins | sample OliLakLV19MP6IB1_FD_148629 | JGI IMG/M metagenome (GOLD analysis project Ga0163153, IMG submission 148629) | Freshwater microbial mat bacterial communities from Lake Vanda, McMurdo Dry Valleys, Antarctica - Oligotrophic Lake LV.19.MP6.IB-1 | ecosystem: Environmental > Aquatic > Freshwater >...
TATTATAGTATGCAACAATTACGTTTGCAATATTTTGTCCTATGGGCGGCTTACCCACTACCCTAAAGGGCTACACTGCCCAAAGCGGCAGTGTAGCATCTACGATGTAGAGGCTTCCGCCGCCCTTCCCGGTGAAGACTGCTGGATTTCATTGAACCCAACAGTTCCATTTGAAAAACTGCCACCAATACCGCTTGATCAACAAAAGTGGAACCCTCTCAGTTATCCAGAACTCTCTTGAAAGAAGCCATGAAAGCATCAGAAGCAACAGTCGGAATGCACGTGTACCAAGTGTACGAATCCTACGGTACGCAGAGAATTCGGGTTGGAGTTGTCGTCCACAAACCAGCAAACGAGGTTTACGAAAATCCTGAAAACGGCTTGCTGATTCTCTGCCACAAGAACTCGATCTGGCTTGGCGACAATACTTGGAAAGAATGGTTCACCAATCCAGAAGACGCCATTGCGCCTGTTCGTGAAAAGACCATAAAACGGCACGAGACTGAACTTGCTGCGCTGGAAACACTGAAGATTGCTGCCGTCAAAGATTGGATTGACCAATTGCCACTACCAGAACTACCAAAAGAAGTTGAGACATTTGATCCAGAGGAACTGTCTGAAAAAGTATTGACTGTCTCAGAGACGATCACAGTAGAGGAACTTGCCAAGAGAACTGCATCATTGACTGGTTGGTTTTAGATTACCATAACGTTTATCATGGTAAAACACATCATTTGGATAGTATTTCATTGCATGATGAATATACTTTCTCATAGTCTCAACCAACTGTGTACCACGCATACCTGTTTTCCAAAGGTCGGCATACAATAAATTCCCAACCAACTTGCCAGTTCTCTTTGCCAGTTGACGCTTCTCTTGATACCACGCCTCAATCTCTTGATCGTCTTGACGATATTTGGTGTAATCACTTGAATCCACTCCTGGTGATTCATCACCAGTGTTTTTTTGGTACTTGTGTGTAACCTCGTGATTAATAACATCAATTAGATTTTGTTGAATTTGACTAATTGGTGTCTCTGGTGATGCCAATAAACTGATAGTCAATTTCGTTCCCATAACACCGCCAGCATTGTGATAACCGCCAGCACCACTCTCAAGTTCTCTTGGTTGATCTTTATACTTGGAAGATATTACCAAATTGATAGACACGGGACCAATTTTGATCTTTTTACCATCAACTTCAACGTTCGGTGTTTGCACCTTGTAACTAGAATGATACTTAAACAGTCTTGATACATAATTCAATAACGCTGGTCCTGCAAATCCTGCCGCCAAAGCAACATCTGGTCTTTTAGTTAATGCCATACCAGCAGCCGCAGCCATTGGCATCAGCATTGTTGCAATTGCTCTAGCCTTGCCCATCGTAAAAAAGTTAACAAAGTAATTTTCAGGTGCATTGGAGAACGTAAAAGTTCCTTCTTTTTTCTCTTGAAGGACTTTCATTATCACAGGAAAGAAAGCACTGTATATGGAACTAGAGACTCGTTTTAGATATCTTCCGCGAGTTCCTGTTGATTCATTTAAATATTCTCTGAAAGTCATTGAGTTACACCCAAATACTCTTGAACGTCCTTCTCCAAATAAGGTGGAATTGGTAAGTTCAGGATTTCACTCGCAGAATGACCACGATACAGTTCGTGGCTCATCAAGGCTTGCAGAACGTGAACTTGAACTGGTTGACTCTTGAACTCCTTGATGAAGTCACTTGCCAAACGCTCACTTTTGCCTGCGTACCATTCTCTAAATGGTGTGTACCATTCTTTCTTGTGACTGTTGGCAATGTCAAATCTAATCAAATCACTCATTGGTTGTGCTTTGCCATCATCTTCACACTTGATAGTAATTACAGTTTTATGATCTTCTTCTTGAATGTTTGGGTTTCCAGTAACCTTATATCCTAGTTTTTGAATGTGATCCAAAAGAGGAACTGCTAACTTCTTGAACGGATTTCCGTCTTCTTCTTTTGGAGTTACCGTAATAGTCAAACTATTGCTCTTGTGATCAAACTTGTAAGTGGCATTACGTCCTTTTATAAACTCAATAGTTTGTTGCTGATATTTTTCAGCAAGCTTTGCCTCTTGCCCTTGCGATGCTTTGTCTGGATCATTGCTTGCTGCTTTGATCAAAGCATTGATCAAGCCCATCGTCACTCCACCCAGCGCAAACGAACCCAAACCAATTTTCATAAAGTTACGTCGACTTGTCTTTTTGTGAGAATTGTATGCGTTTGCAAGTTCTTGTCGTTCTGCCAGAACATCATAAATCTGCTGTACCAGTTCCGCAGGTGGCTCAACCACATCCTCTGGATTGATCAGAGTGCCATCCTTCTTATTAGCCTGAGTTTGTGGTAAATGTAACGCATTGATGATATTTCGATCATTTTTCATCCATTCGCCAATTGCTCTAATAATTGCTGGCTTGCCTTTGATAACCGCTTTCTCAAGAACAGTAGCAAGAGCCTGGAAGTCCTCTTCGTCTATTTCAAAATTAGTACGTGCTTCTGGTCCTGACAATGCGCTGGACGGTCTGTCGCTCTGAGACAACCACTGGTTCAGTCTAATCTTTAACTCGTTTTTGACGCGAGGTTCAACAATATGACCCAACGCTGCTGCAACAGCGCGTTTCTGGTCGTCGTTATGAATTCCTCTACCTAGTTCTGCAAGTAAACTTTCCAGTGAATCAGCATTTCCATTGATCAAAGCATCGTAAAGGACATGAATTGCCTCTTCTGGATTGATTTTTGCTGCCATCAAAGCATTGTGAATGTCTGAAGGAACATTGATAATCTTACCAATCTTTTTCAAATCACCAATTAATTTGGCAAGTTCTTGTTGGTTTCGCAATACAATCTGCAACTTGTCCGTATCATTATTGAGCGCAGCATAAATGAATTTCATAGCCTGCGCACGGTTTTTTGCATGACCATTACTAACCAAATCATTCAAATATGCAGTCAAATCAGGATCAATTCCCACTTGCGTATTTACCGACTTGGCGACTTGGTCTGCCTCTAATTGTAATGCGAAAAAATTCTTCATAAACTATATAGTTTTAGGTTTAAACTTTATTCAAAAGGCTATTTATGCGATTTGTCAATGCGATGATTGGTTTGGTTGGAATGTTTTGTATCGGTCTAATTGCGGGTATCGGCATGTGCAAATACTGTCCGATAATGATCAATTGCCATGACTATTCATGGCTTGTAGCTCGCTGATGCGATCATCCTCGCTACTACTATAAGCCGATTGACACACGGCTCGTTCTCCAACAACTTGTCGTTGGAGAAGCAATCGAAGTGCAACATTACTTGCACCAATACGATCTGCATTATCTTGATGATTGCAAGAAATACACCGGAAAACTAATCCATTCCGGTTGGATTTATTAACATGACCACAACACGGACAACCACGGCTGGTATTGCGCGCAGAAACATGATCAATTCCGATACCAACAAATTTTGCCTTATAACTAACAAATAGTTCTAACAAAGCATATGGCCAACGATTATTACTTGCACGTTGCTTGTGATGCAGTTCCGTATTATACTTAGTTTGTTTGTGTTTGAATCCAGTCAAGTCTTCAAACACAATAGTCTTTGCTCCGACTTCCTCTACAAAAGCAATCAATCGCTTACTAGCAACATGGAGAATGTTTTGCGTTATGGCTTTTTCTCTTCCACTCAGTCTTTTCAAAAGACGTTTTGCGGAACGAGTGCCGACGCTGGTTACTTTTGCTCTGGTTTGTCGAATACACAGGCGGCGGTGGTTCAATTCGCCGCCACGAACATACAAAGTCTTGTTTGATTTTGGATCGATTGCACATAAGATATTTTTTTGTCCTCTGTCTACACCGATTATTCCTCCAATAGTTTTTGGTTCTGCTTGGGTGATTTCAATTGAAAGGCATAACCACCATTGTCTTTTATCATATTTCAACTTGGAATCACACCACTTACCAGTTGGGAGTTTTCCTGATTGAAAAGAAATCAATTCCCCCCAAATGCTCAATCCTTTCTTTCTGATGTTGAAGTCCCGTTTCCAACACAAAGGAATACTGGTGTTTTTGTAGATAGCAAGATTCCATTCGCCGTTGGACTTCATACTACGATAGGTGGAGATTATATGACGGAATAGAGAACAAGTGAGTTGCGATGGCAAGTTGAACTTTTCTCTGACTGTTCCGTAAAATTCTTTGGAAAGGTGATTTGGGTTGTCGATTACCTTTCGTTTGTAGATAATAGAGGACAACCAATTAGCGGCTTCTTTGTAGGAAGATGAAAATATTGCAAACTTGGTATGTTTGCTTGTGATTTTCAGTTTGTAGGTTCGCAATCCTTTCATACAACATTATCTAGTGAGATTTTGTATGAAAATTATGTCAATTATAGAAATAAATCATTGACCAACAAATGATTGTGTTCGGTTAGATAATGCAGAGTTGGGTTGAGTTACAGGAAGACCAACCAACACTTTGACTCGGTTGACAAGTTCAAGATCAGCATTTTTGAGTTTTTCTATGATCAATCTGATATCGTTGTCTGTATTCATCTCAACAAGAAACTGATTGTAAGTCTTCATGCAGTATGTATTGCCAAAGTTGTTATTTCATTGTCCTCTGGCACATGCCAACAAGTAGAAGGCATTTCCAAAAACTCCATGATCTTCGTTAGTTCTTTTGCCCTGTCCGCAATTAAATCTTCGTAGAATACCGTCACGCAACGTGATTCTACGTCACGAATTATTTCTCCGATCATATCGTTCCACCGAATAATCAAGTTGTAAAAATCGTAAAATTCTTTTCTCGTTATCGTTTGTTTAGCCTCTTCTGCCAATAAAGATAATCGTTGTTCAATATTGTGAACATGGGATTGCCCTGTTTTTGAACTCATTATAAAAGACCACGCTTGAGCAGTAGTGTCTCGTCTTATCAGACGAATAATCTTGGTTGGTTCTTCGGGCGGAGCTATCTTTCCTCGTTCTGCCAACCAAATGACATGCATTTTTGTGACAATGGGGTCAAGTTCAACAAAATCCTCCCAAGTGAAACAACAATTCTTCGGGTCTGGGTTGAAGTGTTCCTCCCACCGCAATCGCCTATCCATATCGCCAGTAATCCCCACGGCAGCATTCAATAAGCCGCACAACAACGTAGAACCACTTCGCTGCGTGCAAAGTATCCATGCTCGTGTTCGCCAAGGGAGAATAGTCATCTTTCCATATCTATAAAGTTTATACCTTTTTCTGCTTGACAAGGGCTGTCCTCTCACATACCATCACCTTTGCGTTGAATTGGTTTCTGTTCTCATGATGCGGAAGGATCGCAATGGCAAGCCAGATTCCGAAGGACAAAGTGATTGAGATTGTGAAGGAGAACGGCGAGGCGATTATCTCGGATATTGTGACCGGACTGGTGAAGTCTGGTTTCAAGTATCCGATTCAGGTGCCCAACAAGGAAGGCGACCCGTTCATTCTCGATCTGGAAGCCACCCTCAAAGAGATGGTTGATGAGGGCATTCTGGAAAAGAACGACGAAACCGACAAGTATGCTTACACCATGCCTTCGGTGTAAGTAAAACAAAAGGAGGCATTGGGGTTTCTCTGGTGCCTCGACAAAGCCAGCGCCTAGACTTGGGGTTCGTTCGCTCTGGGTTGAACGCGCTGGCTTTTTTACACATGCGAGGATGACATGAATTTCCACGAGGTAGTGTCCTATTACTCGTTCTTCAAGAAGTATTTGCCCAAAGAAATCGGTCACAAGGAACGAGGAACGCAGTTTTACGAACGCCTCTTATCACTGCCAGATCGTATTTTTCAAGAGATGGTGGCACGAGATCAAGGTGTTCTCACACACCAACTGCTCACCGAATGGGAGTGGTACAAGGGAAACCACCCTTATTTCCTTATCCACCCAGACATCATTCCATCCTTGTCCAAGATGGCAATGGACATTCCCGCCAAACTCATTCAGTTTCCAAACCATCCGCGCCACATTGAAGATGTAAAAGGACTCATGCGAACCTTTGTGATTCGCCTGCCAGAATCTAATCCCTTGCCGATTGATGAAAAGTACGGTGTTCGTAGTATCATGGCATGGTGCAGTGACCGTTCCTATGCAGAGAAGACTTGCAGACGGTTCAAATTCATTCCCAAGTGCAATGAAGAACAGCAACTCATGATCTGGATCGATATAGGGGAAATTGATAAGTCCAATATCCTTCCTGGTGTCGGGTTGCCAATTTGGACATACCGTTCTTTGATTTGGAGTGGAGAAGACACAGTAGAACAGGCGCAAGGCAAATTACCCACTTCCGAGAGTGCCCTGGAAGGCATAGTAATGTCCGACGAACTCATTCACAAATGTATTCGGTTGGTTCTGAGTGTCTGTTTCCTCATGCAAGGCAATAGCAAACTGCTCAAGCCGATTGGATTGTCGAGTGATCTGCGTGAGGTTTCTCCCGAAGAAAGACAGACACGCGCAGCAAAGGCGGGAAAATACGGTTGGTTGGTCGGATATGATTCCCTGTTTACGCCGAGTACAACGGCGGGGACGGGCGAAGGGTTGAAATGGGCGCACATTCGCGGGATGCACTGGCACACAGTCAGATTCGGGGCTGGAAAGGCTGAAAGTCGGGTTGATCTGTACATGGACACGGTTGTGCGACCAGACCTACCGTTCAAAAAGGATAAACTTTAACCTGGGAGGCAATTATGGCTGCGCTCTATGTTGACAAAAAGAATCGCCAACTTGACCCTACGACAGTCAAGCAGTTGGCGTTGTCTCGTTTGGCGAACACGGGAATTCATCCCGAATATGCCGAAGCGAAGATTGAAGCGATGAAGCCTGCCGAAATTATGAGTTGGGCAGTCGATGATGATGGTAACTTCCCAGATGAACTTGTTGGAGGAGAATAATGAGTTCGCATGAATTGGCAAAGGTGTTACTGGAAAGTCCTGACTTGCCAATAATGATTCTGCCGTTGAAGAAATGGACTGACAGCATGTACTTGGACAAGGTTATTCATGGTCAGTCTTTTTTCTCAGTGGATAAGAGTCGAGAGCCTGGACCCATTATCATCCTGCAAATCAAGGGTCAAGATGATTGAAATTCCTCATGGATTTTGGAGGAAAATGTGTCGTCACCATTATGAGTTGACGACATATTTGGTCATTGCTGATTGGTGTCAAGATCACGATGACGAGAAACAAGCGTTGGGGTGGCGATGGTTGGCGAAGCAGAAAAAGTTTCCTGATTCTTTGAAATTTCCTTGGCAGATACCTTACCACCACAGAACCACTCATCAGTGGACTTGGTACGCAAGCGATTGTCCGCTTATTGACAGACCAACACCAGATTGGCAATATTCGGAAAACGTGCTACCAAGAAAGATTCTTGGTTCTAAACGTTCAGTAAGGTTTTGGCGTAGATTTGTTACCCATCAGACTGCGGTTCAATGGGTTCTCCAACAATTAATTGAAAGGAAATACGTGTAAAATGCGACTTTTCGATGTTCCTACTGGCGAGGCAATGGAAATCTCCATGGGGACATTCCGTTGCGGAAAGTGTGGAATCGTCGAAGAAGACGTAACTCTCACATTAGAGGCGACAGACCTGTTCTGTGACTCACGTGGTCCAAATATGAGAAAATGGCTACACATCCATAATCACCTGTGTAGTTGTCACGATGGAATTTGGCTGACTGATGGGCCAGTTGTACTCGGTTAGTGCATATATAGTTGCATGAGAATCAAGACATTCAATGAGTACATCATCTCCCGATTGTTGGAGGTTCACATATATGGTGATCAAAACCACAAAGAAGTTGATGCGATTGTGAAACAAGACATCAAAGACGGCAAATATCAAGACGTCAAAGCAGCGGCTTTAGCTATGTGGCAAGCCATCCCAGGAGTTGACCCTGCAAATGCAGAATACTATTCCAATATGAATCCTCCTCGATTACCAGATGTAGAAGTTGATGCCGCAACAGGTACGAATGCGTCTGGCAAGAAAGACGGTACATTTGCACTGCATACACAAGATTCTGACAAAGTCACCCAAAACCGAGCAAAGCAAGCAGCATTACGGGCACATGAAGCAAGTCCAGAATTTGCAAACAAATTCGCTCGCGGTCATGAAGCCAAAACTCTAGCAAGCAAAGGATTGACTGGTGATGAAGGGGTCAATCCCAATGTTGAAATTGATGAAAAAGATGTTGATTCAACGGAAGGAATTGCTCCAAATCTCTCCTATGCGCTTGGTGCGGGATATGCTCAAAAATATTATCGGCTTCGCAATGCGCCAGGAAAGTTGAAAATCAATCCGGCTTGGATAAATTGGAAAAAGACTGGTAAGATTCCTGGTGCGAAGTAAACTCTCATGACCCAACTCCCTCAAAGGAGAATCAATCATGGCGAAGATAACCGTTCCCCCTCGTTGGACCATCGTCCAACATTCCGCTTTCGGCTACAAAGGCAACTTAGGTTTTGAAAAAGGTCTTGAAACTCGTCAAGTGAAGACCCAAGCAGAGCAAATCACAGTCGTCAAGGCTGGTGGGCTTCTGTTTGAAACCTACGACAAAGCCGAAGCCTACTCAGAAGAAGAACCATACAAAGGACAAACCGTTGTCCATGCTTTGTTGCCTTACGCACAAGGAACTTTCTCCGAACACAAAATTGACGGTCTGAGAATCTACCTTCCACCATCCTAACCACAAAAAATCCAAATTATTCTTGCAGGGTCAGTGAAAGTGGCATAAACTTTATATGGTGTCGCGTGGCACCTGAAACTCTGCCTCTGTTGTGCCAGGTCACAGCAACCAAATGCTGGCACGAACAGCCCAACAGAGGTAGTCAACACAACGAGTTTACCAATGGCAAAAAAAGGTGAATATCGTTGCAATAACTCAATTGGATTCAAAACAGGAAATCGATTAGGTTATTGCAATAACTATCCAGCAGTCAAACAAGAAGGCAAACAGTTTTACTGCCAAGAATGCCTTGACAAAATCAACAACGTACCACCAAAGCCTATAAGCGAATTGTTCCAAAAAGCAAATAACTTGCTGATGACAAAAAAGCCGATCACAGATAAAACTACTTTGATCAAAAAGTTGAAAGCAGAAGCAAAAAGAATGCGTCAAGCAGAAATTGACGAACGTTCTCGTTGGAATGATGTGATGGGCGATATGTATGCAAGGAATGTCGTATCTTGTAACGAAATGATCAAAACCCTAGAAGCAAGCGAATAGATCGCAAACCAACAACCAGAAAGACTTACTCCAATGAACATCACCAAAATCATCGTTGTTACAGACACGGGCGCTGACACCATCCTTCTTGAAACCAACCTCCCCAATGGGAGTTATCCTTTCACTGGTTTTCAAGAGTGCAAGATGACCATTGCAGCAGGAACGGCAGAAGAGTACGTCAAAAAGCACTTTCCGAACATTCCGTTGGAAGTGATCCACACAGCGCCGAAAAAACAAGTGACCAAACCGAAATTATCAAAACCTAAGAAGAACTAAATTATGTCCTTGAATGGCTTTTACCCTCCTAGCAAGGACTCTAACAAAAAAGACAATATATTCCTAGCAATGAGAGATGCATTGCTAGGAATTGCTGTTTTACTCATGATCCTATATGGATTATGGATATTCGTTAGAAGCTAAAGGAAAAATATGCAAATTCAACGTATTCGCAGACAGTCCAAGTACGACGAATCGAAATCGTGCGACTTCTGCAATGAACCAATGGAAACTGGTTATAAACTTTATATTGACGATCAATCGTCAGTTATGGTTTGTGACAAGTGCCTGGAAAAGACACGCAAGAGCAAGATTGGGTTCTGGTGTGAACATCCGATCAAAACTCCAAATTGGGAATAACAAATATGTCAAACAATTCTCGTGTCACCTACTTTCCAACAGTGGGTGGAAGTGGAGCAGGATTGAGTGGTAATTCTCTCCAAGAAGTAAAAGACTGGCTTTTGAAACATGATTCTTTGACGTTGGATATTGTTGTCTGGCGGCGTGAACCACACGTTGTGTCCATTGCGTCAATTCGCTTCGCGTCTACCGGAACATGGACTGATTACTTGGAGAAAACATGATCCATCCAGAAGCGGATAACATTGGCATTGTGTATGGCAAGTGTAACCCACCACCACCCGAACTGCTCAGACACCCTGTTCAGTGGTACGTTGGCAAGTTTTGCAAGTTGGCTTTTCCTATTGAGGGCGGCGAAAGAACAGAGCGAATGTGGGTGAAGGTAATCGGACTGGCAGAACAGCCCGAAGAGTTGCGCGGTGAGTTATACAACACTCCTGTGTTCGTAGCCCTGAGTCATGGCGACTTGTTTGAATTTTCTCGACACGAAATCCTTGACGTATGTGAGGAATCATGCTGACTTTCAAAATGCCACTACGAGTAAAGCCTATTGTTAGCGAAATCGCTCCGGACGGTCGTCTCTTGTTCGCACACTGGAAAAACCCACACGTAATAATCTACGAACAGATTGGCACTGAATGGAAGATTCACAAGAGGGTCATTCCTGTTCAAGAGCCGTCAGACGTGGCATGCTCACGATCCCCTTTTTACACACAATACTGCTTGCGACAACCTATCCGAGCCATTGTCGGACATTTGTGGTCATCTCGTCACAAAACGATTGAGGTTGGGTTCGGAGAACAAAAATGTTATTTGGGCATGAAAGATGGATTTTTGACAGGGTACATTGAATCTGAAGAATTCATGACTGGCTATCATTGCGTTTCATTCCAAGCCACTTTGTTTGGAATGATCCTTATTGAAGCAGTACGACCGGATCACAGCCGAGTTAATGTTTATACTGCTGAGTTTGATTGGAACGAATTTGAGTCTGTGAGTAATCTCAAATTCAAACACTTTGCGTACCTAGCCAATAGCGATTTGGGCTTTCATACCGACCCCAACCGTTGTATCTACGCTCTTACAAATGGTCAACCGCAATATGGTCAAATGGAAGAAGAAACAAGTGTGGGTATTCCTCCTCAATCAATATACAGAACAGGACTGCTCGTAAATAAACCAATATCAACATATTTGACTTGTGACATCGATTTCACAAAGTTATCATCCTACCGTTCTTTCAAAGTTAGAAAATCTTACCTTGAAAGTTCGCTAGGACAACAAGCATCAACCTTAACCCTCATCGGAGGTTGACCTTTAATGTGTTACCCTGCATGGCCTTGCGGCAAGGCTCCTATCTGCTATAACCTTGCGGTCACTCGCAGATTACTTGCTTTTTCTGTAGTTCTGGTCTGTGGCATAGGATAAATCCCGCTTGTCCAGTATGAGAAAGCACTTGTTTTCACCCAAAACTTTTACCTGACTTAGTAGAAGTCAGAACCGAAGTAGTCTTGCTGTTGATATTATAGTAGCATTTGGCAAGATTTTCAAAGATTTATGCCAACTGTTCGTAACCCTAATCCAAAACCACCAATAATTCACAATGTTGCTGATCGCACAGTGCAATATGTGTCACATAGCGAAATTCATCCAACCCACACCAAACTGGAATTGCCTAGCTTTCACATTCACAGATGCATTTGTGGGATTCCAGTCAATGACACGCTCACAATCTTATTGGTCAAGAATTGTTACACAAGAACTGGTAATATGCTCCGGTTCTACCATGATGGTAAATACCACCATGACTTCATGTTGCCGTTCAACGCTCACACAATCCTCTTGTCCCCAGATGGATTGACACTAACCGCAATGGGATACACCCAAATTACTCAAATTGACTTGGATTAATCATGGAACCAATAACTGCCAAAGAAATTGCAATCAAACTCTACCGCAAAAAAGCCCATTGGTTTGACGGCAAGCCAAAGGTACTTGTTCTCGGGCAGTCTCATTCATTCGGAGCCATTTGTTTTGTGTTCAAAAATGACAGGATAGAGATTGGAGCATATCTCTACAATCGAGAATGTATTTTGCAGATAGCAAAACTTGCCGTAGAAAACTTTTCTGTCTTCATTAACGAATTCTTTCAAGAGGTAAGCTAATGTTGACGTTCAAAAGTCCACTTCGCAAACGCCCTTTTACTTGCGAAATCGCTCCAAACGGCAATTTGATGATCGCTCATGCTGAACATGCCCAACGTCAATTACACATGAACGTTCCAGAAGAAAGAGGTCCATATTTTCTCAAAGTGTATGAACACGTCGGCAGTGGTGGTGCCATTGGTGATAACGGCGAATGGGAACTTCATTATGTTGATAATATTCCAGAAGATCATATTTCTTTCTGTAAGCGTTATCCACTCCACGTTCTTGTCAATGATGCCATGAAAGAACCAACGCGCGGCTGGTCACACCACAAAAAATTCGTTGAAATTGCAGTAGAATGGGAAAACAACAAAAACGTCTTGAATATGGGAAACGGCAGATTTAAAACACGTTCAAGACCTGGAGAACGGCAGAATCATATTGAATTTGAAGCCACTTCATTTGGTATGATAATGAGGGAATGGCTTGACAGCACTCAATTTGGTGTGTATACATCTGTACGGCAGAATCATATTGAATTTGAAGCCACTTCATTTGGTATGATAATGAGGGAATGGCTTGACAGCACTCAATTTGGTGTGTATACATCTGTGTTCGATTGGAATAAATTCAATTCCTTGACCGTCTTGAAATTCAAACACTTCCATTACATTCACAACCGCAAGATCATATTTCACGCTAATCCCAAGCGTTGCATTTCAATTTGCTGTGATATCACGTATCGAGCCAATCCCAAACGTTGTGATCCAACCTACAATGAATCAACACTACTTGTTAGTCAAAATAAAATGTTCAAACCAATAATTGAATTTCCACTGGAATTGCCAAGATCAAAGACGTGGAATGTGTGGCATACACTATGCGGAATTCCTGTTAACGACAATCTGACTGTTACATTACTTGGCAAGGAAGCAGGAGAGATGCTTCGTTTCTACTACGATGGCAAATACCACCATGACTTCAAACTTCCACATCCAGCATTTACCATACTTCTGTCACCAGATCAGTTGACTTTAACAGTCGTTGGGGTCAATCAAATTACCAAAATTGATCTTGACACGTGATATATATTTACATGGGCACAAAGAATTGGTCAGATATCAATGGTTGGTTTGACTTCAGTGATTTATATGATCATTTGATATTGAATGCAAATGATGGAAGCGTATTAGTGGAGGTTGGTGTGTGGTTGGGTCGTAGTTTTAGTTACTTGGCAAGTTACGCTGATCGTAGTGGTAAAAGTTTACGTGTGGTTGGTGTAGATCATTTTGTGGGTAGTTTCAATGAACCAAGTCTTCAATCAGTTGTGGATAGTCATGGTGGAAGTATTTACAATCAATTTGTGTTGAATATGAATGAATGCGGTTTGAGCGGTAAGTACGAAGTGATTGTGAGTGACAGTGTATCAGCAGCAAGTAATTTTGCGGACAATAGTGTGTGGGCAGTATTCATCGATGGGGATCATCGTTATGAGAATGTACTCGCTGATATAAAGGCTTGGCGTACAAAGGTAAGTGACGGTGGCATATTATGTGGTCACGACATAAATCTTGATTCTGTCAAGAAGGCTGTAACTGAGGAGTTTGGCAATAGTTGGGAGCAGCGTGGCACGTGTTGGTTTGTACGGATGATCACAAATAAAGTTTTTCATATAATCACACCTTGCTCCAGACCCAACAATCTATCCACAATAAAAACCAATATTGAAAGCGTAAGAAAAGATTGGAAAATCTTCTGGCACATCTGTTTCGATACAAATAAAATTTCTGAAGAAAATAGGAATAAAACCAAAACCGATCTCAAAGATGACTGGATATACTTTTACACTGCGTCCACCGACGCCATACCAAACCCTGGAAAGAGTCAAATCAATTTTGTATTGACTCACATTAGACTTAATATGTTTGACCAGGGATTTGTTTATGTCTTAGACGATGATAACATCCTACCACCTGATTTCTTTAGCTATCATTACAATGAAAATGAATCACTTATCTATTTGTTACCACAACATACAGGTGATACTATCAGACAACCAATTCCAATTATGCGTCAAATAGACCAAGCGCAAATAATAGTACATTCCAACATACTCGACTATTATTATGAGCTTTGTTATGATGGAGATGGAATGATGATTGAAAAAATATGCAAAAAAGTAAATTTCAAAACATTGGCAAATCCAATTACATATTATAATGGACTCAATACATGAACATGGCTTTTGGTTAGACCAATCAAAAGAAGGACATTATTTTGATGAAAAATTAGCACACGAATTATTGAGCATTTTTGCAAATTCAAAAGTTGTTGATATGGGGTGTGGCACAGGTCAATACGTCAAATTCTTCGAAGAACATAAAATATGTTGCGATGGATTTGATGGAAACCCATTGACCCAATTATGGAATCCAAAATGTAAAGTAATTGACTTTTCTCAAAAGGTTGATATTGGAGTTTATGATTGGGTATTGAGTCTAGAGGTTGGCGAACACATACCAAAACAATACGAAGAAACATTCATAAGAAATCTACATGAATCCAATCGACATGGCATTGTTTTGAGTTGGGCAATACCTAACCAGCCAGGAAGAGGACATTTCAATTGTCAATCTAATAGTTATATCAAAAACAAGATGACTGAACTTGGTTACATCAATGACGTTTCGCTAGAGGGCAAATTGAGAGGAATTTGCACCTTGCCATGGTTCCGCAACACTCTGATGATATTTGAAAAATTGTCTTGACGCCTTGATCCAATCTCATGATCCTAAATTGAAACCCAATCAGAGGACAAAAAATGACTGAGAGTGAAATCAATGGAATGGCAGTCCAGATCGTCGCAGCAGTTGTTCGTGAATTAGTCGCAGCAAAACGACTCCCCGAACTGAGTGGGGACGGCAAACAAACGATCAGTACGACAGAAGAAACATTCATCGGAATCCTGACCGTTGTTGCAAGATCAGCCTTGCATCTATCAATCTCATGATCCTAACCTCGCCTCACAACCTAACGATGAAAACGCATGAAGATGCGTTTTTCTCCAAGTGTTTCCGTGTTAGGTCGTTAATCAACGACAACCCCTCACTTGCGACCAGATACCGCAGAAAAGACGAGTGGGGCGACAAAACAGCAACAGTGTCTTGTGCAATTGAATTCAGAACCAAAATTCAAGTTGATGAAACTGAGTACGAATTCATGACCGGACAACGACTGAATGATGTGTGCTTCTCAGTTGACGGACTGACCTTGTACTTGTTGTACGAATCTGGCACTGTCGTCATTGCCGATGTATAAACTTTATCATGGAGGAAAACATGAAAAAGCATGTGGTTCGTGTGGTGATCCCAACCATTGACAACTCGCCACCGCTCGCCCAACGAATTGACACAGACCTGCTTGAGTGTTTGCGGTACGCTGGTGTGGTGTGCATTCACCACGATGACCATGATCGACAAACCTTTGATATAATTCCACCAAAAGGAATTGAGAATTCCGTAGAGTGGGCGGAAAAAGTTGCTTGCAAGATGAATGTGTTTGGCTACAATGCTGTCTCAGCACCAGAGGCATAACCAATGACCCCGCAAGAAACCGCATTGCTCAAAATGGTTGGGCGAAGACAAGGAACTGGTGATCCAGCCGTTCCTATTATGCCAATCGCTCCGCGCATTCAAAACTTGATCGATCAAGGCTACATCAAAACCAGTCCACTCTACGAAGCCGTATTGGGACGACCAACAGGTGACGTGGGACTTTCCTTAACCGACAAAGGTCGGGCAGAACTGGAGAAATAAAATGAGTTGGTTCGGAGATGTCGAATCAGAGTTGAAAGAGGCAGCGAAAGAAGTCAACGAGTTTCCCAAGAACAGTCTTGGCTGGCTAGTCGCTGCACAGAAGTGGAACCATTGGGCGAATGAAGCGGTCAGCGAAGGTAACAAGTGGAGTGACACTGGTCTTCCCGATGACCAACTCCCAACCAATTGCGACATTGAAAAAGATGAAGAAACCCCGCTCATCCTCATTCCGAACTTCGACAAAAATCAAGTTCTGAAGGTTTGACATGCTTGTCCCATGCACCCTTTTCAGTCTGATGACTTCAAACACAGGAGAAGTAATGAACGCAGGACTGATCTTCACCCGATTCACCGACAGCGCACGCAAGGCAATCAAAATCGCTTCCCAGAATGCGAAGGCGTGGCATCACAATCAGATCATGCCACAACATATCGTGGAGGCTTGTTTCAGCCTCAGTTATGGGACAGTTGCACAAAACGTGTTCAAGGAACTGGAAGTCGGAGAAGACAAGTTCCGCCAAATGGTCAATCAAATGGATTACAGCACAGATAAAGTGCATCCATCATTCAGCATGAACGCCGAGAATCTTCTCGACCAAGCGATTCACTACATTGATACTTACGGTCCAAAGTTCCCCAACAACAAGGGTTTCGTCGGCACCGAACACTTGGCATTTGCCGCACTCACATTCGGAGATGTGTGTGACGCATTGGGAACCACACAACAAGCGTTTCACAAAACCCTGTGTCGTCTGTTGGGGGTTGTAGAGAAAGATGAAAAAGTGGAATACGTTGTCATTGTGAAATATGCGAATGGTGTTATGTTATGGGAAAAATTCACCAACGAGGTTGCGGCTCGTCAATTCCTTGCTAGTCGAAATGCAGAACCATCCGTATTCATCTGCGAGTTGTTCAAAGGAACGCTCGTCGTAGAGAAACTCGACCCAATCCCATTCTGAGATAATCCATGTACGTCGTTAGCAAAAGTACATTCGTAGGCGAAATCAGCAAAACAGGTGTAGACCCAACAACCTTTATCAACAAAACAGAACCAACTGAAATCGTCTACCGCTTCAAAGAGGTTCCTCCCAACGAGAGGAACATTGTACCAGGGCGAGAGTATTGGGTGAGTGGCTACTTGTGTGCTTTGGAATCAATTGCGTTGAAACATTTGTGGTACACGAAGATAAACTTTACAGAGATGTCACTGCTCGTAATTGACAACTCTGGTGTCATGATCTTTTACAAAGCAAAGGAGGAAACCAATGAAGAAGAAACTAATCATTCTGCCCCAGGCAAAAGCGACTGAAATCCACACTAAAGAGTTACTTGCAGGGTTTGAGATGTTGAAGACCGCTCTCAACAAACTCATGCCATCTGAGAAAGTTGAATTTATTAAAAACAATGAACGCAAAGTTGAAGGGCGTGACCATCATCAAGGGCACCGAGGTGGACATCCTCGAAAACGGCTTCCTCAACTACGACGATCTTCTATCGGGGTTATTATCTCAGGGTATCGTGGCGCAGTGACATTGGACCCGTGCATTGTTGACAAGGAAACCATCAATTCCATCATCGAGGTGGCTGGATTCAGTATCAGTACATGGAAAACCTACCCTGCAACCCGAGAACAGCCAGAGGATTACGTTGATACTGAAGTCGGACAGTACAACAACATTGGCGCAGCAGTCTCGGCATTCATCAAGACGATCTTTTCCTTGAGCGTCGATGACTACTTCCAATCCCTTGCTGATGAAGCAATGGAAGCAGAATGGGAAAAGGGCGAAATGTAATGATTATAACCTTTGCCTATTTTGAAGCCTCTTGCTGCTAAGGAGATTACAATGCCTCTTTTGACTCAAGACTTTGTTGTGTTGCAACAGGATGGTTGTTTGTTGGCAGATACGCCGCCAGTCTTCATGGGACTAATGGCAACGACAAACAACGATCCTTGTACCACTGGTTGCGCCTTCTTTGATAACGGCAAGTGTACTGCCTATCGCAAACACCACACGGACGTGAAAAGAACTGTCGTGGCATCTCTTCCAAGAGACGAATTGATTGGCGGCAAGTGGAAGGGGATGACCACGAAGCAGATCATTGATCAAGAGAAGATTTCCAGAGGCGAGTTTCAGAAGCGAAAAAACGCTGGTCAATACAAGGAGTGACAATGCCTCTTTTGATAAAAGACCTTGTTGTTCTGGTTCGGGATGGTTGCCAATTAGCAACCACGCCTCAAATCTTCATAGAGACGATGGCGGAAAAATCAAATGATCCATGTACAAGAGGATGTGCATACTATGCGGACAGTATGTGTCCTGCCTATCGTAAACACCACAGCAGGGAGAAACCGTTACCTTCAACGATCCAGCGCATAGAATTTGTCAATGCGTTGATTGCACGGTTGGAGAAACAAAAACACACAGTTACACGTGTGATGGAAACGATTACACGAATTGATGGAAGGTTCGTCAATTTGTGGGTGGTCAGCAACCCCAGAAAGAACGAATTGGTTCTGAGGATTGGTTACAAAGACAAAGTACAAGAACTTGGAATTGCCGATCCTGATTCGGTTGGCAGTTTGTCCGAACTGGTTGAGAAGTGGATGAGCCTCAATCCGCTTGATCCCAATTATGACAAGGAACTGATCCGTTGAGTGTTTTTCTTACCCAAGTCCGAAAGGGACTGCAATGTACGACGGCGTAAAAGAACTGTTTGACAAGATTCATCTTGCCGAGAAACGTGAACACAACGCTTCACGAAGTAAAAATCGGTCGCAAGAACGCGCGTACCGAGTTGAACGCGAACAGTGGATTGATGCCTTGTGCATCATCCTGATGGATGAAATGGCGTGCCTCTGGCCAACTGAACCGACGCCAAAGGTTCTCATCCATCACGCAAACAAACTGATTGAGAAATTCCCTGTTGACGAAACAACCAAAAAGTGTGCGGTCACACGAGAACTTGCTTTGGAGGAAATCATAAAGATTATCAAGGAAAGTGTTTGACGAAGATTCCAAGTCAGCATAATGTTTATGCAGGTTTACTAAAAAAACTCTTATTCACGGATGTAAGATGGGACTCAAAGTAGTACGACGACCCTACGAACCGATTGGTCAAGTGTGTCGTCGTCTCAAGAAACTCTTGGAAAAATCAGGAACGTTCCACAAACTGAAGGAGAAAGAGACCTACAAAAAACCCTCAGAGCAACGACGTGACAAGAAAAGGCGGAAGGAAAGGACAATCAGCAAAGCGAAACTTGGCAAGCCCGAAGAAACGCCTCACTGGACTCAACTATGAGTGTTGAAAACATTCTGGCTCGTGTTCGTGCCTTGCTTGTGACAAAAACTTTGGACGCAGAAGTTTCCGCACACGGAAATAATGTGGTCATCAAATGCAACAGCGGACAACAAAAAGACATCGTTGAAGATGTTATGATCCGTGCCAAATTGAAGGTCCGAGACGCAGATGGTATTTTCGTCGTCGTTACTGGCGAAGCCGACGAAAACCTTGTTGACACGATCATTCGTGGTCGCGCCAGTAACCGATCTGAAGTCAGCATTAAACTTTAAACCATTTACCTCAAAGGCAGTCATGTCAAGGAAATCCGTTCAGTACAAGGGAAAGTACAAGTACGAGATCGTGGACGAAGCGTTCAACAGACTTGGCGGGCAGGCAAGATGTGAGGAAATCAGCGCCTACGCCAAGAGAGAGTACGGAGTTCCAGACGACATCCCTTTCAGCGTGTACTACGCTCAAAAAGCAAAATACAAGCGCGAACTGTCTGCGGGAACTCCTGCAAGCCTCAAACCACCCAAAACGTACCCAAAGACCAACGCAAGCAAGATCGATCTTGTTGTGGAAGCGTTCAAAGACCTTGGCGAGAATGCCAAGGAAGGAATGATCAAGAATCACATCAAGGACAAACATGGTGTGGAAGTGTTCCATGCCACCGTCCAAAAAGGTCGCAAACGGAGCAGACAGACTATGAAGAAGTTGATGGCTGTTCAGGAGACAGAACGCAAGTCGTCATTGAAGGGCGACTTGCAAAACTTGATCAAGGTGAAAACTCTCGCAGCCGAAGTCGGAGGAATCAACCAACTCTGCGAACTGATCGGTGTTCTCAAGGATGCCCAACTCTAACACTTTGGAACGCATGGATGCACACTCACAAATGTCCTCGTTGTGGAACCGTTTTCACTCACGCAGATTCATGTTCAGCATTGCCTCTGCGTGAGTATGCCAAAGCCCATCGCTGCCCTATTTGTGGGCAGCGTGGTTGCACTAACAAGGAATCAAATGGAACTGAACGAGCAACAGAAGAAACTCTTGAAAGTGGCGCTTGCGGTATTGACGCATCCACATGATTACATGCACTGTCCCACAGTGCAACAGTTCATAGCGAGCTTGCCTCTCTGTGATGAGAAGCCAATTTACGCGCTCATCCATGAATACTTGTCAGGTCACACCAAGACAAAGAATAACACTCCCGAACTTGCCCTGGAAATTATCACCCAAGCCATCTCTCGCGAAGGATCGTTTGATCGGGAACACGGAATCCCATGCCAAATGGCTACTTCTCCTCTGATGGCAAGATACACTTTTGTCGCACGTGCGCCAAGAAACTCGGTCATCAAGCATGGTATTCAAAAATTACCAAGTAGCAATTTCTTCGTCAGTCAACACCTTTATCAACTCGGCAGTCCAGTCGTAGAGTTGTCCAAGAAACACGCCAAATTCAATCGCATCTTCTTTGCTGCAAAAGTGAAGAGGATGTGTACAGCCAACTCGGGCATTGAAACTTTGGAAATCCCAATTGGAACATCCGTCCCACTTCACCGGGAAGGGCGGCGGAAGCCTCTACATCGTAGATGCTACACTGCCGCTTTGGGCAGTGTAGCCCTTTAGGGTAGTGGGTAAGCCGCCCATAGGACAAAATATTGCAAACGTAATTGTTGCATACTATAATAGTATTGGGTTGCAGTCAAGCAACCTATTGGCGTCCGTCGTACTTGTTTTCAAGTACCGTGTTGTCCGGCGTGAAACGCCGGACACGGTTCGGTCCAACACGAAATTTGGAATGCCAAGCCCCGACCCTTTAGGGTCGTGGGTACTTGACATAACCAGAAAATAAGTAATCTGTCTCGTCGCCTTGATAAACGTGAAACTCGACACTGGATTCATGTACGTCTGCGCTGACATTGTATGTCGTGCCTTTCAATTGAAACTCTTTTACTAAATCTTTCATATAAATTCTTTGTCAAATGATTCCCACAAGTTTTGTACTGCTATTGCTGGGTGTCCACTGTCCCACATAAAGTGACCGTTATTGGGCCAATGGGAATATCCTGGTTGTGGGTATGGATTGCCAATAACAGGAATAGCCTTGTAACCCATTCTCTCTACCTGGATCGTCATGTTGTCTGGACCCGATTCAAACGTATAATTATTCTTTATGTCCATCATTGGGTCTTCTGGGAAAATGAGTTGTTCTGCTACGCTTCGTCTGATTCCGAAAGCTACTGTTCTAAAATGCGTGGCAAAAGAGTGGGATGGCTCGTAACAGGCTCCGACCAAACCCACAGTCGGGTCTTCAAACCTTTGATTGAAGAGTTTGAGAAACCCTTTTTGCATAGGGATCATATCGTCCGTAAACCAAAACAAATTCTCCCAATCTGATTGTATGAGTCGACCTCTTACTAAATCTTGGAAGGCTCCTATGTCTCTGCCAACGTTCTTTCGTGGAATGTAGTAATCAGGACCACTCAAGTTATCTGGTTCTTCGCAGTTATGAATAACTGCTATTTCTGCATTGCAATGATCTGCCGTCTTCCACGCATGAAGCCAGCGATGAATATTAGGCATCCGGTTGTAAACTATCACGCAAACGAGATTCTTCATTTCAACTTTCTATCATTTTATACTTTTGATACAAGCTTTCGTAAGGAGTATCTTTCAAAGACTGTTCAAATCCTGTGAACACTTTCTCATTTTTTGCCAATATTGATGATACATGATCTTTGTTTCTCCAACTGGCTGCTAATACGTGAAAAAATAGATTAGATGGAATTTCAACTGGAACTATCCCTGCCTGTTCCAAATAATAAAGCATCCACGCGCCTATATCTTGCGATATCTTGGCGATCTTTTCAGGTTCAGTAATTGGTGGGAAATGATTGGTATTATATCGATTGAATTCTTCCCAATCAAAAGGCTGGTGTTCAAGTGGGACAGAATACCCTGTCCATCGTGCCCGAAGTCCTGTCATCGTCGCCGTGTGGCAACAACAAAAAACTGTGTTCAGGTGCGGGAATCCAAACTTTCCATGTTCTATCTCGGGATAGTTAACAAATATAAATGGCAATGGCGTTGCAATAACAGCTCCACTTTGAAACAACTCTTTAATCGTTTCAAAGCAATCTAACTTTGTGATTACTACGTCGTCATGCATTGTTCCGTAATACTCTGTATGAATCCAGGGAATCGCCATCTCCAATGATTCCGCATGACCAACTCTGCTCCAAACCCGAATCAACGTTAGTGGCATGTCTCTAGAAGATTCTCCATCATCCCACGACATGGACCGCAGTTCTTCCACAAACTTCTGTTTTTGATCTTGGAGAGTACAATCTCCAGTTCTTGGGTCTGCGCCATTGATAACTACAATGATGTGTTCTAGGAAGCCTCCTACTCTGGTGTTGGCTAGTACCGAGAGTATGGATGTCATTAGTAAAAGAAGGCGGGCTTGGTTTGTTGTTATGATGAGGGTCAACTTGCCAGGAACCACTTTTAGGCTTGTTAACTCTTTTTCATTCAGAATCATGTGAGGATGCATAAAAATATTTAGCGTCTCTATCAATTATGCCTTGGAAATAATATTTATCTTCTTTTGGCACAACCTCGTCAACATATTGTTGAAATAAAGCATATGTATGTGATTTTCGTTCTTGTGACCAGAGATGTGCTTGTTTCGCTGTGCTGCCAACAACGTCACAAAATTCAACTGCTGCCTTGATTGCTGGGTTGCTTGTTCCGCGTGGAAGATCATATTTTTTATAGCTCATGTGTTAAAGTTTAACATTGAAATTATTAATTGCAATAGCGTTTTTGTATTTCCAAGTAATTTCGATATCAATATTGTCATTATTCGAATGATCTAATTCGTCAAAGTTAATTAAAGATGGCCAGACTTCTGAATAATGCATTCCATCCAACCAAATATCTCCAAACATAGGTGTGGAGTGCCAGGATCGATAACAATCACCTAACAAGTCCATTAGCGATTGATAGTTTGGTACTTTGTTGATGTCAATGAATTTAGTAACTAAAATGAAATTTGAATTTTCGATTACAACACATTCGCTATGATGAGTGATTTTGTTGAATCTGATGATGATATTTGTAATTTTCATAATGTAGTTGGTTAAAGTCGAAAGAACCCCTGTGGGACAATAAGGGTTAAGCTGAATTAAAGCTTTAATACGTTAAAGTCAATTTAAGTACATGCAAAAAGTTAAGCATGCTTAATACACTTGTTAGGTACTTACTAACGCCAATCCTCATTCATTTAGAATTTGTCCCTTTGGTTTAGGACTGGCATAACTTGGTACTGCGAAGCAGAATGGGGTTCTAAGTATTCTGGGACCGCCAAAGGTGAAGGCGTTCGCATGGTTTTTGTCTAGTAACGTCTGCGAGTGTTGGCTTGTTTTACTAGATGTTGCTGTTGACTTGTCAATCCCTGCCATGTACAATCAACGCACATAGAATAGCAGTTGAAGACGACAATGTCAATTATTTCACTAAAAACTTTTTTTGATGCACGGAGGATGTGATAATACCATCAAGAAGTATATTGAGAACCAGAAGAAGGAAGATGGAACAGAAGACGATACGGAGAGCGTATAAGTTTCGGCTTGTACCAACTGTTGAACAAGAGCAACTGCTGCGTCAATGCGGCGGTAACGCTCGTTTCGTCTGGAATACTTTCCTTCGCATGAACGAGGAAGAATATGCCAAGAATAAGAAGTTCGTTTTCGGTTACGACCTAATAATGTCCTTGCCGAAGTTGAAGAAAGAACACGATTTCTTGACATTGAGTTTTTCCCACTCATTGCAACAAGTTGGACGGCATTTTGACCGTGCCTTGAAGGACTTTCTCAATCCTGAATTGAAACGAGCATTTCCTGTACCAAAGAAGAAGTCCAAGGAACGAGATAGCTTCACAAGATTTTGCCGCCCGGAAGCCCCTACATCGTAGATGCTACACTGCCGCTTTGGGTAGTGTAGCCCTTTAGGGTAGGAGAGGAAGGGCTGGATTGAAAATAATTGCTGTTATGGTGCTATAATAGTGTGGGTTGCAGTCAATCAACCTATTGTTGTCCGTCGAGTTTGAAAAAGCTCCGTGTTGTCCGGCGTGAAACGCCGGACATGGTTTAATCCAGCACGAAACTTGGAATGACAAGCCTCGACCCTTCAGGGTCGTAGGTAGTTGACCGTACCTGACAAGTTCCGTATAGGCAAAGGTTTCGTATTCATCCCGAAGATTGGTGAGATACCGTGGGTCAAGCATCGAGCCATTAAAGGCAAGGTGCGGCATCTGGTGGTCAAGCAGGACGGCGACCAATGGTATTGTTCGGTCAATGTTGAAATCAAAGTGAGTGAGCCAGAAGTCAAGGATGACAATATCATCGGCATTGACGTTGGGTTGAAGACTTTTGCCATGCACAGCGATGGCGAAGTAATCGAGAACCAAAAGGTCACAAAGCGATATGAGAAAAAACTTCGTAAGGCTCAACGACGTTTGAGCAAGAGGACGAAGGGCGGTAGCAACAGAAGGAAGCAACGAGTACGAGTAAGTAGGATACATCGCAAGATACGCAATGTACGGAGAGATTTTCAACACAAGAGTACCTGTAGTACGATAGCCAAGTGCGACGGTGTAGTTTTGGAAAATCTCAATGTTAAGGGCATGATGAGTAATCATCATCTTGCGAAGGCGATAGCCGACTGTGGTTGGTACGAGTATAAACGGCAACTTAAATACAAGGCTGGCTGGTGCGGCAAGGTATTCGTAGAGATTGACCGTTTTGCTCCGAGCAGTAAGTGTTGCCATAAGTGCGGCTGGAAGGACGTAAATCTCTGTTTGAGTGACCGCATATTTAGATGTGAGTGCTGTCACCTTGAAGAGGACAGAGACTTGAATGCGTCTTTGAACATCAGGAATTGGGGAGTAGAAAAGTACCGTGGGACACACGGAAACTGTCTTAGCAATAAGACTACGCTTGGGGATGACAAGAGGTTACAGGGCTTCGGCTCAGTGCTTGTCGATGAGCCAAGAAAAAGAATGCTTTCGGACTGTCTTTAGGACAACGGAGCAGAAGCCGCAGGGCAAGCCCTGCGGTATGTCACGACTCAGGAGAAGTTGGCTGTGGTTTTGGAAAAATTGATTGCACGTGGTTTCCAATACACTTATTGGAACGAAACTGTGGAGGTTTGGCAAGGTCAAAGGCTTTGTCGGACTTACGTTCTGGTTGGTGGCAGATGGCAACGTCAAGAGGTAAAAAGTCGTGTCAAGAACCATGTATCAAGTTGAGTGTCAAGACGAAGAAACTGGCTCGTGGAAATCAGTCAAGCAGTTTTCGCAAGAGGATGCGAACCCAAATTTGTCATTTTTTGCGAGGTTGTTTACAGATTGGAATTTTCAACCATCACCAGTAGAGTTGCGAAAACAAGCAAGAGTGGCTGCACTTAAGTTTATGTTGGGAAGTCAGTCTTGTCGAATCTCTGAGTATGTTGAGGTTTGTACGGATTCTTTCCATTGGCACTTTGAGTCGGTGGTTTGGAAAGATGGTAAATGGTTCATATAAAGTTTATAAAAGGGTTGAGAACAGTTGAAGGAAAATCTGGGTAAATCTAGGGATACCTCAAGAAAAATCTTGCCAAATCCATGATTTCACCCTCGGAAATTCAGGGTCAGTCTATATAACATCATGCTACTGGTTGAACGACACCATATCGCCGGAAACTCAGAGATCATCCGGCTCTGCTCATACTCAAGAGAACTGTACAATCAGTGCAACTTCTTCATGCGTCACGCATGGTTCGGCAACAACACACTACCCGACATCAACAGCCTCATCGCTGCCGTCAAGAACGAGGACTGTTTCAAGAACCTCCACAACACCAAGACGGCGAAGCAGACCGTCAGAAAGTGCTTAACCGATTGGACGAACTTCAAGAAGGCACTCAACGCCTACAAGAAAGACCCGACCAAGTTCATCAAACGACCTAAACCACCGTACTACAAAGACAAATTGGCACAAGTCATCTTCTATAACGAAACCATCAAAGGAGGACAAAACAAAAAGAAGGCAAAGCCTAACACTATCACGCCAACTAACGACTGCTTTGGTATCAACAGCCAGAGACAGTACAGACAAGTGATCCTGACACCGAAGCGATTTGGCTTTGTCGTAGACGTTCAATACGAACAGCCCGAACAACCGAAAAGTAAAGCAAAAGGCATAGCATGTGTTGACATTGGGTTGAATAACCTTGCTGCGATAACCACAGACCAGACAAAGACTTCCATACTGGTCAACGGTCGCATTTGCAAGAGTATCAACCAGAAATTCAACAAGCACAACACTAAACGAGAGAGCCAAAAACGATACTTCAGGCTGGAGAATTACTTCCACCACGTCAGTAAGTTCGTGATCCAACACTGTCTGAAACATGGCGTCGGGAAGATCATCGTAGGTAAGAACGACGGGTGGAAGTCTGGGATGAATTTAGGCAAGAAGACGAACCAGAACTTCCAGTACATTCCGTTTTGGCGGTTGCTGGAAAAGATCAAGTACAAGGCGGTGCTTGCTGGTCTTGAGGTTGTGTTCACGGAAGAAGCGTACACCAGTAAGTCTAGTTTTCTCGACCGTGATCCGTTGCCTGCTTACGAGAAAGGCGTCAGTCATACTTTTTCCGGTAAGCGGGTGAAGCGTGGTTTGTATCGTTCTGCTGACGGTTGTGTAGTCAATGCCGATGTAAACGGGAGTTGTAACAT
>Ga0163153_10002465_pt1 | contig 26903 bp, 27 predicted proteins | sample OliLakLV19MP6IB1_FD_148629 | JGI IMG/M metagenome (GOLD analysis project Ga0163153, IMG submission 148629) | Freshwater microbial mat bacterial communities from Lake Vanda, McMurdo Dry Valleys, Antarctica - Oligotrophic Lake LV.19.MP6.IB-1 | ecosystem: Environmental > Aquatic > Freshwater >...
GAAGAGCTCCCGACAAAATTCGGGACAGGCTGTGTGAGGCGAGAGTCTCAAGCACGGTTCCGTGAGAACGCAGGGGTGAAATTCCCTTGCGTGACTCGATTGGCAGCAAGCGTAGAGAACGACACAATTACTAATTGACGACCAAAACTTTGCAGACAATTTCGTTGTTCTTTGACTCAAATGACCTGACTTTTCCAACATGTAAGCGGACCCAATTGGGTTAAAAAATTTCTAATAGCACATTTTTAAAAAATAATTTTGCTTAAGGATTTTCCAACATTCTAAATTTCTTCTAAATTGAATCCTTAACTTCGTTGCAATGAAATTATTACTCATAGAAGATGAACAAGAACTTGCAAATACCATCCAAAGTTATTTGACAGGTAACAACTTTGTTTGTGAGTTGGCAATAAATGCCAAAATGGCCATAAACAAAATATCAACCTATGACTACGACTGCATTCTACTTGACTTGATGTTGCCTGACGGCAACGGTTTTGAAATTTTAAAGGAATTAAAAAAACAAAAGAAAACCGAGGCGGTAATTATTATATCTGCAAAAGAAACATTAGAATCACGGATTGAAGGTTTTAATCTAGGAGCAGACGACTACCTTACAAAACCATTTCATCTATCCGAACTTCTCGTAAGAGTACAAGCTCTCATAAGACGGAGAAACTTTAAGGGAAATAACCTTATTGCATACAACGAAATTGAAATTGATATTCTTTCAAAAACGGTAAAATTAAAAAACAAGATAATTAACATCACAAAGAAGGAAATTGATTTATTGCTATATTTAATCGGAAATGAAAATAAAGTCCTTTCAAAAAGTGCAATTGCAGAGCATCTTTCGGGTGATATGGCGGATATGTTAGACAACCACGATTTTGTGTATGCCCATATCAAAAACTTGAAAAACAAAATGAAAGATGCTGGATGCAGCGATTATATAAAAACAGTTTATGGATTAGGTTACAAATGGCAGAATGACTAAAAACCTTTTACATAAAACATCCAGAGTTTATTTGCTTTTTTCAGTGGTGCTATTAATCGTTTCCGCTCCTTTATTCTATTATATAACAGAGAGGTTATACATAGAAGAAACAGACGATACCCTTATACTTCATAAGAATGAATTTTTAAAATATTCATTGCCTAGTTTAACAACAGCAGAAATCCAAAATTGGAATAAATACAATAGAAACATTAAGGTTGAACCATTTAGAGATTCGGGTAACGACACTATTTTTTATAACTCTTACTATGACAGCTTAGATGCTGAAATTGTGCTTTACCGAGAACTTAATGCATCTATCCTATTAGAAGGAAACCGATATACTTATTCGGCTAGGATTAACTTAGTGGAAACAGAAGACTTAATTGAGAGTATAGCAATACTTTTTTTGGTTATTATTTCTATATTACTTGTGGGCTTATTTGTAATAACAAAAAAATTATCTATCAATATTTGGAAACCATTTAATGAAACGTTAAATCAAATTGAGAAATTTGAAATTGATAAATCCAATCAGCCAAAATTTATAGAAACAAATATTGAAGAATTTAATCGTTTAAATACAAGTGTTGCGAAATTGATAGAAAAAAACACCTCTATATACCATAGTCAAAAAGAATTTATTGAAAATGCAGCTCACGAATTGCAAACTCCGTTGGCAATTTTTCAGGCAAAAATTGACACTTTCATTCAAAGTTCTCAATTCAATCAAGAACAATATAAAATGTTGAGTTCCCTGAACGAAAGCGTTTCTCGATTAAATCGTTTAAATAGAAATTTACTGTTGCTTTCTAAATTGGAAAATGACAACTATAGTGATAAAGAAACAATTTGTTTGAATGAGGCTATAAAAAAGAATCTTGATTTTTTTACTGAGCAGGCAAAGGAGAAAAACCTAAATATAGAAATAGAATTGACAGAAATAATATCAGTAAAATCAAACCCTCTTTTGGCAGAAATTCTTATCAGCAACTTATTTCTAAATGCAATTAGGCATAATATAATCGATGGGCGGATTGTAATCAAACTATCAAATGACTCTTTTTTATTTTCAAACTCGGGAAAATCACAACCATTAGTTGCATACAACTTATTCAACCGTTTCTCAAAATCTAATCCGTCTGAACAAGGTAATGGTTTAGGCTTGGCAATTATTAAGAAAATTGCAGACCTAAATAGCTGGACAATTTCCTATTCTTTTGCCGAAAATATTCACACTTTTTCCATTACCTTCTAAAAACTCTAAATTTCTTCTAAATTGGTTTGCAACTTTGTCGTGTAAATTTTAATTCACTAAAAGGAAAAACAATGAGAAGATTAGCACTAATGATGGTTGCAGCGATGATTACATCACTCACCTTCGCACAAAAATTGCAGGAAAAAGATGTTCCCACTCCTGTAAAAACAACTTTTAAAAAACAATATCCAAACACCAAGGATGTAAAATGGGAGAAGGAAGGAAAAAATTTTGAGGCGGAATTTGAGTTGAATAAAACGGAGCAATCAGTTTTACTTAATGCACAAGGCAACATACTGGAAACCGAAGTAGAAATTGAATTAAATCAACTTCCAAGCGCAGTATTAGATTACATTAAAGCAAATTACAAAGGACAATCAGTAAAAGAAGCAGCTAAAATTACAGATGCGAATGGGAAAGTTTCTTTTGAAGCAGAGGTAGGAAAAATGGATGTGTTATTTGATGAGAGTGGCAAATTCTTAAAGGAGAAAAAAGAGGAGGTAAACGAGATAGACGAGAAAGACGAGGATTAACAAATCCATCTGTAGCAATACGAAATTTGGGACTGTCATCCCTGCATCAACCGGTGTAATCTTCAGATTTTTTACGACATTTATTTCAAAACATTATTTCAAAAAAGTAATATGAAAAATCAGAACACAACATACAAAATTCATTATGTCCTGCTAATAACTTTTGTACTGTCCAATGTTAGTTTTGTGAAGTCCCAAAATACTTTACCGAATGGGCGTATAAAAGGGTTTGTAATTTCAGAAGAGGAAAATACCCCTTTAGAATTTGCCAATGTTTGGATAAATGCTCTAAAGATTGGCACTGTTTCGAATGCAAAGGGGTTCTTTGAAATTACGGGGCTTGCTGATGGAAGTTATTCATTAGCCGTCTCCTTAATGGGTTATCAAACGACTTCGATAATGAATTTCAATATTGAGAAAGGTCAATCGCTTGATCTCGGAAACATTCTACTCAAAAATAATACGATATCACTTTCCGAAGTAGTTATAAGTCCAGGATCCTACTCCATTATGGAATCAATAAAACCTAACTCAGGGTTAACCTTATCAGAAGAAAATATCAAAAATATGGCCTGGGCAGAAGACATTACCAGAGCGGTATCAAGGCTCCCGGGAATATCTGCAAGTGATTATTCGAGTAAATTTGCCATTCGAGGAGGGGAAGCAGACCAAGTATTAATATCTTTGGATGGAATGGAACTTTATGAGCCATTTCATCAGCGTGACTTCGGAGGAGGACTTTTTAGCATTGTTGATATTGAAGCAGTGAGGGGAATTGATTTGATGACAGGTGGTTTCTCTGCCGAAAATGGTAATAGATTAAGTGGTGCTTTCGCTATGAAAACCAAACATGTGCAAGCTGACCAACGACACCTATCAGCCGGAGTCAGTATTATGAACGCCCGACTTTACGCAGATGGAAAATTTGCCAAAAACAAAGGCTCTTATCTTTTTTCTGCACGAAGAGGCATGCTCGATTTAACTTTGAAAGCATTAGGTAATAATGAGTATTTCCCGAACTTTTATGATGGTTTAATGAAAGTAGAATATCAACTAAGCGATAAACACACTTTGTCGTTCCATCTTCTTCATGCAGCTGATAAAGCGTTCTTCAACCCTTCGCCTGAAGGAGATGCATTTGAAGAATTTCATACAAAACAAAATAGTACCTATAGCTATGTTACCCTGAAATCTTATTATTCAAAAAATCTGTCTTCGAGAACGCTTATATATGGTGGCAACATAAATCATAACCGAAAGGGGGATGTAAATAAATATGAAGATTCAGACAAAGGAACATTTACAGTAAAGGATATTAGAGCATATTCGTATCTCGGTATAAAACAGGATTGGAATTGGGAAGCTTTTGAAAAACTTCAATTTAAATTTGGCTTTGATGCAAAAGAACTGAATGCCAAATACGATTACGAAAACTCAATCCATGAACTTAGGGTAAATGCAAAAGAAGAACTCTACTATTTTGACCGTGCATTGAATATACAGATGAACCCTTCGGGCGAGCAGATAGGTTCTTACTTTACCACAAGGTTTAAAATTTTGCCTAAGCTAATTGCAGAAACAGGAATCAGATACGACTATGCCTCTTATACAGGAGATAAAAACTGGAGTCCTAGAGCAAGCTTAGTTTATGCTTTTACAAAAAGTACATTTTTAAGAGGTGGATGGGGTTATTATTATCAAACTCAGTTTATCAATAATATTGATGTAAATAATGGTGTTGTAAATTTTAAAAAGGCAGGGCTTGCGAAGCATTACGTTTTAGGGTTTGAACATTTGTTTAAAAATGGAATAAGTTTAAGGGCAGAAGCATATTACAAGGATTTAAGCAACATCAGCCCGCTCTGGCAAAACATGAGAGACCATCTTGAAACTTTTCCTGAATCGAGAAACGATAATGCACTGGTAATATTTAATGGCATTACTTCAAAAGGTGTTGAATTATTCTTGCGATATGATCAAGGCAAAAAAATATCCTGGTGGTTTAGTTATGCTTTGGCTAATGCGACTGATAATGTTAAGGACATTCAGTACGATGGTTTACTAACCAAAAGAACTGGTGCTGTACCAAGATTAAACAACCAAAGACATACCATTTATGCTGATATAAATTATCGGCCAACAAAATCATGGCATTTTAGTGCCTCATGGCAGTATTATATTGGTTGGCCAAGAACAACTTATACCTATCGTAATCAATATTTACCTAACGGGGATATTCATTTCTATCAAGTGCATGGAGATTTTAATGGAACCCAATATCCCTCTTACCACAGATTGGACTTGAGGGCAAACAAAACATTTAAAACTAAGCATGGCGACATCACTGCTTTTTTGCACTTGGTAAATGTATATAACAGAAAAAATCTCAAAAAATTTGACCTTGATCCACGAGACAATGATAATAATTTATCCATTGATGCCAATGGGAATTATGTGCCTACCGGAGACCATAAATATTGGTTGGGGCTTTTACCGGTAGTTGGGGTTAAGTGGGAAATCGGCAAAGAATAAATAGGATACTTACAGAGGTGACCTTCTACGACTTCAAATTTCAATCACTTTTAACTCGGAACGGCTATAAATGAAATGATTTAGGGTGTTATATCGGATGCTAATAATTCATAAACAGCCTCGTACAGCCGACAGAAACCGACCTCTTCATAACTCGCCAAATGACTGTAGAAATCACAGTAGACAAGGACTTTCATAAAGAGAACGCCAGCTGGTAACAGCACCTAAAAAAAATGGCGATCGAAGTGCGAATACAAACATTTGTGCAACTAATAAAGTTTTGTGGTTATAGACAGTTTAGTGTTCCAAAACCGCCACTTCTTTTAGCTGCAAACTGTTACCAGTAATTGTAAAACGACACGAATGAACAGACATATTCTAATAATAATCTTCAGCCTATTTGGGTCATCTGCTTTCGGACAGGACAAAGCAGACAGCTTATTTTCAAGAGGCGGACACCTATATGAACAGAAAGATTTTCTTGGAGCTATCAACTGTTTTAAAGAAATTGCTCTTAATTAAAAATCATTTAAATATCACGACCAAAGCGTTTACAATCTTGCGAACACATATGACAATATTGACAGCACTGAACAAGCAATATTTTGGTATGAAAAAGTTATAGCCTCAAACGTAAAAGATAATGAGAGGGTTGGCGGACGAGGAATTTTTGAACCATATTCTAACTACAAACATTATTCGACATTCAACATTGCAAATATTGAGTACAATAATGGAAACTATGAAAAAGCATCGGACTATTACCGCCAATGCTTGACAAAATATCCTTATTACAATGAATCTGTCACAGACACCAGAATCAATAAAAACAGGTTGACAATTTTTATCGTTGATTGCCTAGTTGGACTTAAACAATATGACGAAGCCTTAACGACAATTGTTCCTCAAGTTATTGACTCTTATGGAAGCAGTAATTACAAATCATTCGTAAAAAGAGCTTTGACTTTAATCGAAGCAAACTATGAGAAAAAGAAAATAGCAAGTGAACTTGAAGTTGCTTTCAAAACAATGAAGCAAAAAATGAATAAGTATCAATTTGAATTTTATTGGAGAACTAAAACATTTGAATTGTTTCCCTATTTGGCTAAAAAAGGAATCACTGTAGAATCATTTATCGCAGAAATAAAACAAGCTGACTTTTGGTTACAACTTACAAATTAGCACAGACAAGAAACACAACTACTGGTAACAGCACCTACAAAAAATTGGCGGTTCAGTGGTTAAATGAAGCTTTCCCGCTGAGGCGGGACAAGTCGTGCTTCGTCCCGAAGCGTCGGGACAAATTTTGTGGTGGCAGCCCCGACTTCACTTCGTTGCGGACGGGCAGGTAGTTTAGTGCTTCCCAGCCTGCGTGAAGCATTCAGGTAGGGAAATCCGCTTCTTCGCCAAGCGCCAAAACGTTGACGGCAACCCTCCCATTTCGCCACGACATTGACTTCCAAGGTTAACGTTTGACCTGCGGGACGATAAAATTCCAAAAAATTGAAAGCTCTTTGAAAGGCCGATGTTAAAAGGAATGGTGTCAGTAATATCTGCAACAGCCCGTAAACTGGCAGTAATCATTTGGAATATGGTCGCAAAACCTAAAGAGCCACTTTTTAGCCAACACACCGCCAGATTAACCGATTTAAAAAAGTAAATTTGTACAAATTCGTGAATACATTTTGAATGGGCAAGGAAAACCTAATAGAAGAAAACCTAATCAAGCATCTAACGGAACTTAAATATATCTATCGACCTAACATAGTTGATAGAAAAACGCTTGAGCTAAACTTCAAAAATAAATTTGAAGCACTCAATCGTGTTCGCCTAACAGATAATGAATTTTTACGCCTAAGAGAGGAAATTATTAATCCTGATGTATTTGCGGCTTCTAAACTTTTGCGTGAAAGACAGTACTTCCAACGGGAGGACGATACGCCACTTCATTACACTTTGGTAAATAATAAAGACTGGAAGTATTGTAGTATCGGGACCACTGTACGAACGGTCCTCGTAAAAAGCTTTAAAATAAAATGTAAAGCGGCGATTCATTATAGTCCCGACGATGCTATCGTGATAAATGCGGAGCAATTTTATATTAAACTCAAGCATAGACTCCTTCCCTCACCTGGCGAGTCGATTTTATGGCAAAGTAGTAGCCATTATTGGTGGAAGCCATCGGCCATTGAACATACTGGTATTAGATTACAACTATCGGTACGTCAACCAGCGGTTCATTCGGAAACATGTGAGAAATTAATAAACAGTAGTGCGGGTAGACCGTTGAGTGTTCCAAAAGTCCATCAACGCAAGCCTGAAACCATTAGCTTTAATATTACTTGGACAGTGCAAGCCTTTGTGAATGGAAGGGCGTTGAAATTATAGAGTTGAATATTCAGGTTGACCATGTACATGTTAAATGTTGTGTTCCCCCAAAAGTTTCGATATCAGAATTGATGGGAACGCTAAAAGGAAAGCTAGCGATAAAATTATTTAAAAGTTATCCAAAATTAAAGCAAAAGCCATATTGGGGAAATCATTTTTGGTCAAGAGGCTATTTTGTTACAACGGTTGGAGTAGATGAAAATATGATAAGGCGATACGTCAAATATCAAGAAGGGGAGAATAAAAAGGAAGAAAGTCAAACTGGTGATTTTGACTTATTCTCTGCACCGTCAGAGTCCTAAAGAGGGTTATACCCGATGTCTTCAACCCGCCTTCTTAGAAGGTGGTTGTTGAGTTTTTTGAAGCGTTGGAAATTTTATAACAAGTTTTATTTTGGGTCGGCTTTGCTAGCTCTATTAAAAACTTTGGTCATTTAAGGGCTTGTATGGTTTTTAATTGTGCTTGCAAATTTGTGGGAATTTAATAGTTTAAACTAAGTCCTATTCCGAAACCCATATCACTGTCATAATGCGTTCTTATACCCATATTTTTGTTGGCGATGTAACGTAATTCAAGCATATATTCCTTGTCCGTATTGACCATAAAACCTGCCCGTATTCTTTTTGAAATCGGAATATCTTCACGCATCAAAGACAAACGAACTACGCCATCGTGATATACTTCTGCTTGAAAGCTTATCAACATTGGAAGGGTGTACATAAAACCTAAACTGACAGCACTTCTGTTGTCTTTTTTGTTTGTCTGACCAAATAAGTTCTTTTCTTGTTCGTGAATTTTCATTTTTCTATATCGCCAATCAAAGCCGATAAAAGGCATTAGCCACTGCATTTTGCCAATATATCGCCCTACATGTGTTTCTGTTTCGTAGCCATGCTTATCGTTGTAACCCAATCGCCATTCTGTTCCTAAGCTCCACCGGGTGTTTTGAAACATTGCCATACCATCGTTTCCATTGGTGGCAAAGTCATTTTCTGCCATAAAATGAAACTTACGGTCATCGGCATACAGTTTACGTTGTGCTAATTTCGGATTTGGGATTAATGGATTTGGTGCTTGATTTTCATAGGTAAAAACCCTGCCCATTCCACTCATCATATGATACAAAATATGACAATGAAAAAACCAATCTCCTTCTGCATTCGCATTAAATTCCAACGTGTCGGTTTCCATTGGCATGATATCTATGATGTTTTTAAGTGGTGCATAATCGCCTTGTCGATTTAATACCCTAAAATCGTGTCCATGCAAGTGCATTGGGTGTCGCATCATTGAGTTGTTTAATAAAACTAGTCTTATGTTTTCTCCTTTTTTAATCAGAATTTTATCTGCTTCTGAAACTACTTTATTATCCAAGCTCCATACATAGCGGTTCATATTTCCGGTAAGTGTAAAACGCAACTCCTTTACCGGAGCATCTGTTGGAAGACTGGTTTTAGTGGGCGATTTTAGCATGGCATAATTTAATGTAACTATGTCAGAAAGAGCATTTGAATTATATTTATTTTCAGAATGATTAGAATGCGCGTTTTTCATTTCCATACCATTCCTTTTATCAGCATTTTTCTTTTTTAATTCGCCTGTAATTTCAGGATACATTACCACATTCATATCCATTTGGTTCAGGCTCATTTGCATTCCCATATCGTCCAAATCGCCATTCATTTTCATCATTTCGTTCATCATCTTCATCCCTTCAAAATATTTTAATCTTGGTTGTGGCGATTTGAGTTGTTTGATGCCATTGCCAATATAAAGTGAAGCCGATTTGGTGCGGTCTTCGGTAGTTGCTAAAAATTCAAAGGCCGTGTTTTCGGCAGGAATGGCTACAACAATGTCATATGTTTCAGAAACAGCAATTATTAATCTGTCCACTTCTATGGGCTCAATATCATTGCCATCACTTGCGACCACCGTAATCTTTCCCCCTGCATAAGTAAGCCAGAAATAAGACGAAGCACCACCATTTGAAATGCGAAGTCTTACTTTCTCACCTGCTTTCAATGGTTTGTCGTCAATGGATTTTAAATCTGTGTTTGGGCTACCATTCATTAAAATTTTATCATAATACACATCACTCACATCCATTGCCAACATTCGCTTCCATTCATTAGTCAATTTCGTTTTGAAGTGACCTGCTTTTATAGCTTCGGAATAGCTCTGTGTCGCATTTTTTTTGATAGCAGACCAATCATTGGCATTGTGTAACATACGATGTATGTTTTCGGGCTTGAAGTTTGTCCATTCGCTTAAAACAATTGGAACAGTCGGCAAATCGTCTATGCCTTTTCTAAAAGTGGGGTCACTTTCCTTTTTGAGCATTACAAAATTTCCATACATACCTATTTGCTCTTGCAATCCTGAATGGCTGTGATACCAATGGGTACCGTTTTGCATAATCGGAAAACGATAAATATGCGTGGTATTGGGTTCTATAGGCATTTGGGTAAGGTTAGGAACCCCATCTTCTTTATTTGGTAAAAATAACCCGTGCCAATGCAAGGAAGTCGTTTCCTTGAGTTGATTATGAACGTGAATTTCTGCGGTATCCCCTTCGGTAAAAACCAATGTAGGCATTGGTATTTGTCCATTTACCGCAATAGCTCTTTTTTCTTTACCCGAAAAGTTGACAACGGTATCTGTTACGGTTAATTCATATTTTACTCTGTTTTGGGCAGCAATTTTACTAGCAAAAAACAATAGCAATATGGCTAATACTGTTTTGCTATTTTTCATTCTCTAATCGTTTAATCATTGCTTTCATTTCGTCAATTTCATTTCTTTGCGCTCTGATAATATCCTCTGCCAGTTTTTTAACTTCCTGGTCTTTAATATCTGCTCGCTCACTTGTCAAGATGGCAATAGAGTGGTGCGGAATCATTGCTTTCATCCATAAAATATCGCCTACAATTGGTTTTTGAATGCGAACAAGAAATAATGCAGTGCTAAATAACATAAGACTTCCAAGCATTATCGCTATATTTATTTTCTTGTTTTTATACATCCCCAGCATAAATAATATCATTATTACTGCCATTGCAGAAATACCTAAACACGTCATATAAAAACGTGTAAGACTAAAATATATGTGGTCTATGGAGTAGGTGTTTAAATACATTGTAATGTACATTGCGATGAAAGAAGCACCCAACATCAAAAAGAACCTAGTGTATTTATTGTTTATTTTGTGTCCGTTTGAATTTTCCATATTGGTATTTTTATTTATTAATCGTTTCTACTGTTTTACCGCAGGTCAGCATTTGTATACCGTAATAAGGATTTTTGACTGCATTTTCTTTACTCAACCAATTTGCTCCTTTGCCATCATTCGCCATTGGGCAATTTTGGTAGTAGATTGGAACATCTTGTTTTGATACTTTTATTAAATCATAAATATTTTCAGATATGTCCATAAAAGCATTTCGTTGTTTTTCAACAGAAGTTGATGTGTAAATCTTGTCTGTGTTTGATTTTAAACTGTTCATTACTTTCATCCAAACAGTATGTTCATCGCCTGAGAGTTTCTCCATTTTTACTTCATTAATATTTGTTAGCAAGTCTTTCGCTATTGTAGAAGCTGATTTTGGGTCTGATTTTACCAAGGCATCTTTTAAGAAAAAATAGTTGTCAAAAATCGCTTTCAACAGATTTACTTCTTGCTCCTCTTCAAAAGTGGTTGAATGGTTTTGCATAGAATGTTTTTCTGCTATTTCATTTTGTAACCTGGCTGATTTGTTAACTCTGTCGTAGTGACAACATTCGGGAAGTTTTGCATATACGTCATCAGGAGCGAGAAACAGGTCGCTGTCATATCCTGCCAAAGCAATTCGTTTCAAAATTTCAGTTTGGTTAGTTTCTGTAGTGTCGTATAGGAGCGCAGCCATTTTGGTGTCTTTATTCCAATCTACCTGGGCTACTTTTTTTAGATTTCCTGCATATTCTATGGTTGTTTCACACATACCGCAGTTGCCGTATATTTTTACGCTTTCTGTTTTAGCATTTTTTATCTGAGCATTACAAGATGAGAAGGTAAGCAACAAGATAAGTATTGTCAATATTTTTGAAAATGAGTTCATAATGATATATTTATATTTTCAACAATTCAATTTTAAATCCAGCATCGTGCACTTTTGCAATACTTCTTCTTTGGTAATTCCATCGGATTGCAGGGAGAGCATTTTGTCTTTGTTGGTTGTATCCACTTCCCAATGGCAAATGTTTTCGGCTTCATTTAAGAAATGTGTTTCTTTGGCCACACATCCACCGAAGTTGATGTTGGTCCTAAACTGTAAGTTCTTATTTTCGGTTGTCATTTTTTGATCTTTTAATTTTAAATACAAATTTCCCCTTAATTGGTGCCAACTTTGTTACATGATTTTGCAATTTGCTTATAAGATTTACGTTTATTTTCTTCTTCCACTTTAAACGTAAACTGTGGCTCACCACACTCACGCTGCATAGAGCCATAGCAGCACCCGCAGGCATTGGGATCAGCAAAAGACCAATGATCGGATAGAGTATACCAGCTGCAATTGGAATTCCAATTAGGTTGTAGATAAATGCCCAAAAAAGGATTAGTTTGATGGCGACTACAGATGATTTTGATAACCTGATGGCATCAAGTATTTTTTGAGGGCTGATGAAATAATGGTCATTTTTGCTACATCTAATGCAATGTCGCTGCCTTTGCCCATCTCAATACTTACATCTGCCTGTGCCAATGCTGTGCTATTGTTAATACCATCGCCTACCAGTGTAACTACATTGCCTTCTGCTGTAGTTGTTTTACAAAGGCTGCTTTCTGTTTAGTCAATACTCCAACTTTCTAATGATGGATGCCCACAGTTTCTGCTATTGCCCTTGGCGGTAGTTTCATTATCTCCTGTGAGCATAAATACATCAATATTATTATTTTGTAGTTCGGCAATAGTTTTTAGAATTTGGTTTTATTTGGTCGGCAATGACATATACAGCTAATGCCTTTTTGCTGTCGAAAAACTAAACGATGGTTTTGGTTTCTTTACCCCGCTGATCAGCTTTTTTCAATAGGAGTTCTTCAATGGAAACTCCCTTTTCTTCTAATAAATATTGATTGCCTATGAAAAAACGCTCACTTTAATAAGTGACTTTTGCTTCTTTACCTGTAATAAAGTAGGAGTAAGACCGGTAATCTTTTTAAATTGATTACTTAAATAGGCAACGCTCGAATAGTTCATTTGGTCGGCCATTTCGCTCAATGATAATTCATCATATACCAATAATTCCTTCACCCTTTCAATTTTTTGGACAATAAATAATTTTTCAATGGTGGTTTCTTCTACTATGGAGAATAGATTAGAAATAGGTATAGTCGTGATGAAGTTAACTACTTAAATAGTCAGATAGATTGGATTTTAATTCACTATTATGTTGGTGCACAATTTTAAAAATGCAAGATTTGATTTGTCCTGTAAGACGGCTTTTTCTATCGTCAATGATTTCAAATCCAAACGTTTTCAAATGTTGATTAAAGATTTCTTTCTCACTGTCTATCATTTCATTGCTTAACAGTAATTCACCGCGAGTAATATTCAAAGGCTGATAGCCAAATATTTCCAACTCACTTTTCACTTTCATTACGCAGCAGTGGCAAACCATATTTTTAATATAGAGTTTCATATGGATTTAAAGTCTTTAAAGGGTAGGCTAAAATACGGCTCTTTTGGTTTTGCGAAGGGTCGGTCACGATAGCTAGCAGGACGTCGGGCAAAAGCAAATGGGCTCCCGAAAGCTATCGGGATGAGGCTGGCTAAAATTGTTTTTTAAAAAATGGGAGGAGAAAAAAAAATAAAAAACGAAGGGTCCGCAATCAGTGTCGGCTTACTCGTTGTCCTTTTGTAATATCGTTTCTATGTCTTTGGTCACCTGTCAAAGTGATTACATTTTTCGTTTAATTTTCTGACTGTCAATTGTTGTAGTGTCGTCTTTTACGCTTGCACCTAAAGGTTCTGGTCTACACGCAGTGCGGGCATTTTAGCTCTACACTTGATACGAAGCTCCACCCTATAATTATTACGAAAAACTGTTGTACGGAGCACTGTGCCCCGTCCTGTTGGGGCAGGCAGGTTCGTGTAGCACATGTTAGCTTCTGTTTTGCTCTTTCTACGCAGTTGTGTCGGTCAATGTCAGCACGAAGATAATTATATAAAATAGCGATTTATACTAATTGCTCGTTTGTGTCAAGTTGTGAGATTACAAAAATACAAAATGCTTGTAAATGCGTTAGCACTTACAAGCACATATTTATCTATTGTGAAAAATAAAATAACGGTACTCCTTGCAAGAGTGTTTGCGAGTAATTATGCTGCTACTGCAAGCATAGATTTACATTCTGCTGCACATTTGTTACAAGCATCAGCACATTCTATGCAATGGTGCATGTCTGTATGTTTTTCACATTCAGTTGCACAAGCGATACAAGCGGCTTCACATTTTTTGCAAAGTGCATCCAAATTTGTAGCACTGTTCTTACTTGCTGTGATTAATTCGTTGCAAGCGTCTTTGCAAGCAATACAAAGTTTTACGGAATTTTCCATTCCTGCTTTTCCTTTGTTTTCTGTTGAACAAGTTTCACAAGTGTCAACACATTTTTGACAAGCTGCAATACAGCTTTCAATTCTTTTATTTTCCATTTTTATTTTTTATTTTGAAATTGAATTTTTACGCTGTAAAGGTGAAGAGATGGACACTTTAAAGCATTACATAATTTTGGAAATATGTTACGTCATTCACACATTTAGAAAAGAGAAGTTAATTTCTTTCTTACAACTTTCTCGTCATACTCCGTGTCCGTCTAAAAACATTTCGTTTGATTACATTTGTCGGGAGGTGTGAAACAAATAAGTAAATAGTGCATCAATCTTCTGATTGACATTTTCATGTTATTTTTTGTGTTTGCCTCTCAGTAAAAAAAAAACAATGAGTATAACAACAAGTGGAAGAAGCCACATGCCCCAACCCATACCCCAGAAATTATCGTGCATCATTTTATTTATGCTTAAATTATTATAGCACACAATTAAATGCTTTAAAACCGAAAATTGTTACACTGTTAGGGGCATAAGTTACATGATTCACACATTTGGGAAAGAAAAGTTAATTTCCTTCTTACAACTTTCTCGTCAAAAGATTTGTCCTGAAAAATGGTTGTTCATAGCTCGTCAGCTCCAAGAATGACGTATCCCTATAAAAATATTTTGCCCAAAGCTTAATTTCCGTAGTGGCAATTCAGCTCTGAAGAAGCGGGGGATACCACTTGTTTGGTCGGTGTACAAGAATTAAATCCTATCGTTCCTTAGTTTGACAAAAATTGCGGAAAAAATGTATTATTGTACGACCTTAACTACTAGATGCACGACTTGTCCCGCCTCAGCAGGAAAGCTTGATTTAACCACTGAACCGCCACTTTTGGGCAGATACTGTTACCTGCTGGCGTTCTTTTGCCAATGTTTCTGAACCCTTAATTCTCAAGTATTGTCATGTCTGCTTTGGAACTGTCAGTTTGTATGCGGTAGGTTATACATTTAGATATTTCATCTTTATTCTGCTTGCTTGTTTGTTTTACTTTTCTTCATCAAACTGAAAACAAACAGGAATAACGTGATAGTGCCTATTGCAAAAATGGTATCTCCAACTACTCGCAACCAGCGAAGAATATGCATATGAGGCAGCTGCATAAATTCGGAAGACCGTGCATACCACATTCCTTCATTTACACTAGCGATGGTTTGGAGAAGTCCAATGGGCAGTAAGCTTAAAAATGACATAAGCAACAACCCGATATTAATGGACCAAAAAGAAAAACCGATTAATTTATTATTCCACTGTTGATTTCGGTAAAGGCTACGTAACACAAAAAGCATGAGGCCAATACCCAACATTCCATATACACCAAATAGTGCTGTATGCCCATGCAAGGCGGTGGTATTTAACCCTTGCATATAGAAAAGCGCTATAGGTGGATTAATCATGAAGCCGAAAATTCCAGCTCCTAAAAAATTCCAAAATGAGACAGAGAGTAAAAAATAAATAGGCCATTTATAATCAATAAGCCAAGCTTTAGCTTTACTTAAGCGGTAGTTGTGAAAAGCTTCAAAGCCAATCAATATAAGTGGTACTACTTCAAGGGCGCTAAAAGTTGCGCCTAAAGCCATTACACCGGTTGGCGTACCAGTAAAATATAAATGATGAAAAGTTCCTAAAATTCCACCTGAGAGGAAAATAATTGTTGCAAAAAGTACACTTGCAGTGGCTGTTGCAATCCTCAATAAGCCCATACGTACAAATAGAAACGCAGCTACAACGGTGGCAAATACTTCAAAAAAGCCTTCTACCCAAAGATGCACCACCCACCAACGCCAGTATTCTGCAATTGCAAGATTAGTTTGTCGTCCCCACATCAAACCGGCAGCATAAAACAAGGCGATTGCGGCACAAGAAATTAAAAACAGAATGAGCAGATTATTTTCAGCGGTTCCCTTTTTGATTATAGGAATTAAAGATCGAAACATCAATGCCAACCAAAGGAACAAACCAATCAGAAGAACTATTTGCCAAAAACGACCCAAATCAACATATTCATAACCCTGGTGACCAAACCAGAAATTCCCTACAAATCCCAATTTTTGCATAATGCCAAACCACTGACCTATCATGGAGCCAGCTACAATAACTAAAAGAGCAATGAAGAGGAAGTTTACACCAAATTTTTGAAATCTCGGATCTTTACCAGATACTGACGGGGCAATATAGAGACCTGTGGCAAGCCAGGCAGTGGCAATCCATAAAATGGCGAGCTGGACATGCCAGGTGCGGGTAACCGAATATGGTAAAATTTCTGATAAAGGGAATCCATAAAAGCCATTGCCTTCAACACCATAATGCGCTGTTATAATTCCCATAGCTACCTGGATTAATAGGAGAAAATTGACTGCCCAAAAATATTTTTCTACCGCCTTCATGGAAGGGGTAATATTTTGATGCATCAAGGGATCATCAGTCGCAGCTTCAAATTCTTCTTCTTTTGTTTTAGCGTGGTAAAAAACCAGAATTCCAATTCCCACCAAGAGCATAATAATGCTGAAGCCCGTCCAAAGCATAAGGTCACCGGTTGCTATATTCCCCACCAATTTATCAGGTGGCCAATTGTGTGTATAGCTGATGGTGCTGCCCGGCCTTTCGGTAACACAAGCCCATGCAGCCCAGAAGAAAAAGGCATTCATTTTACGCATGCGTTCCACATCGTTAATGGCATTTTCCGTTATGGCATAATTCGATCGCAATTGAGCAAACTGAGGTGCATCCATAAATAGGTTCTGATAATACACATTCAGTTCAGCAATGGACTTAGCCCGAATTACCGACACCGTTATTGTCCCTTTTTCTTTGCTGTAAGTATTTGTTCTAAATTCTAAGCCTAAACGAGCTTTTAATGCCGCCTGGTTCTCAATGTCTAAGGTTTTATAAGAAGTAGAACCGATTTTCGAAGCCCATTCATCTAATATAATAATGGCTTCTCTGTGCAACCAGTCAGCAGTCCAATCGGGCGCTAAATATGCTCCATGACCCCATATAGAGCCTACTTCCTGACCACCCATACTTTGCCACACGTTTTGACCATCCTTAATATCCTGGCCGGTAAAAAGGACTTTACCTTCTGTGGTAACTACACTTTCTGGAATGGGGGGTGCTTGTTGATAAATTTCATAACCGAAATAAATTAAAATGGAGAAAGAGATTCCCACAACCAGTGAGAATGCAATCCAAAGTTTTTTTTTCATAATTTTTTCGTTTCTATAAATTTTTTTGGGATTATGGCAGCAATCTCCAACCTTTATTTGTAATTGAATGCGATGATTTCATAAGCTAATTTTTAAAGTATTTCCTCCAGTTATTGATGCCTGTTCGGGTTTTGCCTCGCTTATGGCTGCCGTTTTTCTAAGTCGTTGAATTAGAGTTGTAAATTTAGGTCGTCCGTCGTGATTTCAAATTTAGAAATAAATCTTTTCATGGCAGTAATTTTATTCCTTTTCTGATCCACAAACTGGTATTCGGTTAAAGGAACATATGTGAGCACCTGTTACGACCACGTTCCAAATGATTACTGCTGGTTTACGGGCTGTTGCCGATATTGCCGACACCCTTCCTTTTAACATCGACCTTTCATAGAGCCTTTAATTTTACGGAATTATATCGTACCGCAGATGAAACATTAGCTTTGGAAGTCAATGTCGTGGCGGAATAGGGAGGGTTGTACCTAACGTTTTGCAGCTACCAGAATTTGGTTCAGCGGCTTGTTAAAAAGCGTAGTGCAGTTTTCGCTGCAATACTGAATGGTGTTATCGGTTTTATTCAAAGCCAGCAAATAACCATAAGGTTGTATGCTGCCCGGAATGTGAATGGGTTCCGCTTCGCAATTGGTAAAGGTTATGGTGTCTTTATTGGTAAGATTTTTAAGATTCATGTTGTGTACGTTTAAATGATGTATTGTCAAACCAATGATGCAGTATGCTGAAAGTTTGCGAGGCGCTTTTAATAACTTCTTCTTCCATACCGGCTGATGCGAGGCAAAATGCCTGTAAAAAAACTTTCCAACGGGTGCCCGTTTTAGGTCCGTATGCTGTAAAATATTTTGCTTTCCCAGCTATTGCATCAATACTCAATGTTGTTTGTAAATGTTTGTAAATAACGGCACCATCCAATACCGATCCTTCAAGCACGTACATGCCACCAAGTGCTGTTGCATTGGAGTGATAGACTTCTGCAAAAAAATCATCGGGGATAGTAGCAATGCCTGCTTCGTCAATGCCAAGTACATTGAGATCAGAAACAAGTGAATGAGTTTTGCGTCTTTCGTCAATGTCGGTAATGCTATGTTGAAGCACGCCAAAAACAATGTTTTCAAAACCTTTTACAAAGCCATAAAGCAAAGAAAGGTAAGCAGCATAATCAGCAGCATAATCAGCAGCAGTTACTTGCTGACTAAGCAGGTTTTTTGAAGCCGTGTTTTGCTCAAGCAAGCTGTGTTGATGTGCTGTGCGGCTTCGTAAACTTTGTAAAAACGTGTTCATTTGATGTTATTATTTGTCACTTATTTATTTTCGATTGACTGCCAGTTTTTTTGCAGGCAGGCTGCAATGGAGTTTTTAAAATCAAGGTAATTAGATAATTTCACCATGTAAAAATCAGCACCATTATCATAAGCTGCTTTTTTTTGGTCTTGATGAGAAGAAGTAGATAGTATAATTACTTTGACATCTTTCCAGCGTTGGTTTGCTTTAATTTCCTGCAGGCAAAACATGCCGTTTTTTAAAGGCATATTAAGGTCTAAAAAAATGAGCTCCGGAAAAACTTCTGATTCTTCCAGCATTTTCATTAGCTCTACACCATTGGCAGCCACTTGAAGCTTTACGTCAACTGCGAGGTCGGCCAACATGTCTTTAAAAAGATCAACATCTTCAACATCATCTTCGCCCATCATTATTTTTTTTATATACATTTTAAACTGAGTTTTACGAATTAAATTTGACTTATTTTAATTTTATTTTTTGTAAGGATATTCATTTTATGTGAGGTTACTACGCAAATGTAAAAAAATAATTTACGCTGTTTGTCGTGTCAACCGTTTTTTTGTATTTTTTCATGCAATTGGTTTAAAAGTGCTGCGTCGCCAAAGCATGACGCACGATGGTTTACGGCTTGGCGAAGGGCGAGATTATTAGAACGAATGTTCATACGAAGCATCCCGCATTTACGGGACGAAACCTTGCACAAATTTTTCTACGAAGCTCATCAGCCCGCCTTTTGCCAAACCGCTGTGTGCGCCCTGAATGATAAATATAAGATCTTTTAAAGAAATGTTTCCCAGATGCCTGACAGTAGGCAGGCGTGATCGTCTTTTATCCACCTACAGCGATGCGGTAAGGATTAGCAAGTCGTCCCGATTATTTCGGGATGGTATGGAGCAATCCATGCACTGAACCCTGCCTGCTGCAAGCAGGTAAGCGAGACTGCAAAGATCGGTACAGGTTAACAAGTACTACACCTGCCTACCGCAGGCAGGTATAGAGGCTATGTAGGATGGGTAAGACTGCACAACAAGTCGAATCCCGAAGATGCCGTAATATAATTTCATGCTTAGTAGATGAAGCAGGGATCGAGCGAAGGGTATATATCTTACCAGGGGGATCCCATGATAAAAGGAATTAAGCCGCGTGACTTTGATATTGCTTAATCGATTGCAATGCTGCTTTTTTTTGAATTTCGCCTTCCGCCATATCTTAATCATCTTGCAGTCCAAGCCAGAATTTTTCGCTGTTCGCAAAATACTTGGAAAGTCTTAATGCAGTATCCGCAGTGATTTTTCTGTTTCCTTTAATTATTTCTGATATTCGTGTTTGGTGTATAGAAATATCTTTTGAAAGTCTGACGCAATTATTTCAAAGGGCTTTAAGAATTCTTCCTGAAGAATCTCACCTGGATGAATGTTTCTTAAATTTTTAATTTCCATTCGTTTTAATGGTAATCAACAATTTTAACTTGTTCTGCATTTGCACTTTCCCATTTAAAGACAATTCCATACTATTTGATAAAATGCCATAATTAATTTTATATTCTTAAAGTAGAAATGCCTCCATCCACATGCATTACCTGCCCTGTTATCCAACTCGCTTTAGTGGAAAGTAAAAACGCAACCATATGAACGATGTCATCCGTTGTCCCAATTCTTTTTAACGGATGTCGCTGTGCATTAGCTTCCTTTTTCTGCTCGCTATTTAATAAGGAAGCTGCCAAGGGAGTATCGGTAAGCGAAGGCGCTATACAATTTACTCTTATTTTAGGTGCATACTCAGCAGCCAATGCTTTTGTTAATCCTTCAATAGCACCTTTAGATGCAGCAACCTGTGAATGAAAGGGTAGCCCCGTTTGCACTGCCAAAGTAGAAAATAAGATAATGGCGGCATTTTCGCTGTTTTTTAATTTTGAGGCGACTGCCTGTATTGTTTTAATTGCGCCTACAACCTGCAAGTTATAGTCATTTGTAAAATCAGCTGGTTTAATTCTTTCAAATGGCCGAAGGTTGATGCTGCCGGGACAGTATATAACACCAGTTAATGTTTCAGGTAAAAAATCAAGTGAAAAGATTTCATCCAAAACATTTAAATGACAGTATTTAATACAAGGATGTTCTGGATGTATTTCATTCTTATTAAATGTTCCAAATACCTGATGACCTGTATGGGCTAACAAATTAGCAAGTGATTTACCTATTCCTGAAGAAGCACCAATGATTAAATAGTTTGCCATATAATTTGTATTTCGTTTAGTTGTTCTATTTTAAAAACAATTAGACTGCTGTATTGTTGCATTTGTTTTATTATATTAACCCATAACGAGCTTGCAGCTACCCGAAGGGCGGTACTTTTACCACAAATTGTCCCGCCTAATCGGAAAAACTTGTCCCGAAAGCTATCGGGATGTCTTTGCCCGCCTGAACCGTAACGGGCAAGGAACTCAGCCTGTCCTGCCATAGCTGGAAAACCCCGCCTTTTGGGTAGGTGCTGTTATCAGCTGAGGTTATATCTTTCGTTGTTCTGTCGTGTTTGCAATGATTTCCGGTGTCCCGATGCGTTGGCTTGGTGGCTCTTTTGTGTTTATATTTTGGCTTTGTGCGTTTGAAAAAAATGCAAATGTGCCACCAAATGTTTTGGCTTTACTTTCATTCATTTATTTATAATTGTCTTGTTTGTTACAGGGTTTGGAATTGTCAAGAAGTAAACGATAACAAAAACAGTCATAATAGCTGTCGTAATGAATGCGGCTGTCGCATTAAACTGAAACCATATTAGACCAGTTAGTGCACTTGCTAACATTGTGCAAATGCTTTGAAGTCCCGAATATGTTCCAATGGCTGTTGCGGTGTCTTTTTTGTTTGTAATATTAGAAATCCACGCTTTTGAAATTCCTTCTGTCGCTGAAGCATAAATGCCATACAAAAAGAAAAGTATGAAAAAGAAATAAAGATTTGTATTTGCAGACATTCCAAAATACACAATTGCAAACAAAGCAAGTCCGGTGATGAAAATCGTTTTTAGTCCAATTTTGTCTGCGATAATGCCAATAGGAAAAGCAAATAAAGCATAAATGAGATTGTAAAAAATATAAATGCCAATTACCATGGTGTCGTCCAGTCCCGATTGCTTTGCTTTGAGTAAAAGAAAAACATCAGAACTATTGAATAAGGTAAAAACAAGAAGTCCTATTACCAATCTCCTATATTCTGTCGGGCTTACTTTCCAATAATTTAGAAATGAAAAAAAGGGCGTTGATACTTTTGGCCTGATGTCATTTGTTTTTTTGTCCTTTAGGTAAAACGAAGCCAATACAGCAAACAGTCCTGGAACAAAAGCAATATAAAAAAGTGTTTTGTAATCTTGCGGATAGTAATCCAGATAAACTAAAGCCAATGAAGGTCCAATAACTGCACCTAAAGTGTCCATTGAACGGTGAAAGCCAAAAACTTTACCTTTTGTTTCTGCGGTTGCTTCTTCTGAAAGAATTGCATCTCTTGCACCAGTTCTGATACCTTTTCCAAAACGGTCAATTGTCCGTGCAAAAAATATCCAAAGCGGATAAACAAAAACAGCCATCATTGGTTTTGAAATGGTGCTAAAAGCATAGCCAATTTGCACAAACGGAACGCGTCTTCCTGAAGTGTCGGAAAGTTTACCAAAATACCCTTTACTTAATCCTGCGGTTGCTTCGGCAATTCCTTCAAGTATTCCGATGAGTACAATTGAAAAACCAATTGTCTTTAAGTAAATCGGCATAATCGGATAGAGCATTTCACTTGCCGTGTCTGTAAGCAAACTAACTGTGGATAAAATCCAAACTGTCCGAGTAATATATTTCAAATTTTCAAATGAATTTAATGATTGTAAAACAAATGAATGTTATTACAAGTATGATTAAAACGCTTGAAGCGATATAAAATGTTGCATAAGAAAAACGGTCCTTCACGATTCATAATAAATGTTTCATTTGAGAAGAGGCAGAAAAAGATGTAAACTCGCCAATAATTCCAGTTGCAATAAACAGTCGCAATTCTTGCGATAGGTTTCCTTTGTTGGAGAGTCCGAAAACCAGTCCGATGAAAAAACAGCCGATGCTGTTTACTGTCAAAGTTCCGAATGACAAAGTTGAAGGAAATTTTGTCAGCATAAATTGGGAAAGCAAGTATCGGAGAACTCCTCTGATAAAACTTCCTGTTCCAATAATGAATATTATCTTCATATGTCAATTAAATATAAAGCATTTAAAACAATATGATGGTCTTTTAGCCACTATAAAGTGATTTTAAAGCCACTATTAAAAATAAAACCGTCCGTCGGTGACCAAATTTCTTTGAACTGCGGATTTTGCAAACTACCTGTGTAAATCTGCTCATACCTTGCCTGTCGTATGTCTGTGAAATTTTCTGCATTCACGAACAAACTAAAATGTTTAAATTTCCATTCGGCTGAAATTCCCATTACCCAGTAGTCAGGTCTTGTTTCGCCATTGCTTAAATGCTGCTGTCCTGTGTAGAATAATTCGTATCCAATTCGCAATTGGTCTTCAATTTCATACATCAAAGTCATATAAATTCGATGCTTTGCTGTCAAAGGATTAATTGTTTGAATAATGTCGTAGTGCCTGATTGCCTCAATAAAAGTATAACCGAAATATAGTGAAAACTCATCATATCCTAATTTCAAATTTGTTTCAAAACCTTTACTGTCTAAATATCCGTTCGCATTTTTAAATCCATAATTTCCGTTTGACAAAACCGCGTTGGCCAATATTAAGGGGTTATTTAGTCGTGTGTAGAAAAATAATTGATTTATTGAAAAAGACAATTTATTAAACAATGAAGTTCGATAACTAACATCAAAGCTTCCGCCAATTGAATTTTCAGCTTTTACTTTTGCGAAGTTTAACGGCTGAATATTTCTGAACCCTTTTTCTTCAGCTTCTTCTGAAAAAATTGTAGGTGTTTTATACCCTAAACCTCCACTAATTCTTGAAGAGATTTTATTTGTGAATTTATACAATGCAGATATTTTCGGCAGTACGAAAAACCTATTTTGGTTAGAAACATCAATTCTCACTCCCGTTTCAAGGATAAATTTCTCGTTTGCTTTAAAACTGTTTTGAGCAAAAGCCCCTACAATTAAAAGATTGCTGCTAAGCGGAAAAAGAGTTGTGTTGGTTTGTTTAAAATTGTCAGTCCAGAAATTGCCTCCAAAAACCCATTCTAATTTGTTTTTGGGAATTAAATAATTTATTTCAGAAAAACTAGAAACTTGTTTTCCTGAAAAAAGATAGTCCGATTTATTTATGCTTCTGTCAAAATAACCAACGCTATTTTTAAAAGTTAAAATGCTTTTATTTGTGAATAATTTTTCGAATTTAAGTTGTGTCGAAATACGGTTACTAATATTTCTCTCAAAATAAGAATGTAGGCTGTCGGATTTGTCATATATCAATTTCATATCTCCACCTAATCGGTTTTCAAAACTTGTATTTACACCTAATGAAATTGTTGTGGTTGGATTAATGTAATAAAATAATCTGGGATTGATATTGTATCGTCTAAATTTCGGAATGTCGGATAGTATGTCTTTATTTGCGTCATAGGCTGCTTGTGAGTTTTGAGAAGCAAACAGTGTTATCCCGATTTTCTTAAAATTTTGCGAATAATATCCGCTAATGTCCAATGCTTTTGTATTGTTGGTATTTACAAGAAATGTTAATTCCTTTTTTTCTGTCGGCACTTTCGTAACAAAATTGATAAGTCCTGCGATTGCCCCGCCACCATATAAAGTAGAAGCAGCCCCTTTAATAACTTCCACTTGCTTCAAGTCAAGCGGAGGAATTTGCACAATGCTTAACCCACCTGAAAATCCGGAATAAAGAGGAAATCCGTCTTTTAGTAATTGTGTATATTTTCCGTCAAGCCCTTGAATACGAATGCTCGCATTAGCAGATGTTGCAGAAGTTTGTTGAGTTTGTATGCCCGTACTTTCGGTCAAAACCATTTTTACATTAGAGGGCTGCATACTTGTTTTTTCTTCAAGTTCAGCCGCTGAAATAGTTTCGACTCTTGTCGGTATATCGTCAATAGTTCTGCTGCTTCGGGTCGCAGAAACTACTACTTCCTCCATTTCTTTAGCAGACGATGCTAGGAAATATTCCGTAGGTTCTGTTTGTGTCAATGGAAAATTAAGAGTGTCTGTCCGTTGATTATAACCAATGAAACTGAAAACAATAATTTGCTTTCCGTCCAAAATATTTTTGATTTCTATAAATCCATCAATAGCTGCACTTGCTCCATGAGTTGTTCCTTGCACAACTGCTGTCGCACCGATTAACGGCTCTTTTGTTTCGCTGTCTTTGATGACTGCTTTAAAGGTATTTTGGCTGTAAACATTTGTAGTTATGACCAAACAAAAAATTAAGATAAAATATTTCATTTTTGACCGGATTTTTAGTTCGACAAATACGATAAGGAAAGGCAACTAAAATCAAATCAACAGAGAGCAGTTTTAAGGAAATGTTGGTGAGGAGAAGGGTCTGCCATTGAATTGCTAAATGAAGGAGAATAATTAGTAGAAATTTTTATTTGACAAGAAATAGAAAAATCTAAAAGTAAAGCATAGTCGAAGCTTTGTGCTTCTTTTTGAATATGTTGAGTTGCAGGATTTTCTGCGTGAATGTATGTGTCTATTTCATCACCCCAAGTATTTATAATGGGGTCAGCGTTAACCACAAATACTGCTTGCAAGTAACAAAGCGAAACAATTAAAAGAAGTAAATATTTTAATTTAGTTGTCATTTGATTCCAAATATAATCAATTCGTTTATGGTCATTGTGCGATCGGGCAAAAATAAATGGTCTGCAGAATGTGTCGGCCTGTGTGGTGGCTTTGCAGCTCTTTTATTTTTACGAAGCAATAACAAAATGGCTTTACCGGAAATTAGCCTTTCAGGTCTGTTCGCACAAAAGTTTGATGGTTGCTTGGTCGTTACCATTGCTGCAAACGGTTTTGGGCTGCACGCAGTGCGGGCTTTTTAGCAGTTTACTTTCTAAGAAGCTCCTCACTGCAATTATACGAAAAACGGTCATACGAAGCACTACATCCTTTACCGCTAAGGCGGGATCGTGTAGTCAATGTGTGCGCCCTAAAATGATAAATATAAGATCTTTTAAAGAAAAGATTCCCAGAGCCTGAAAGTTTCTTATCCACCTGCAGGGAAGCGAATAGAATTTGCAATTCGTCCAGATTATTTCAGGATGGTATGGGGCAACCCATGCACTGAAGCCTGCCTGCCGGATGCAGCTAAGCGAGACTACAAAAGATCAGTACTGATGAACAAGTACTACACCTGCCTACTACAGGCAGGTATTTAGGCTATGTATGATGCGTAAGACTGCACAACAAGTCGAATAATCCTTGTAGATACCAAGTTGCATGAGGTAACTTAAATGCTTTTTCTTTTTTATCGGTGAGGGCATTGTGCCCATAACGATCTGGCATACAAGCAGGCTCCCCATTTGTCGGCAGCCAAACGTAAAACATTATTTTTGTTTATTAAACCAAAAGAGAATGAAGATTGAGTTTTGATAGATCGCTTATATGACATATTATGTCTCGTCCTTTTATGCAAACATGAGTTTACCCTTTGGTTTTGGAATTTCACGCCTCATTATTTTAGCAGTTTCGATCCATTCATCAATTATTATTTCAGTATTTTCTAATGCTTCTCTATAATTACTACCATCTGCTTTGCACCCTGAAAGCTCTGGAACCTCGGCAATATAATATTGATCTTATTCAGTCCAGTAAATGTTTATTTCATAATTATACTTCATCATTTAGCAATTTGTTTGGTTTATATTTAATAAGCCAATGTTACCGTAGTACCTTTTTTATGTTACCTGTCTACGCAGCGGCATCAAAAATTGCTCACCTAGACGAAACAGGAATCTTGGTAAATTTATGTCTACAATGGATGCACGTGATGAGTACTGAACATTTCACTTTTTTGAGGGTGCAGATCAAAAGCAGAACAGATGCGTTTGATGAATTTCTTCTCC
>Ga0163153_10002466_pt1 | contig 26881 bp, 23 predicted proteins | sample OliLakLV19MP6IB1_FD_148629 | JGI IMG/M metagenome (GOLD analysis project Ga0163153, IMG submission 148629) | Freshwater microbial mat bacterial communities from Lake Vanda, McMurdo Dry Valleys, Antarctica - Oligotrophic Lake LV.19.MP6.IB-1 | ecosystem: Environmental > Aquatic > Freshwater >...
CGGACGGCATCAGCCTCTTGGTTGAAGACGCAGCCTTTATCGGCGACACCTTGTTTGCCCCTCCGCGCGGATCAGCGCGTTGTGACTTTCCTGGTGGGGGCGCCGGAATATTATTTGATTCAGTACAAAAACTCTACGCCCTGCCGGAACAAACCCGGTTGTTTCTTTGCCATGATTATCCAACAGAAGGTCAAGCAGCTACGGCCAGCATTACCGTTGCAGAAAGTCGTAGCCAGAACATTCATATCAAAGCGGAGACCAGTCGCGAGGATTTTATCGCCCTGCGCGAGGGCCGGGACGCCAAACTTTCTTTGCCGCGATTGATATTGCCATCAGTGCAATTCAATTTACGTGGCGGCCAGGAAATAGCACCTGAAAACAACGGTGTTACTTATTTGAAAATCCCATTGAATAAAGCATTCAAGAATAGTCTCGCCTGATCCCCGAAAAGTCTCGTATTACAGTCTGGGTTAATCTGGCGCCTTGGCGTTCATGCAAACCAATGCGACTCAGCCTCGAAGAATTGGCTCCTTGAAAAAACAGTTCTGGCTAAAATCAATATTTCTCGCATACGGCACCAGCTGGTGTGGCTTATTCCGCCCTGCGTATCAAAAAACAGAACAAACCCTTGTCTTCATTTAGTTGCAGCAGCTGGTTTCCGCTAATGCGGCAAAATGCGCGAAAATCCAATACCGAGCCCGGGTCTGTGGCAATGACCTGTAAAGTGGCCCCGGCTGGTAGTTTCTGCAAAAGCTGCCGGGTTTTCAGTATGGGTTCTGGGCAATCCAGATGCCGCGCATCGAGTGTGTAATCAGCGCGGTCAAAGCCCGCCTTATCAAACCCCGTGTGTTTGGTGTCTCCGTTGCTCACTGTTTTGATTTTACGCCGGACGAACGCACACCGCGGGTACGTTGAAAAATTTCAGGTCTTCAATTTCTTTCTGTAGCACTGATTGTTCCTGTTCGCCTGCTTGATCCAGTTGAGCCGCCAGACCGGCAGCTTCAGCCAGGTAAGCAGCATAGTATTGCTGGCGTTGATCAGGCTCCAAAGCTGTATAGGTGGGCCCACAGCATTCTAGAGCTGCATCCAATGAAAACGGTTCGAGAAAAACGCGATCCTGTTTGTGCTTCCAGGCGCCAGTAGCCAAGTCGAAATCATATTGGGGTAAAAAACATGGCCTTTTTCGGCAATAAACTCTACCGCAGCGGCAATGTAGGCGACTTCGATATCGTCCATTACATAATGCAGGCTGATCCGACACCAACCCAGCTTGATGCCAGAATATCCCTGACGAATCCATTTGCGGTGCTGTTCGGAGCGCTCCTTCGAGACTGAGGTGATCGGGAGTGCTCATGTTGGGGCCAAGGGGTAGCGGTGGAAATGTGCGTGCCTGAAACCCTTATTCTAGCGTGATTCTGTTCTTGCCAGATTCTGATTTGAGCCAAGTCTTTGCTAGACTGGGGGTTTCCCGACGCAAAACTCGCTCAATTACAAGGATCGCAACATGTTAGACAAGGTTAAAACGCAGCTGCAACTTAAGAACCCAGGACTGTTGCGTGAACAGTCCTACATTAATGGCCAATGGATCAACGCTGATGATGAGCGCAGCTTCGCAGTGACCAACCCGGCAGATAACAGCTTGCTGGCCAACGTGGCGGAACTGGGGGTGGCTGAAACACGCCGCGCCATTGAAGCGGCCAATGCGGGCTGGGGTGGTTGGCGGGCACAAACGGCCAAGCAGCGCGCCGCCATATTGCGGCGCTGGTTTGACTTGATGCTGGCCAACAAAGATGATCTGGCGGCCATCATGACCGCCGAGCAAGGCAAGCCACTGGCAGAAGCCAGTGGCGAAGTCATGTATGGAGCCTCTTTCATTGAATGGTTCGCCGAAGAAGGCAAACGCATCTATGGCGATGTGATACCCAGCCACTTACCTGATCGGCGCATCCTGGTGACCAAGCAGCCGGTAGGCGTGGTGGCAGCCATTACGCCATGGAATTTCCCTAACGCAATGATTACCCGCAAAGCCGGCCCTGCATTGGCTGCGGGTTGTACCATCGTGATCAAACCCGCTTCGGAAACGCCGCTGTCCGCGCTGGCATTGGCGGTTCTGGCTGAAGAGGCGGGCATTCCAGCAGGGGTGTTCAATATTGTTACCACTACCCAGTCCGCGGCTATCGGTAAAGAGCTGACCGAGAATCCATTGGTGCGGAAGTTTTCCTTCACCGGCTCAACAGCGATTGGCAAATTGTTGATACGCCAGTGTGCCAGCACGGTGAAGCGTGTTTCGATGGAATTAGGCGGCAATGCACCGTTTATTGTTTTCGATGATGCTGATATTGATGCCGCTGTGACCGGCGCCATCATTTCCAAGTACCGCAATGCGGGACAAACCTGTGTGTGTGCCAACCGCATCTATGTGCAGGAAGCGGTCTATGAAGAATTTGTCGAAAAATTCACGGCGGCAGTCCGAAAACTGAAAATCGGTCGCGGTGAAGAGGAAGGCGTAAACATCGGACCCATGATCTCCGCCAGTGCCATTGAGAAGGTAGAAGCACTGCTTGAAGATGCCCGCAGTAAAGGCGGAAACATTGTTGAAGGCGGTAAAAAAGATGCTTTGGGCGGCCTGTTTTACCAACCCACGGTGGTACGCGATGCGACAGCGGATATGGCCTTTGCCACCGAAGAGATTTTTGGCCCGGTAGCACCGGTATTCAAATTCAAAACCGAGCGGGAAGCCATCGACATGGCCAATGCCACGGAATATGGCCTGGCGGCTTATTTCTACGCACGTGATTTAGGGCGGGTTTGGCGCGTGGCCGACGAGTTGGAGTACGGCATGGTGTGCATCAACGATGGCATTCTGTCTACTGAGGTGGCACCGTTTGGCGGTATGAAAGAGTCTGGTAACGGTCGCGAAGGCTCCAAGTACGGCATCGACGAGTACATCGAGATCAAGTACCTGACCATGGCCGGATTAAAGTCCTGAAAACGAGATCAGAGTAATATTTTGTAACAGAGTAACCGTACTCTGAGGACAATATTCTGGGCAATGAACAACGGTTGTTCATTGCCCATTCATTACGGTGCTTCACAATGATCTGGTAACTTTTGCGATGAAGGAGAGAACTCAAGATGAATAAATTTACTGTACTGGCCATAAGTGCCAGCCTGCTGTTCCCGGCCGCTGTTTTTGCCGATAAAACCGTTGGACAGGGCGTTGATGACACGACCATTCAAGCGGAAGTGAAAGCCAAATTATTGAGCGATGATTTCTTTGGCGGCGCCGGCATTAACACCGAGGTTCGCAAGGCCGTGGTGCAACTGGGTGGTTGGGTTGATGATGCCTCCCAGTCTGCCGATGCAGCAGCTATAGCAGCTATGGTGGGCGGCGTAAAATTGGTCGATAACCAACTGCACGAAAAGCCGGGCAAGATCACTGTGGGGCAGAAACTGGATGACTCAGTGATCACGACCAAGGCTAAGTCTTCCATTGCTGATTTTAACCTGGGTGATGGGTTCAAAGTGAATGTGGACACCTACAACGGCGTGGTTTTGCTAACCGGCTTTGTTGATACTCAGGAAAAGAAAGACACCTGTGGTACCCGGGCTTCAAATGTTGCCAACGTCAAGAGCCTGATTAACGGAATCTACGTTCTCAATTAATGGACCAAGTCGTCATCCCAGCCAGCCGCGGGCCAAGCAGCAGCCTCGGATTCAATTTGAAGTTCGCTGTGAAACACCACCCCGCTCCTGATGGCACAGAAACGCTTGTTGACATCACACGGTCTAACAGCAAGCCAGAGGGCTCCGCCTGATGGAGTTTTTGTCCCAGGTCTTGTTGTTGCTTGGCGTCACTGTCGGCGTAGTGGTGTTGTTCCAGCGCTTGCACATCCCGACCGGCCTGGGCTATCTGCTGGTTGGGGTGATCCTCGGCCCGCACACCATTGGTCCCATTGTTCATCTGCAGCAGTTCGAGCGCCTGGCCGAGTTCGGCGTGGTGTTCCTGTTGTTCACCATTGGCCTCAATTACTCACTGCCACAATTGCATGCTTTGCGCCACCAGGTACTTGGCCTCGGTACAGCGCAGGTACTGCTGACCACGGCCCTGGTCGCTTTGCTATTGTGGCTGGTGGGCACGCCGCCAGCCGCTGCTTTTGTTATCGGTGCGGTGTTTGCGCAGTCGTCGTCCACCCTTATCGGCAGCCAGTTAGCCGAACAGGGTGAAGAAAGCAGCCCGCACGGTCGGTTGGGGCTAGCGATGTCAGTCTTCCAGGATGTCACCGCCGTGCCATTCCTGGTAATCGTCCCAGTGCTGGGCGCGGCGGTGGGTTTCCAGCCGTTGGCGAGCGCACTCGGCATGGCGATTGCCAAGGCGGCGCTGGCATTTGCCCTGGTTTTCTTCGTTGGCCGTTGGCTGCTGCTGCCGCTGTTCCACCAGGTGTCACGCCGACGCTCTGCCGAGGTGTTCACACTCGCAGTGTTGTTAGTCGCCCTGCTGGCAGCCTGGTCGACCAATGCACTCGGCCTCTCACTTGCCTTCGGCGCCTTTCTGGCGGGCATGATGCTGGGCGAGACAGAATTCCGCCTGCAGGTGGAATCCAGCATCCGGCCTTTCCGTGATGTGCTGCTCGGTCTGTTCTTTATCGGTATCGGCATGCTATTCGATCCAGTTGCTATGTTTGGCATCTTGCACCTCGCCTTGCTTGGCGCCTTGCTGATTCTGGTCAGCAAGACGCTGATCGTCGCAGCCATGGTGCGCTGGAGCGGTATTGACGCCGTTACGGCGTGGAGTACGGGCTTGCTCTTGAGTGTGGGCGGTGAGTTTGGCTTTGCTCTGATTGCGATCGCACTCATCGCCAACGTGATTGACGGCCAGACCGGCCAGGTTGCCCTGGCGTCGGTATTGCTGGCCATGGTGGGCGGCTCTTTCCTGATCCGTTTCAACCAGGCGATTGCCGCGCGTCTGGCTGGTTCGCAGAAAGGCGAAGATCCTGGGGCGCTGATGCGGCTGTCAAACGCCGCGGAGAACACAGTTTTTATCGCCGGGTACGGCCGTTTCGGCCATACCATCGCGGTGCTGCTGCACAACAGTGGCGTGCCCTTCATAGCTTTTGACGTTGATCCGAAGCGGGTTACGCAAGGGAGGATCGATGGCCATCAGGTACTATACGGCGACGTGTCCGATCCGGGTTTGCTGGCATCGGTGCAGATCAACCGTATGGCGCTGGTAATCGTTACGGTGGGCAATCCTGTGGTTGCATTGCGTGCAGTCACTTTTCTGCGCAACCACTATCCGCAGGTGCCAATCATTGCACGGGCACGGGATCTCAAGGCCAGCGCAGATCTGACTGAGGCCGGTGCCACCCACGCCTACCCTGAGCTCATCGAGGCCAGTCTTCGTCTGGGCGCGACAGCGCTGCGCATGTTAGACATGCCCTCGCAGGATGTGGACCTGATCCTGCAAGGCATACGCGACTGGGATTATCAGGAGGTTCTGGAAGAAACAACAGCGGGCGAAGCGGATAACAGACCGCTCCCTTAGCCCACGGGTCCAAGCCGATAGCATCGCTCCCAAATTACAAACACACTATTGAATGATCACCCCACAAGAACGCCAGATAAGCAACAGCATCATTCGCCAAGCTGACTTGATAATATAGCTGCAGCAATCACAGATTTATATTTCAGGACCACCCATATGACCGAGCTCGACATTGAATTCGTACGTTCCCAATTCCCCGCCTTTAATGAGCCCTCGCTGGCAGGCTTTGCCCACTTTGAAAATGCCGGTGGCTCTTTTGCCTGTGCACCCGTCATTGAACGGCTTGATCGCTTTTATCGCCAAACCAAATTGCAGCCCTACTACGTGTTTGAGCCATCGAAAACGGCTGGACAATTGATGGATCAAGCCAAGCAGCGCCTGGCAGCCTGGATGGGTGCCGCACCCAGTGAAATCAGCCTCGGGCCATCGACCTCGCAAAACACCTATGTGTTGGCACAAGCATTCAGAAAACACCTGCAAGCGGGTGATGAGGTGGTTGTTACTAACCAGGATCATGAAGCCAATATCGGTGCCTGGCGACGCTTGGCGGACGAAGGCATGGTGGTGCGTGAGTGGCAAATTGACCCCGCATCCGCTGAACTGACTAGCGAGGGTTTGAAGAGCGTTTTGAACGAGCGTACCCGCGCGGTTGCTTTCACCCATTGCTCTAATGTGGTGGCCAGCATCAACCCGGTGCGCGAATGGGTGGATATCATTCATGCGGCAGGCGCTCTGGCGTTGGTAGATGGCGTGTCCTTTGCGCCACATGCGCTGGCCAACATGCAGGAGCTGGGAGTGGATGCCTATTTCTACTCGTTGTACAAAGTTTATGGGCCGCATCTGGGTGTGATGTATTTGCGAGATGAGCTGAACAAAGCTTTGCCTAACCAGGGTCATTACTTTAATGCGGACAAGCCCAATTACCGCTTCACTCCGGCGGGGGCCGATCATGCACAGGTGGCGGCCGCCAATGGGGTGATCGATTACCTGGAAGCGGTTTACGCGCATCATTTCGATAAGCCAGCTCCGCCTGCCGAACAGGCACGGGTTGTTAACCAACTGTTCCGCGAGCAGGAGGCTCGGTTACTGCAAACTTTGTTGGATTATCTGGACCAACACCCGGCGGTTCGGTTGATTGGCCGCCGCAATGCAGAGCAGCGCGCCTCAACGGTGGCGTTTACAGCCAGCAACAAGAGCTCTGCGGAAATAGGCCAGGCTCTGGCCGATCGGAATTTTGGTGTGGGTGTGGGTGATTTCTATGCCCGCCGCCTGGTTGAAGCCTTGGGCATTGATCCGGCTGATGGTGCGGTGCGTTTGTCCTTTGTGCACTATACCCATCCTGACGAAGTGCAGCGGTTGATCAAAGCGCTGGATGAGGTGTTGGCTGCCTGACTCCGTCGTTTTGTCCTGCAGGCTAACGAACCGGATTCCGGGTCAAGCCCGGAATGACGGTGATTTTCGTCATCCCGGTAGCAGCGAAGCTCACAAACCGGTCAGTACTTCGGCGTAAATCTCAATCGCATCCCACCGGTTCTGCAGTCGGATATTTTCATCACTGCCATGCTGGTTGTTGTCGTGATTGGCAATGGGCAGGGTAAGGATGGGTGCGCCAATGGCTTCATCGATCAGGTACAAAGGCAAGCTGCCTCCCATGGTGGGTAACACAATCATTTCGCCATCCGACCAGGCATCAACAATGGTCGAAACCTTCTGGCTGATGGCCAGGTCCATGGGGGCGCGGTAGGCGGGGTAACCCGCTTCGGACCAGTCCAGCTGGGCGATGCGATTATGCTGGTTGCGGTCGGCATCGGTCGGGGCGGTATAAACAATGTGATAACCCTGCCCGCGGATGTGTTGCTCGATGGCCTGGCGTAAATGATCCGGCGTTTGCGCCGGCACCAGCCGCAAGCCAATGGAGGCAGTGGCAGAGGTTTGGATGGCATTGCGCGAGGCGGCGCCTACATCACCCGAGCGTATGCCGCGTATGTTCAAGGCTGGCCGCAGCAAGGCCAGCTCCAGGCGGTCGGTCGTTTCTGGTTGGGTAAAGCCTAACTCTTCAGCTAGCTGCGAACCAATGTCCGGTGCCTGGGCGATGGCTTCCAGCTCCGGAATGGAAGGCGCAATGACTTCGTCTTCGAAGCCCGCAATGAGAATATTGCCCTGCTGGTCACGCATGCTGGCAATCAGGTCCAGCAAACGCATGATGGGGTTCGGTGCCCAGTTACCATAATGACCACTGTGCAAGGGTCGGTTTGGGCCATACACTGTCAAGCCAAAACCATAGGCACCGCGTACACCATAACTGAGCAAAGGTTTACGGCTTTGATGCACCGGGCCATCGCAAAACAGCCACAGATCCGCACCTAAAAGGGAGCCATGTTTGGCCAACATGTCTTTCAGATGCGGAGAACCCGCCTCCTCTTCGCCCTCGAAAAACAGCTTCAGGTTGACGGAAAGCGGAATGTCAGCCGCATCCAGTGCATCAATGGCGGCCATTAAAGCCGGAATAGGCGCCTTGTCGTCGCTGGCCGAGCGGGCAAAGATTCGCGATTCAGGATTGAATGGCGCCTGCATAGGAATGGGCTGTCCACCCTGCTCCACAGGCTTGTCGCGTAGAACCGGTGTCCAGGGGTCGGAAGTCCAGTCTTCGGGGTTGGCCGGTTGGCCATCGTAATGCACGTAGATCAGCAAGGTTTTACTGGCCCCTGGAGTTTTGCGTTCCGCAAACACGGCTGGCGGGCTGCCTTCAACTTCCAGTAGTTGCGCTGCAAAACCGCGCGGATCCAGCAAGCCGAGAATAAACGCGGCATTCCTGCGGATGTTGACCGTATCGCTGGCGACATTGGGAATGGTCAGCAATTCGACGAAGCCATCGATGATTTCCTGCTCGTGAGCTTGTCGCCATTCACGCGCAACGCTTGCAGCATCCGAAGCCTGGGCAAATTGGAGTTGAAAAAAGCTCAACAACAGCAGGGTCAGCAAGTGTATTTTCATGGGGTGTCTCAAGGCGGGAGAGTGGGTCAGGGTACCTTTTCTGCGAATGCCCGTCATCTTGGGCATTCACCCCGTCAACCCGCACCTTCACCCCGTCATCTTGGGCGTTCGCCCCGTCATCTTGGGCATTCACCCCGTCATCTTGGGCATTCACCCCGTCATCTTGGGCGTTCGCCCCGTCATCCCGGGCTTGACCCGGGATCCAAAACACCTTGAAACGTGGATGCCAGATCGCCGGATCGGGTCCGGGGCAGGCCCACGCTAGGCGCAGTCCCGCATGAGAGGAATAAAGATCACGTCCGGCTTGACGGTATTTGTTGATTTTTATCCCTAAATAGATAATGCACTGGCGATGCAAAACCGCTATCCTTTCGGCCAGCCAATAGCAGCCGCGGATTTCGGTAGGATTCCAATAGCTTATGAAACGTACGGACACCTCGAATCCGGACTATTACCACAAGGTAGTGGATTGCCAGACTGGCTGCCCCGCTGCTACTGATGTCCCGGAATACATTCGTCTTATCGCCCAGGGCCGTTTTACCGATGCCTATATGGTCAATCGGGAAAGCAACCTGTTCCCGGGCATTCTGGGCCGGGTTTGCGATCGCCCCTGCGAACCCGCCTGTCGGCGCGGCCGCATGGATGAAAAGCCGGTAGCCATCTGTCGCCTCAAGCGCGTTACCGCTGATCACAAAGACGATATTTCCGATCGCCTGCCGAAGATCCCAGAGCGCAAGAACGGTAAAAAAATAGCCTTGGTTGGCGCGGGCTGCGCATCGCTGACTGTGGCCAACGACCTGATGCCGCTGGGCTATGAGTGCACCATTTTCGAAGCACAGGCCGTGCCCGGCGGATTGATGCGTTACAACATCCCTTCCTTCCGTTTGCCGCATGAAGTGCTTAACGAGGAAATCGGTTACATCATCGACATGGGTGTAAAAGTGCATTACAGCCACCGGGTTGAAAGCATGAAGGCCCTGCTGGATGAGGGTTACGATGCGTTGTTTGTTGGTACCGGCGCGCCGCGCGGCAAGGAACTGCATCTGCCGGGCAGAAACGATAGCGACAATATCACTATCGGCATCGACTGGCTGGAATCAGTGGCTTTTGGACATATCGACAAAATTGGCGAAAACGTGCTGATCATCGGCGTGGGCAATACCGCCATGGATTGTTGCCGCACCTCATTGCGCCTCGGTGCCAAGAGCGTGAAGGTGATGGCGCGCAAGCCGCGCGAGTTCTTCAAAGCCTCCGCCTGGGAACTGGAAGACGCGGAAGAAGAAAACGTCGAAATCATCGTCAACCATTCGCCCAAGTCCTTCGTGATTGAAGATGGCAAGCTCAAGGGCATGCTGTTTGATGAGATGGAATACGACATTGAGAACGGACACATTCTTGAGGAGCGCATCAAAGGTGAGGTATTTATTCCCTGCGATGATGTGGTTTTGGCCATCGGCCAGGAAAATGCTTTCCCCTGGATCGAGCGTGACCTGGGTATCGAATTCAATAAGTGGGAAGAGCCGAACGTAAATACGGTTACCTATGAGGCCACCCGCAAAGGGCTGTTCTTCGGCGGCGATTCAGCTTTTGGGCCCAAGAACATCATCTGGGCTGTAGAGCACGGCCACCAGGCGGCCATCTCCATACACCTGCATTGCCAGGGCAAGGAACTCACCGAACGCCTGCCCAAGAAACTCAATCTGGGCAGCCGCAAGATGGGTATGCATGAGTGGAGCTATTCCAACAACTTCGACCCGGCGGCCCGGCGCAAGATGATGCATGTGCCGCTGGCACAGCGCTTCGCGGAACTGGGCAAAGAAGTTGAGTTGGGCTTTGATGCCGAGCAGATCGCCAAAGAAGTCGAGCGTTGCCTGAACTGCGACATTCAGACCGAATTTGCTGACAGCCTGTGCATCGAGTGCGATGCCTGTCTGGACATTTGCCCTACCCAGTGCCTGACCATCATGCCCAATGGGGAGCTGGAAGAAATCGAATCGCGCATGCTGGCGCCGCGTCTGGAAGCGGATCAACCGCTGTTTGTATCCGATGCCCTCAAACAAACCGGTCGCGTGATGGTTAAAGACGAAAACTTCTGCATTCACTGCGGCCTCTGCGCCGAACGCTGCCCAACGGCCGCCTGGGACATGCAGAAATCATTGCTAGGATTCCCCCAAGCCGCCGATCACGGCGGCAGCCACACGGAAAACACACCATGTCAGCAACGCAAAGCCGGGTAAACGACTTTGTCCTGAAAATTGCCACTGTAAACGGTACCGGCTCGGCCAGCGCCAACAGTCTGGTGATGAAAGCCCTGTTTCGTATGGGTATTCCGGTTACCGGCAAAAACCTGTTTCCGTCCAACATCCAGGGTCTGCCGACCTGGTACGAGATTCGTGCTAACAAGGACGGCTACATGTCACGCTCTGGCCGGGTTGACGTGATGGTAGCAATGAATGCTCAGACTTATGGCAAAGACCTGAAAGAGGTCAGCCCGGGTGGTTTCCTGGTTTATGACTCCACCTGGCCGCGCAGCCACACGCTGGCGCGCGAGGACATCACCATTTTGGGTGTGCCTTTGTCGAAGCTGTGCAATGAGCACTTCAGTGTGGCGCGCATCCGCATTCTGATGAAGAACATCGCCTACGTTGGCGTGTTGGCTGCCCTGCTGGATATTGACCTCGACATCTTCCGCACCCTGCTGGAAGAAACCTTTGCCGCCAAGCCCAAACTGGTTGATGGCAACCTCGAAGCCATCATGCTGGGTTATAACTACGCCAAAGAGAATTTCACCTGCCCCTTGCCGGTACGTGCCGAGAAGATGGGTGACAATGCGGGCAAGATCCTGATCGACGGCAATGCCGCAGCCGGCCTGGGTTTTGTTTATGCTGGGGCCACAGTGGGTGCCTGGTATCCCATCACGCCTTCAACCTCCTTGATGGACAATTTCAAAACCTTTTGCGAAATGTTCCGTGAGGATCCGGAAACCGGCGAGAAAAAGTACTGCATAGTACAGGCTGAAGATGAGCTGGCCGCAGCCGGCATGGTGCTGGGTGCCAACTGGGTAGGTGCACGCGCCTTCACGCCTACTTCCGGCCCGGGCATTTCCCTGATGAGCGAGTTTATCGGCTTTGCCTATTACGCCGAGATACCCTCGGTGTTTGTTGATGTGCAGAGGGTAGGGCCATCCACCGGTATGCCCACGCGCACGCAGCAATGCGACATTTTATTGTGTGCCTACGCATCGCACGGTGATACCCGTCATCCCCTGTTGTTCCCGGCCGACCCCAGTGATTGTTTCCATATGGCGGTGCAGGCTTTCGATCTGGCAGAAAGGTTGCAGACCCCGGTGTTTATGCTGACAGACCTCGACATCGGCATGAACGACTGGATGGTTCCTGAACTGAAATGGGATGATGCCTATCAGCCCGATCGCGGCAAAGTGCTCAGTTCTGACGATCTGGACGAGCTGGACAAATTTGTCCGTTATACCGATTTTGACGGTGATGGCATCACCTACCGCACATTGCCCGGAGTGAACCCCAAAGGTGCTTATTTCGTACGTGGCTCGGGGCATAACCGCCAGGGCGGTTACACCGAAGACTCCACCGAATACCAGGATGTGATGGACCGGTTGCTGATCAAGTGGAATACAGCCAAAACGCTGGTGCCGCCGGCCGTGCTGAGCCCGGCCAACAAGAAAACCAGGCTGGGCATCATTGCCTTTGGTTCATCGCATGGTGCCGTGGTTGAAGCGCGCGAGCACCTGGCTGAGCATGGTGTGCATGCCGATTACCTGCGGCTGCGGGCGTTTCCTTTTGGAGCTGAAGTGGAAGCGTTTCTTGCCAGCCATGACACCCTGTTCGTGGTTGAACAAAACCGCGATGCGCAGATGAAATCCCTGCTGCTGCTGGAAACCCACACCAATGCCAGCAAGCTTATATCCATCCTGCATTACAACGGCATGCCCTTACCCAGCGATTGCATTGTTGAGGCCATCGGCAAATACATCGAATCGGAAGTTGCAGCATGACTTATATCGCCAAGCCAAAAATTGATCTGCCCGGCCAGAAGCGCAATGCTTTGGGTCTGTTGCAACGTGACTACGAAGGCAGCCTGTCCACTTTGTGCGCCGGTTGCGGCCACGACTCCATCACCGCCGCCATTGTGCAGGCCTTGTGGGAGATGGCCATCGAGCCGCACAAGCTGATCAAGCTCAGCGGCATTGGTTGTTCTTCCAAAACCCCGGCTTATTTTGTGCATGGCGCGCACGGTTTTAATTCGGTGCACGGCCGCATGCCGTCGGTGGCAGCGGGCGCACATGCCGGTCACCGCGACCTGGTGTGCATCGGCGTTTCCGGTGATGGCGATTCGCTGTCCATCGGCTTTGGCCAGTTTGGCCATGCCATCCGGCGTAACCTGAACATGCTCTATCTGATCGAGAACAACGGCGTGTATGGCCTGACCAAAGGCCAGTTCTCAGCTTCGGCTGATCCCGGCAGCACGGCCAAAAAAGGCGAAGCCAACCACATGCAAAGCATCAACCCGGTGGCCACGGCCATCGCCATGGGGGCGAGTTTCGTCGGCCGCAGTTTTTCAGGTGATCGTGAACAGTTGGTTGCCCTGATCAAAGCAGGCATTGCTCACCAGGGCGCCGCGTTGTTGGACGTGATTTCGCCTTGCGTAACCTTCAATGACCATGCCGGTTCCACCAAGAGTTATGCCTATACCCGAGAGCATATGTATCGCACCAGTGAAACCGGTTTCGTACCGCCAGCCAGCGAGATCACAGCCGATTATCCCGAGGGCGAGTCGGTCCGGGTGAAAATGCACGATGGCTCGAGTATTGTTTTGACCAAAGCAGATCCTGACTACGACCCCACCAATCGCAGCCAGTCGTTGCAGTACCTGGAAAAGCATCGCCACAAAGGCGAAATTCCCACCGGTCTGCTGTTTATCGATGATGACCTGCCCGATATGCACGCCATTGCCGGCACTTCCAAGAAACCCTTGCGTGATTTTGCCTATGCAGAACTCACACCGGGCAGTGCGGCTTTGGAGAAATTACAGCGCAGTATGCGCTGATTGTCAGTTATTGGAGGCCGCTCCCGGGCATCCCTGCCCTACGCGGCACCGGGGCATCCCTGCACAATGGCAGCCATGCTGCCGATATGCCTCGGTCGCGAGCGTGGCTAGCTCCGACAGCAAATCTCGCTCCAACAAGGCCCCCTTAAGACTCCCTTAAGCTGGCCTCTGTAGTCTGGCCCCATCGTAAAAGTGGATGTGGTGCTCAAATGACTGCAATCAGTGCCAACCTGGCTCTCCCGGAAGTACCCGCATCGCTGTTTCGGCTGGGGCGTTTACTGAATCCCTGCCCGGCATTCGATGTTTTTTTGCCGGAAACTGCTAACCGTCACCAGGTTACGCAATATATTGCCGATCAGTTCAAATCGATTCACGGTGCCAACATCCACGACTTCATGCCTATGCTGCTATCCATGCAATGCCAGGGACAGTTCAGCGCCGTTAGCGGTGTGCGCCCGGCTGCTCGCCAACCGTTGTTTCTGGAACAGTATCTGGGTCAGGCAGTTGAAACGGTGATCCGTGATGTGTCTGGTATGGCTGTCGAGCGCAGCAAAGTAGTGGAAATAGGCAATCTGGTCTCTACCCAAAAAGGTGCCAGCCAGCTGTTATTCCTGTTGTTAACCGCCTTGCTATATCGTTGCGATTACCAATGGGTGGTATTTACCGGTACGCCAGCCGTGGTTAAAGGCCTGCAACGGCTGGGCTTCAAGCTCGACAAACTTGGCGCGGCAGACCCCGCAATGCTGAAGAATTCCAACCTGTCTGAGTGGGGCAGCTATTATCAGAACCGTCCCCGGGTGGTGGCCGGTAACGTGCCTGCTGGCATGAAAGTTCTGCAGAGCCACAAGCTTTATGCGGGCATTCTGGAGTTGCTGGAATCTCAAATTGACCAGCTCGCCCCGCAGTTTTCAAAACTCGACCTGCCTTATGGCACTCATGCGCTCGCTGCTTGAGTCTGTTTGCCCTTCGGATCAGATCGTTGCCCGGGACTCGACTCGAAGCATCACTGCAGAAAGTTTGTTGGCCAAAGCCAATGCTCTAGCGGAAGAACTGGAAAGCCTTGGCATCAGGGTGCTGGCGCTGCAGTTAGATAATGGTATTGATTGGCTGATGGTTGATCTGGCCAGCCAGATGGCAAATATCTGCCTGATTCCTCTGCCCGGATTTTTCTCCAGCATCCAGATCGCGCATGTTTTATCGAAAGCGCCGGTAGATGCTTATATGGGTGATGGGATTGCTGGAATTGAGCCTTTGCTCGGTAACCGGCTGCAGCACCGGCATATTACCCTGGTCGGTGCCTTGCCATTGCTGCAGTTTGCTACCTCTGCAGAGGCTTTTCCGCTGCCGCCTAATACCGGTAAAGTGACCTTTACATCGGGTTCAACCGGCACACCCAAAGGCGTCTGTTTGTCACACCCGCAATTGTTGCTGCAAGCCCATGCCTTGAGTGAGGCAGTAGGCCTGGCCAAGCCCAGACACCTGTGCCTGCTGCCGTTGAGTACCTTGCTGGAAAATGTGGCCGGTATTTACTCGCCGCTGCTGTGTGGTGGCGAAGTGATTCTGCCGCGACTGGCGGAAATTGGTTTTGCAGGCAGCTCTGAACTCAATCCGCAAAAGTTTGTGCAAACCATCAGCCGCTACCAGCCTCACAGCATCATTCTCACGCCACAGCTCTTACTGGTACTGGTCAGTGCGGCTGAGGCCGGCTGGCAGCCGCCCGCTTCGCTGCAGTTTGTTGCGGTGGGAGGCGGCAAAGTGGCTGCAAGCTTGTTGCAACAGGCTCATCAGGCAGGCATCCCGGCTTATGAGGGTTACGGGCTATCCGAGTGCGCCTCGGTGGTTAGCCTGAATACCCCTTTGCAGCATCAGCAGGGTAGTTGTGGCCGCCCATTGCCTCATCTGCAGTTGAGCATAGAAGACGGTGAGATCGTTGTGGCCGGTAACGCCATGCTGGGCTTTCTGGGCGAGCCGGAAAGTTGGGGGCAAACCGCCATTCGCACCGGTGACCTCGGTTCGGTCAATCCGGACGGCTACGTGCACATTAACGGCCGCAGTAAGAACCTGTTGATCTCGAGTTATGGCCGCAACATCAATCCCGAATGGGTGGAAAGTGAACTGCTCAGCCAACCCCTTTTGTCCGAGTGCGTGGTTCTGGGCGATGCCCGCCCCTACTGCGTGGCTTTGCTGACACCACGCCAGTCGTATACCAGGGACGACGTCATTCAACAACATATTGATCGCGTTAATCTCGGCCTGCCTGACTATGCCCGGATCAAGCGCTGGCATCGCCTGAGCCAGCCTCTGAGCCAACCCTTGAGCAAAACCTTGAGCAAAACCTTGAGCAAACAGGCAAACCTGCTCACGGCCAATGGCCGTCCAAAACGTGCTGCCATTGCTGAACATTTTTCAGCCCTTGTCGACAGCCTTTATTACCAGCTCCAAAGCCAGGCCCAAAGCCAGGCCCAAAGCCAGGCCCAAAGCCAAGAACCAAGCCAGTCACGAGGATTGAAATCCGCATGAATTTTTTTGAAACGCTCAGTACTCAAACGGCGCAGCAGCGTCAGCAATTGCTTGCCGCACCCATCATCGGCAAGGCACTCGGGGGGAATATCTCCCTGCCGGAGTATGTGGAGTTCCTGACCCAGGCCTACCATCACGTCAAGCACACCGTGCCGTTATTGATGGCAACCGGTGCCCGCTTGCCCGAATCCCAGGAGTGGTTGCGGGTCGCGGTGGCAGAATACATTGAGGAAGAAATCGGTCACCAGGAATGGATTCTGAACGACATCGCGGCCTGTGGTGTGGATAAAGAAGCAGTGCGGCTCGGCCAACCCTCATTGGCCACCGAACTGATGGTCAGCTACGCCTATGACATGGTAAACCGGGTTAACCCGTTGGGCTTTTTTGGCATGGTTCACGTGCTGGAGGGCACCAGTATCAGCATTGCCGACCGGGCAGCAGAAGCCATTCGCAACACTCTGGGTTTGCCGAAAAAGGCTTTCTCCTACCTTTACTCCCACGGCGCCCTGGACCTCGATCACGTGAAATTTTTCGAGGGCTTGATGAACCAGATCAATAATCAACGGGACCAGGCACAGATCATTCACAGCGCGCGGGTGTTCTACACCCTGTATGGCAATATTTTTCGCTCGTTGGGTCAGGACGCAGGTGAATCCCTGGCAGCTTAGGTGGCCGGGATTTCAATCTTAACCAAACCAGAATGAAAAAGTATGCTGCTTGAAAACAAACAGGTTCTGCTCAGTGGTGCTTCCGGTGGCATTGGCTGGGCTATTGCTGAACGACTGGCGAAAGCGGGCGCGAAGCTGTTGCTGCTGGGCCGCAATGAGAAAAAGCTGCTCGAATTGCAGCAATCATTGCCTGGCGATCATCACATCATCGTTGCCGACCTGAACACGAACGAAGGGCGGGGGCAAATAGCAAATAGTTGTCAGCAGCACGGGCTTGATTTGTGGGTGAATGCCGCGGGTGTACTGGATTTTCAGTTGTTCGACGATCAGAACAGCGATCGGGTCGAGCAAATGCTTCTGACCAATCTGGTCTCGCCCATACTGCTGACCCAAAGCCTGTTGCCGCTGCTGCAGCAGCACAAGGATGCAACCATCGTCAACATCGGCTCAATTTTCGGCAGCATCGGACATCCGGGATTCGCAGCTTACTGTGCCAGCAAATTTGGTTTGCGCGGGTTCACTGAAGCCCTGCAACGCGAATTGGCAGACAGCGGCATTCGAGTGTTGTACCTGGCGCCTCGAGCGACCCATACGGATCTGAATTCGATGGCGGTGACGGCTCTGAATGAAGCGCTGGGCAATCGGGTTGATAGCCCGCAAAAAGTAGCACAAGAACTGATGAACATATTGGCCAGCAAGCGCAAACTCCGCTACATGGGCTGGCCAGAAAATTTGTTTGTACGCATCAATGGACTTTTCCCGGGCGTGGTTCACAACGCCCTGGTGAAGAAGCTTGCCATCATCCGGCATCACGCCCAATCCTGAAAACCACATCCTCAACTTTGGGAGTCACACAACCATGCAATTTCAACGATTCATTTATCCAACCATCATTCTGCTTCTGGGTTTGTTCGCCAGCGTATCGGCCAATGCAGATCTTGACGCAGATCTCGACGCAGATATTCTGCAGTTGCAGCAGCGCTGGGCTGAGGTGAACTACCAACTGGAAGGCAAAACGCGTATCAGTGCGTTTGAAGCGTTGGCTGGTGCCGCCGAAAACGTGACCAAGCAATACCCCGATGCAGCGGCAGCCTGGATCTGGAGCGGCATCATCAAGTCAACTTATGCTGGAGCCAAAGGTGGTCTGGGCGCCTTGAAGATCGCCAAGCAAGCCAGGGCAGATCTGGAAAAAGCGCTGGAAGTGGACGCCGAAGCGCTGCAGGGATCCGCTTACACCAGCCTGGGTACTTTGTACTTTTCCGTGCCCGGCTGGCCGGTGGGTTTTGGTAACGATGAGAAAGCGGAAGAGTTGTTGCAGCACGCGCTGCAGGTAAATCCTGACGGCATAGACGGCAACTATTTCTATGGCGACTTTCTGTCGCGGCAAAAACGTTATGCTGAAGCCAGAACCTATTTGCTCAAAGCTCAGGCTGCAAGCCCCAGGCCGAATCGGCAAGTGGCCGATGCGGGCCGGCAGAAAGAAATCACCCTTGCCTTAATGGAAGTGGACAAGCATTTGTAGATCGGGCATTTGTAGATCGGGCATTTGTAGAATTGGCATCTGTAGAGCAGGCATTTGCAGAATGGGTATCTCTAAAGCGCGCACCTGAAAAACTGGTACCTGAAAAACTGGCACCTGTAAAATAGAATCCAGAAAGCACCGGGCTCTCTCCCGGTTGATTCCTTACAGGAACCGGGCATGCTGATTTTGCTGGTTGAAGATGATCCTTCCTTGTCCCGCGCGCTGCAGCAGGCTTTGCAAAAGCAGAGCTATTCGGTCAACGCGGTGGACCGGGGCAAGGCTGCCCTGCATGCGGTATATACCGATACCCCGGACATCGTCATTCTCGATTTGGGTTTGCCCGATATGGATGGCCTGGCGGTGTTGAAAGCCATTCGCGAGAAGCATCTGGATTTGCCGGTGTTGCTGTTAACCGCCCGCGCCAGCCTGGATGACAAGATATCGGGCCTGGATGGCGGTGCGGATGATTATCTGGCCAAGCCTTTTGAGATGACTGAGTTATTCGCCCGGCTGCGGGTACTGGAGCGGCGACTCAGCACCTCCAAAAGCGCTGAAATCTGCATTGGTGATGTCACCCTGGATATCAATAGCGGCACCGTGCAGCTCAGGGGTGAAGAGCTGGAGCTCTCGCGCCGCGAGTACATGCTGCTCAAAAGCCTGATGGAAAGTGCCGGGCGGGTGCAAACCCGCAACATACTGGAAACCCGTCTCTACAGCTGGGGGGAAGAAGTATCCAGTAATGCGCTGGAAGTGCACATCCACCATTTACGTAAGAAGTTGGGCGCACAATTCATCACGACGGTGCGGGGAGTCGGCTACAAGGTTCCGCAGCCATGAACTCCATCCGTGTTTACCTGGTGGTGGTAATTCTCGCTGCGATCACCCTGTTCAGCTTTATCGCCGCATTGCGCGGCTATGAGTCCAGTATGCAGGAGGCGGAGCGCTTGTTTGACAAGCAATTGCTGGACACGGCCCGCCTGATAGCCAATATCCACACCGAGCGCAGCGCCAGCAACATCAATCATGACAGCGCCGTCGCTTTCCAGGTGTGGCAGGGTGACAGCCTCAAAGCCTGGTCAGCCAACGCACCCGAAAAAGCGCTGAGCGAATTGGAGGCGGGCTTTGGCTATAGCAATTTCAGCGGTTTGCGCTGGCGAACCATTGCCTACTTCGACCCGGCAACACGCAATTGGGTGCTGGTCGCGGAACGAACCGATCTGCGCTATACCCTGGCTGAGAATGTGATCCTCAAATCCATTTTTCCCATACTGTTGGGACTGCCGATTATCGGCCTGCTGATCTGGCTGATTGTTACCCAAGGCCTGCGGCCACTGCGTAAGCTGGCTAACATGCTCGGCAGCAAACAACCTGACGACCTGAACCCGCTGCTCATTGATTCACCGCGGCGGGAATTAGCCAAAATCATTGACTCAAGTAATGGCCTGTTGCAACGGCTGGAAACTTCTCTGCAAAGAGAGCGACAGTTTGCCTCGGATGCAGCGCATGAACTTCGCACGCCCATCAGCACTCTGAAGGTTCAGTTGTATAACCTGCAGCAGAGCGTGGGTGGCAGTGGGCAAGTGGAAGAATTGCATGCCACAGCTGAGCGCCTGGCGCATATTGTGGAACAGATTCTGGCCCTGTATCGCAGCTCGCCCGACCAGTACAACGCGACATTTATTGCCATAGATTTGGCCGCTTTGGCGCAGGAAGTGATGGCTGATGAGTATGCAAAGTTCGATCGAAAGCAGCAATCGCTGGAGTTTCATGGCGAGGCCAGTATGATCATGGGAGACCGCTTCGCCTTGGTCAGCCTGCTGCAGAATCTGCTCAGCAATGCCAACAAGTACACGCCCAAAGGTGGCAGTATTGCGGTCAAGGTCTACCCACAGCCAGGTCGGAAAATGACAGAAGCTTCGAAAGAAGCTTCGAAAGACATGCATGAACCAGCAGAAGAAGTGGTTCTCAGCATTGAGGACTCGGGGCCGGGCATCACCGCAGACCAACGGCTTGAGGTTTTTGATCGTTTCTATCGCGTGGGCGGTGATCGCCACGCTTCAGGGGAAACAGGCTGTGGCTTGGGCCTGGCCATTGTGCGGCGAATTGTTGAACTGCATCATGCAGAAATTGAAGTGAGCAGCTCACCGCAATGGCATGGCGCTGCATTTACCCTGCACTTTCCTGCCATGGCAGCAAACCGTGCCGCGCCGGTGGTTAGTGCCGCGCCAGCCTGGCCCCTAAGTCACCGCGTGGGCATCGAATCATGAAGCGCCGTTTATTACTCTCGCTGGTTTTGTGCGCATTGATGGTGGATGCCTGGGCTGCAACGCCTGAGATCGAGATTGAAATCAAGGATCATCTGTTCTATCCAGATGTGGTCATCGTTCCCGCCGAAACCAAAGTGAAGCTGCGCATTCGCAATCTGGACCCCACGCCGGAAGAGTTTGAGAGTTATGAGCTCAACCGGGAAAAAGTCATTGCAGGTCATAGTGAGACGGTGGTTTTTATCGGCCCGTTAGTCGCTGGAGAATACCCGTTTTTCGGTGAGTTTTTTCCCAAGACAGCGCAGGGCAAGGTGGTAGTCGAATGATGGACGAGGGCTTACCGACATGTTGTTGAATGCGGTTATCCTGATCCTGCAGGAAACACTGGAAGCAGCTTTTCTGATCAGTGTTCTGGCGGTGGTTTGTTTCATGCAGCGGATGAAATTTACCTGGCTGTTGTGCGGGTTGCTTGCCGGCACGCTATTCGCCAGTGTCTACGCGATCAATCTGCAAACGGTTTCAGAGTGGTTTGACTATGTTGGTCAGGAAGTGGTGAACGCTTCGTTGCAAGGAGCCATGGCCATTCTGATGGCGCTGTTTTTCGCTGTGCTGCCGCGGCCGCAAGCCACGCTGGCCGATGCAGCAGCGCCTTCCCGGATCAGAAAATCGTCGCTGGCCATGTGGATCGCAGCCGCCATCGTGATGCTGGCTATCACCCGTGAGGGTTCTGAAATCTTTCTGTATTTGGGCGGCCTGGTCCAGCAGGAGGAACATGTGCAGGCTGTGCTCATGGGTGGCGGCCTGGGTTTTGGTATTGGTTTGAGTATCGGTTTCCTGTTGTTCTATGGTTTATTGGGCCTGCCACCACTCTGGAGTTGGCGCGCTGCCGGTTGCCTGCTGGCCTTGTTTGCCGGCATCATGTTGTCGCAGGCGGTGATGCAACTCACTCAGGCTGACTGGCTGCCGGCCACTCAGCCCATCTGGGACAGCTCTGCGTGGTTGTCTGAGCATACTGTGCTGGGCCAGTTGCTCTACGCCTTGCTGGGTTTCGAAGCGACGCCTTCGAGGTGGTTTGTACTGGCTTATTTGTTGGGATTTGCTGTGGTCATTGCTGTGATTGCCTGGCGTCGACCGCTGCAAGTCATTGGCGAAAATCAAGCCGGGGGGCCTGAGTCGTGCGGCCCGTTGCTGTCTCGTTTATAAACCAGAGCAGACTTTGCGCTGTTCTCGCGGGCGCCTTGTTGGTTTGTGCTTCTGTGGTACATGCCGATGGGCTGGTTATCGACAAAATCTACCACCCCTATGTCCAGCCATTGGAACAGGAGCTGGAGTGGCGCGCCTCTCTACAGGATCGCCAATCAAACCAGCCTGACGACCTGGGCTTGTATCGTTTTGCTTATGGCCGGGCTTTTGGTGAACACTGGTTTGGTGAGGTTTACCTGGTAGGGACGAGCTCGGATGAACGGGGTTTTGAGTTATCCGGTTACGAGCTCGAAGCCATGCGCCAATTAACTGAACAGGGCGAATTCTGGGCCGACTGGGCGGTGCTGTTTGAACTGGAGAAACAGAATGGTCTGGACCTCTGGGAGTTTTCCAGCGGGATACTGGCAGAAAAAGAATGGGGCAAGTGGAGCGGCACGGCCAATTTTTTTGTCTCCCAGGAATGGGGTGATGATATAGACGATGAGCTGGAAACGGCGCTGGGGCTGCAGGCCCGGTACCGCTATTCCCGCAGCCTGGAACCGGCCATCGAGCTGTACAAAGGCGATAAGAGCTTTGGCATTGGGCCGGTGTTGATGGGCCAGGTTAACTTGCAGGGCAAGCGAAAAATTGCCTGGGAAACAGGCGCGATTTTCGGACTCGACAGCGAGAGCCCTGACCTTACCTGGCGCCTGCTGCTGGAGTTTGAGTTCTGATTAATGGCCGTTTTTTGTCGAGCGAACTGGGTCGCTAGCCTTTAACCGCACAGCCTGCGAATATCGCTTCGCGAGCCTGGGTTATGGGAGATTATTTCAGTCAGGATTGATTACTGCTTCAATTTCAATCATCAATTCACTGCGGCAGATGTCGCCGCGCAAAAATATCATCTGGTCCGGCAACTCGCCCCAGACTTCCAGCAATCGTTTCTCAACCAGGGCCTGGTCAGATGCATCGCGCAGATAAACCCGCATGGCAGATCTGGAACCTGGCTTGAATGCTTTCGGATCGTTGCGAGCGGGGCATGCCGTCTGCACCAACACTTGCAGGTTAAGGAGGGTTTCATCCAGTTGCCTGGAGGTTTCGAAAGGAAAAGCAGATTCATGCCCCACTACAGCAGCAGTGCCGGATACCAGCAACATGGGGTTGGCAGCCTGGCCGAGCAGGCCGCAACGACTGAACTTGGGACTGTCCGGTCCATAGGTTTTCGGATAGTGGTAGGCGCTGACTTGCCGGGGATTTTCGATAACTTCGAAAGCTATCTTTGAAGCCAGCAAAATGATGACCAGCTTGTCGGAGCCCTCCGTACCTATGGCCGTTCCGACCGGGGTGATGTTGTCGGCGATGCCTAGCTGGGCAAAGGCCTCAGCGCGACCGGAGGAAAACAGCCGATAGCGTTCCTCTCCAGCTTGCTGCTCATTAATCCGATCCAGGTAATTCCATATACGCACCGGGTTTTTATGCCGGGCCTTGGCCAGCACGCTAAACAGTTGAGTGTAAGCTTCCGCTACCAGGGCCGTTAAATCCTCTTGTCCGGTTTCATCCGACTCGACAATCAGCGCACTGAAATCGGCACTTTCGGCCAGGCGAACCGGTCCAAACTGCCTGTGCTCTACCGCTCCTTCATACCACCATCCTTCATTGGCTGAGGCAGCAGTCAGCGGCTGCATCCCCAGCTTGACTACACCCGCTGGCAATTCAGCGGCTGCAGCACCAAAAGCGAATCCCAGCACCAATTCCGAGCGGGTGGTAGGGCGTTCAAAATGCCTGCCAGTGCGGATCAACAGGCCGTTTTCTGTGGATTGATACCCGGGCTTGGATTCATCGGTTGACGATGAGGTCAGGCTTTCGCTCATAGCCCCGTGTCCACAGCCACTGCTCGCTCGCCACTGCTCATGTCCTGGTAGACACTGCTGGAAAAAGCCGGGTCGATGAAGGTGAATGCGTCGCCCAATAGCATAAAGCCTTTGTCTGAAAGAACCTTCGATGAATAGGAATAGTTTCCCGTGGCCTGGTCAAACTCGAGGCGTTCGAAAATAGGCAAGTTCATCGGCAACAAGGACTCGCCCATGTGAAAGCGTGGGTGGTGATCTTTCTCCAACAAAACCACTTTCCATCCTCGTTGCTGCATCAGCGTGGCGAAGGTTGTGCCAGCGGGCCCGCCTCCCATTACCAGAATGTCGGCCAGAATTTCGTTCTGTCTTGTGCTCATGAAATGAAAAAGGTCCCGCAGCTCGCTGGTTAGCGCATGGAAATTATCATATATTCAATTGCCAGATTAAACACGACGCAAAGGAAGAAAAATGCAGACACAATCAGAACAGGAGCATGAGCTTGCCTGCCTTATCGTGGAGTCGCTCAATCTGGAAGACGTAAGCGCCGAAGAAATAGAGCCCGATGCGCCGCTGTTTGGTGAGGGATTGGGCCTGGACTCCATTGATGCCCTGGAGTTGGCCCTGGCTATTTCACAAAAGTACGCGGTGCAGATGAAAGCCGAAGATGACAACCTGAAGCAGGCATTTGGTACTTTGCGCGATCTGAATACTTTCATACACGCACGGCGAACCTGACCGCAGATCCATGTAGGTGATGTCACTTGGTGCGAGAAGCCATTGTTGAATACATTAAGCAATCCGCCGGGCAGCATTCTCCCATCACGCCTGCCGCTAATTCAGAGATCAGCGGATGAGATCATTTTGCACAAACGCCTGGCCCAGATTTCAGTGGCGGAGTTCATGGCCAGTGCCAGGGCTTTGTCCGAACGGCTGCCAAATAAGCCCTATGTGATCAATCTGCATCGCAACCGGCATGACTATTTGCTCACCTTCTGTGCTTCGGTCATGGCCGGGCAGTGCACCTTGATGCCGCCCAATCGCCAGGAAAACACACTGGCAAATCTCGAAAGTGCCTATCCGGGTTGTTATCGAATGGGTGAAAACGATGATGGCCCGCTGGGGTTGCAGCAATCCCGGCCCGCAGAGTACAGCTCGGAGATTCCCAATATTCCAGTGCAGCAATTGTGCGCCATCGCCTTTACTTCTGGCAGCACCGGCAGCCCCAGCCCCAACCTCAAAACCTGGCACACATTGCATGCGGGCACCCAGGCCAATTGTGACGCCATGTTGTACGGCTGGCCTAATCCGATCTCTGGCTCTGCCAACGTACTGGCCACCGTGCCAGCACAGCATAACTGGGGTCTTGAAACCTCCATAATGATGCCCTTGTTCGCCAATCTTTCGATCAGTGCCGCCAGCCCGCTTTATCCACAAGACATCGTCGCCGCACTGGACCAGCTACCGGCACCGAGAATACTGGTTTCTTCACCCCTGCACTTGCAGACCTTATTGCGGTCCAAATTACGACTACCGCAACTGGAACGCGTGTTCACAGCGACTGCACCTTTGTCGCAGCCGCTGGCACAGGAACTGGAAGTAGCATTCGGGGCTCCGGTTCTGGACGTTTTCGGTAGCAGTGAGACGGGTATATTTGCAGTGCGCCAGACCGCTAGAGAAGATCTGTGGCGAATATCAGCACCTTTTCATCTCGAGATGGTGCGCCAGAAGCTACAAGTCAGCGCGGCCCATTTGCCCGCAACGGTGACTCTCGCTGATCAACTGGAACTGGTTGGTACACACCAGTTTCGCTGGCTCGCGCGTGATAATGACCAGGTTAATGTGGCCGGCAAAAGAGCATCGTTGGCTGATTTGAACCAGCGATTACTCGCCATAAAGGGAGTTCAGGACGGAATGATTTTCAAACCGGTGGAGAGCCCGGAACGACTGGCAGCGGTTATCGTTGCGCCGGAATTGACTGCTGCCGATATACGCAAAGCAATGGCGCAGGAGCTGGATCCGGTTTTTATGCCCCGGCCGGTGGTTTTTGTTTCCGCCATGCCGCGCAATGAGACCGGCAAACTACCAGCGTCGGCGGTTCAGGCCGTTTTTACCGCATCGCGTCAGGCTAAAAAGCCGAAACCCTCATGAGCAAATACCTGCTGCCGAGTGCGCTGCTTTGGGTCATGACTGCGACATCAGTGTTTTCAGAGGCATCGCAGTCAGAGGAACTAACGCTTTCGAAGGTGATTGCCAACGTGTCGGAACAGCCGCCGTCAACCGTCGCCTTTGAAGAGCAGCGGCACAGCGCCATGCTGACCGAGGCGCTGCAGTTATCCGGCCAGTTGGAATACCTGGGACCCGGCCAACTGAGAAAAACCATAGAGCAACCCTTTCAGGAAACCGTGTTGGTGAATCAGCAGCAGATTGAAGTCAGCCGGGATGGGCGCACGCAACGCCTGTCACTGAAGTCGAATCGCATGATGCAAACCCTGCTGGGCGGAATCGCGGCCATGCTGGCGGGAGACACAACTCGCCTCGAAAAGGATTTTGAGCCCACTTTGACGGGCACCGAAGCGGACTGGGTGTTGCTGTTGCAGCCGCGGGTCAAGCGCATCGCAGCCCATTTGCAGCATATCGAAGCGCGCGGCAATGCAGAGTCGGTGCAGTCCATTCGTATCCAGTTTGATGCACAGGAGTGGCAGATGATGGAACTGCACCCAGCCGTGCCCGAGATGCCCTGATGGCCACCAGGCCCCAAGCCATGTCGTTGGCCATGCAACGTTCGCTGTTGTGGCTGGCAATTATTGTCCTGCTACTGATCGTGCTGGCCTTCAGGCTGCAGTTGAGCTTTGACCTCGGCGCGTTTCTGCCACGACATGGCGGGCCAGCAGCAGAGGTGCTGCTGCAGCAATTGGGCAGCGGTCCCGGCTCACGATTGATGGTATTGGGTATTTCAGGCGGCGACCAACCACAGCGGCAGGATGCCAGCCGTTTGCTGCAGGCTGCCTTGAGTGAACGGCCTGAATTTGTCCAGGTGTTGAATGGAGAGGCCGGACCAGCCGGCGATGCAGTTCCCGAACCCATCCGCAGTCAGTATCCGCTGATGACCTCGTTGGATTACAGCGCTGCGGCCTTGGGCGAAGCGATACAACTGCGTCTGCAGGACCTGGCCCTGGGCGGCGGCGCCAGTTTGCGTCAATTGGTAGCAGCGGACCCTTATCTGGCCAGCCTGCTGTTGTTGCAGAAACTGGCAC
>Ga0163153_10002470_pt1 | contig 26851 bp, 18 predicted proteins | sample OliLakLV19MP6IB1_FD_148629 | JGI IMG/M metagenome (GOLD analysis project Ga0163153, IMG submission 148629) | Freshwater microbial mat bacterial communities from Lake Vanda, McMurdo Dry Valleys, Antarctica - Oligotrophic Lake LV.19.MP6.IB-1 | ecosystem: Environmental > Aquatic > Freshwater >...
GGCCGAATCCGAGGTGGAAGACCCTGGTCACAGTCACTCCGGCCACGTTTCCGCGGAAACTTCCAGGCGCCTGAGTTGCGATTGCTCGGTGGTGCACTGGCATGAGGTGGTATGGCGAATCGATGGATAGCCATAGTGTGGTGGAGGCTCTGTTGTGGCGGGAGTAAGCTGCCATCATCAAATTGAATCAGCTTTGTTGCGCCTGGTTATTGACTGACCGGATAGCCTGTCATTTCAAGGTAACCACGCCCGGTTGTGCCAGCGCTGTCGCCGGTAGCTTCTACGGCGCCTTCCCAATAGGCAAAATCCACGTCCATCCATTGGTCTTGCAGTATGGCTTTAATCTGCATGACGCGATCGATTTCCGGCAGACTGATGCGCCAGTTCATCGGTAGTTTCCGGCCATGCAATTCCGCGCTTTCCACTACTTCAAAAACGATTTGAGTACCATCCAGCGGCATTTTATTGCCTTGCGGTGAAATCAACACACCATGCTGGAAATCCTTGCGCCCCGTATTCGCAGAATCCTCCCGCAGCCGGAACAGCATCAGCTTTTCGCCCGAGTCCAGGTGCAGTGCAAACCAGTCCCAGCCAAGCTGGCCGGGTTGCAAAAACTGGCTGCTCCATTCCCGATCCAGCCAGGCCTGGCCTGTTACAGCAATATCCATTCCATCAATCGTTACGTGACCATCAGCCTGCAGAAATGGCTGGCTGTAGTAATACGAACCACTGCCACTGATGTGCTTTTGTGAAAAACCGTTGTCGCCCTGCAAAACCAATGGTTGATCGCTGTCAAGGTTCAGGCTGAAACCCATGTCACCTTCGCGAAAACTGGCCTGTAAGGGTAGCCAGTCGTTACCCGTGCTTTGCAATGACCAGTCATCCAGCCAGGCGGCGAATGGCTCTGTCAGGGTTCCGGCCTGGGCTATTCCGTCGTGATCTCCACCTCGGGCATAACGCTGAAATCCCTCATGGCCTTCTGGCCAGGTCAAGGCTGCGTGTGCCATATACACCTGCTTGCTCAGCCATGGGTTCGCTTCTTGTGTGCTGGTCTTTGGCAGCATGCCAATTCGAAACAGAGTCCATTGGGCTCCGTACGCCTGTCCGGAAGCATCCTCAAGGTTAGCGGTCAGGTACCACCACTCGATGCGAAAGTCAGCGTGTGCACCATGGTCGCGGGGAAATTCCAGTTCATAGCCGGGCCTTGCCTCGCTGAACCCTTCCACCGCCATGGCCAGAGCTGCAACATCACCACTACCAGCGGGTGATTCCGGACCGCGCATGCAGCCGCTGGTCAAAAAGACAGCCAGCAAGGGTAAGAAAAAGTTCGCTCTGCAGCGCTTCATGTTGAGCGCTCTCGCAGCAATTGTCCTGGTGATGCCTTCAATAATCGAATGGATGGCAATAGCACAGCGCACATCAATGAGCCGCAGGCCAGCAATGCCAACATGGGCAGATGATTCCAGTCGGCTTGCAATGCAAAACTCCAGCCGAAAGCAACCGGTGTGACCACCGCTGCCAACACCCATGCCAGCAAGGCGCCGAATGGCCAGACCAGTACTATGCAGAACAAACCAAGTAAACCCCATTGCACCAGCAGCAGGGTGGCGCGCTCGCGCCGTGATAAACCCAACGCGGTCAGTAATGCCTGTTGTGGCACCCGGTGATGATGTATTGCACTTATGGCGCAGAAAATCCCGATACACGCAACCAGTAGCGTGAGTGCATTCAGTGCCTGGGTGACTGTAAACGTTCGATCGAACACCGCAAGCGCTCGTTCCATCAACTCCTGTTGATTAATGACTTCGTTGTCTTGCAAGTTAAAGTCATGCATCAAATCGGTGCGCAGATCAGGCCAGTTGAATTGGGCAGGGCCGATCAAACCGTAGCTGGCGGCACCTTTATCCGGCCAGCATGTTCTGAACAGTTTTTCGCTCAGCATCCATTGGGATTGTGGATTGCCATAGTCCCGATAAACACCCAGTACAGGAACTTGAGAAACTTCCGGGCATAGCATCAACGCATAACCGGGCTGCCAGCCACCCAGCCGCATGGCCCGTTCACTGATAAACACGCCGGTGCCATCAGCAAAAGCGTTTTTGGCGCCAGCTTGCTGCTGAATCAATGCCACGCTTTGCATAAACCGTTCATTGCCGGGAATGCTGATCACTTCTATTGGCGTGGCTGAACTCTTGGGGGCATCCACTGTGAGCCGGGTGGTGTAGCGCCTGGCCAAGCTGATTTCGGGTGCACGACGCGCCAGCCAGGTCTGCAATTCCGGCTCGGAAATCTCTGCCGCAATGTAAATCTCCGCGATCAAACGTTGTTGTAACCAGTCTTCGGTAGCCTGGCGGAAGCTGCCAATCATGTTGTTCAGGCCACTGTTTGAAACCAGGGCCAGAGTTATGGCCATCAGTGCCAGCGCCGCAGGGCCCAGCAGCCAACGGCTGTCGGCCAATAACCAACTGGTTCGAGCCCAACTGTGAGGCAGGATTTTCGCTGTGACACTTAACAACAAGCGCAGAATGGCCGGCAGGCATAAGGCGGCTCCCAAAAGCAATGCAGCCATGCATATCAGCGCCAGCCACATGACACTTGCCGTGAATGCCAGAAAGGCAGACAACAACAGGAGACAAGCACCGGCAATAAGCAAAACCGAATCGCGCTTTGCCGCTGCCTTTAACTGCCAGCTTGATGACTGGCGCTCCAGAACCGGCATGTTCAGGGCCTGGCGCAATGGGAACAGAACACACAGTCCAACCGCGATTGCGGTCATCAACAGCGGTAAGCCCAAGCCACCCGACAGCAGGCTGTCCGGATAATCGATATAAACCCCATAAAGCTGAGCCAATGTCTGGCCAACGCCTGGCAATAACTCAACTGCCAGCCAACTTCCAAGGATGAAACCCACCAAAGTACCCACGGCCACGAACACCAACAGCTCCAGTAACAATGACCTGGCCAACTCGGCATGGGTCGCGCCAGCCAGGCGCAGTTTTCGCAGCAGTTCATGGCGGTCGGTATAGCTGAAAGCCAGGGCGTTATAGACCAGGAAAACGCCCACCACGAAAGCCAGCATGCCCATCGCGGCCAGATTCAGGTGAAAGCTCTGTGTGAGTTGTGCCGGATCCAGATCGTTGCGGGTTTCCTGCCACTTCAAGTGCGTAGGTAGCGCAGATTGTAGGGCTGAAATAGCGGCCGGACTGCTTTCAAACACCAGGATTTCGCTGATCACATTCGCGCTGCCCGTCAGCAACTGCAGAACTCCAATGTCCAGTAACAGGCGGTGGCCGAGACCCTGGTCGGTAACAGCAACAGGTGCGGGCAGAAACTGGCCGTTTTCCAGTGCAGGTGGAATGCCTTCATCCCAACCCAATTGTTTCAGCCGCGCCGGCGAACCCCACAGGGAGTAGGGCGGCAGGCTGAAGCTGGCAAAGCCCGGGATACTGGAGCGATTGTTGAGTTCTGTGCCAGAAGCCGGAAACTCTTCCATCGCTTCCGGCTTTGGCCGCGGCATGGCAAGCAAGTCAATTCCTAACAATTCCAGGATGTCGCCCTGATCGCTTGCGATGAAACGCCGCAGCACCGGTGCCAGCATGGAAAAGCCCTGCCGTCGCAAAGCAATGTAGTCACGCTCCGGAATCGTTCGCGCGCCCTGGCTGGATACGATGGAAGCAACCGGTTGAATGCTCAGTACTTGCTCACCATCGGCATAACTTGCCCTGGCTTGTGCATTGATCAACAAGGTACCCACCAACAGCACATTGGCAATGATGATTCCCACCAGTAGGAAGATCGCCTGCAGCCAGTGACGCCGATAATGACTAAGCAGGGTTTTCAGCAACAGCATGTAAATGCCCCTCCCTGAGCATCAACCTCCTTTGCGCAAAAGAGGCCATCTCCCGATTGTGCGTCACCATCAGCAGGGCCGAACCCGACTCGGCAACAAGGCGGGAAAACATTTTCATCACCTGGCGGCTCAGGGTGTCGTGCAGATTGCCGCTGGGCTCGTCGGCAAAAACCATCTCCGGCGCATGTGCCAACGCGCGCGCGATGGCAACACGTTGTTGCTGCCCACCTGAAAGCACTTCAACGGGGCGTTTGAGCAGGTCGCCCAGTTCCAGCTCTGTGATCAGGTCATCCACCCAGGGATCTCCATCTGGCATTCGGTTGAGGCGCCGCTGAAACAGCAGGTTGTCCTGCACGTTCAGGCCTGGCAGCAGGTTGAATTGCTGAAAGACGAAACCGAGATGACGCCGCCGGAACAGGGCCAATTCCCGCTCCGACAGAGCGGGCAGCAATTGTCCCATCATCCATACTTCACCCTCGTCCGGATCATCCAGGCCCGCAGCTACCTGCAGTAAGGTGCTTTTGCCACTGCCGCTGGCACCGAGCAGGGCGAGACTCTGGCCAGCCTCGAGCGTCAGGTCAATATCCTGCAACACCCGAAGTTCGCTTTCTCCATCATGAAATGACTTGCTGACATTGCGGAGTTCTAACATGGATTTTGGCTGATGCTTTCGGCTTGCGTGTAAACGCCCAGTATGTCACCTGCTTTCATCGGCTCGATGACGCTCATGATCTCGGCACGGCCCGGCGACTGAATGTTCTATTGTTCACGGCGTCACGTTTGGAGTGGTATTAAAATGGTGCCTAAGCTTACTGTGCCGTGGCTGCCCCTGCCACTCAGAATTCTTTTATGCCAAAAACATGTCTTGAACTTCAGGCCCAAAGCATTAGCCCAATAACAGTGCTCACTGGATATTTGGAAACCGGTAATATGTCACTCGCCCCAGTGAAAACCAAAATGATTCGAAGACACTCATGAATGGCGGTATGTAAACCCGGGACTTGCAGGGATCTTTAATGAAAAAGTTGCGGTTAAATTGAACGAACAGGCTTTAGATGGGTATATCATTTGTCGCGAATGCGATCTGTTGAGCAGTGTTGCGGAGTTGCCGGAAGGGCATAAAGCCATCTGCCCGCGCTGCTCGGGTGTATTGACCCGATCGCATAAAAATTCTTTAAATCGCATTCTGGTATTTGGTATTACCGCGGTGATTTGCCTGTTGTTCAGTAACTTGTTCGATTACGTGAACATGTCAGTGCAGGGGCAGGAAAGAGAAGTCAGCCTGCTGGAAACCGTGCAGATCCTGTTTGAGCTCAAAGAGCGGGCGCTGGCAGTTTTCATGTCGGTGATTATCATTGCGCTGCCCACATTTTTCGTCGGGGTAATCAGTTGGCTGGCGATTTCCATCAAACTGCGACGAGTCAGCCCACGCAGCATCATGCTGTTGCGCATCATTGCGCACCTGCGTTTCTGGAACATGGCTGAAATATTTTTCCTCGGCATCCTGATCAGCATGGTCAAAGTGTCGTCCATGGTGGATGTTCAAGTGGGCGTGTCTTTCTGGGCCTATGCTCTGTTCAATGTTTTCCTTATTGCTGCCCTGACTAATATCGACAAGTTCCAGCTGACGCGGGCTATCAAGCAAATCGTGCGCGAAAATCAGGAGTCCCTGGATGGCCATTGATGCCAGCGCCTTTGAGGCGCAGAACCTGGCGAGTTGTCACTTGTGTGACACCGTTCAGGACGCCGGCCGGCAGCGTTGTTCGTTCTGCCAGCATCCCCTGCATGCGCGCATGCGATACAGCCTTCAGCGGGCCTGGAGCTACCTGGCAACTGCGATCATCCTTTATGTACCGGCCAATCTTTTGCCGATCATGACCACCAGCGAATTGGGCCATGAAACATTCAATACCATAGCGGGTGGTGTTGTGACACTCTGGCAGCACGGTGATTACCTGATCTCCTTGATCATTCTGCTGGCCAGCCTGATGATTCCTCTGGCCAAGTTTGCGGCTATGCTTACTCTGTGTTCGAGTGAGCAATTCAAGATCTATAACAAGCCGCACAGTAAAACGACCATCTACCGCATTACCGAGTTTGTTGGCCGCTGGTCCATGGTTGATGTTTTTGTAGTGGCTTTTCTGGCCAGCCTGATTCAACTTGGCAGCCTGATGTCTATTTACCCCGGGCCAGCGGCGCTGGCGTTTGCAGGCATGGTGATATTCAGCATGCTGGCTGCCGACAGCCTGGACCCGAAAGTATTCTGGGATGACTATGAACGATCCGAATAACGCGCAGCCAACAGCCGCGCGTGTTGCACCCTTGCGGAAAGTTTCCGCACTGTGGCTGTTGCCTCTGATCACCCTGCTGGTGGGTGGCTGGATGGTCTATGACGATTGGTCGAAACAGGGGCCGCAGATCACCATTGAATTCGCCTCGGCTGAAGGCCTGGAAAAAGGTAAGACCAAGATCAAGACCCTGGAAGTTGAAGTAGGGCAGGTTGAAGAAATCACCCTCAACAAGGAACTCGATGGGGTTTTGATCACCGCTCGCATTGATTATGAGTTCAAACATCTGCTGGCCGATGATTCACTGTTCTGGGTGGTGCAGCCCAACGTCAGCCGGTCCGGAGTGAGTGGCCTTGGCACCATTCTGACGGGTCAATACATTCAGTTCACACCCGGTAAAACCACTGAAAAAGATAGGCATTTTCGCGGTCTCGACAGCCCACCCATCACACCGGTCAATACACCCGGTATTCACCTGAGACTGGTAACCCAGGGTGACTTCTATTTTTCCAGGGGTGACTTTATTCATTACCAGGGCATCAGAGTGGGCAAGGTGGAGGAAGTGGACTTCAATTTCGCCGAACGCAAAATCTATTATCAGGTGTTTATCGAAGCGCCCTATCACCAGTTAATCAGTAGTGAAACCCGATTCTGGAAAGCCAGCGGAATCCGCGCCGAGCTGACCGGTAGCGGGTTTGAACTGGACGTAGGCCCCATCGACAGCCTGATTTTGGGTGGACTCTCGTTCACTGTTCCTGATGGAAAATTTGCCACAGAGCCGGTGGCCGAAGAAACATTGTTCTACGTCTACCCCAACAGCAAAGCCATTTTTGAGAAGCACTACCTTTATGCCATTCAATACTGGGTATTGGTTGAGGGCAATTTGGGCGGGCTGAATGTGGGTGCACCGGTGATGCACCGCGGGCTTCAAGTCGGCAAAGTGCTGCGCACCGATTACATTCCGGAAGGACGCAGCTTGCTGGATAAATCGCTTAAAATCCCGATCCTGATCGAGATTAACCCAGGGCGGCTGGGCTTGCCAGATTCCGAGGAGAGTTTGAATCGTGCCACCATTGACATCAACAAGCTGATAAAGCAAAGCCTGGTCGCAACCATAAAATCGCAGAATTTTCTGTTGGGCTCTCGTATGGTAGATCTCTTGTATGACGACAAATCCAGCAATGAAGAACTGATCTATTTCAATGATCTGGTGGTCATACCAACGGGTGTCAATACCTTGGTCAAGTTCACCGACGGCGTTGAGGAGTTTCTCGACAAGGTTAATGATTTGCCGGTAACGGAAGTAATGGCCAAACTGGAAACATTGCTGGATGAAGGCGCGGCTACCATGCTGAGTATTCGGCAAGTCGCAAGCAGTGCAGACCAACTGCTAGCCAGTGATCGAAACGCTGTATTGATTGAGCAACTTTCAGCCACGCTGGTTTCGATTGAAAGCATGACCGAATCTTTTGCTGCCGACTCGCAGGCTAATCGTGACCTGCAGCGCCTGTTGCAGAGTGCTGCCGCTCTGCTGGACGAACTCACACCCCTGATGTCGCAATTGAAGAATCAACCGAATGGTTTGATTTTCCCCACCCAGCAACCCGCCGAGTTGGAACCCCAGAGGAAACAGCCATGAAAGCAAAACTCTGCATACTTTTGATGGCGTGCATAGGAATGGCAGGCTGCTCATCAACGCCGACTACTCCGATCGAGTATTACGTGCTGAGCCCGGGCATTGCGACAACTGATTCTGTGGTGGAATTATCGAACCATCCTTCGTTGGTGATAGAGAGCATAGATCTGGCTGGATATTTGAAGCAGTCGGGAATGATCATTCAAACCGGCGACAATCAGTTGCTGGTTTCAAAAACTCATCTGTGGGCAGAGAGCCTGGATCTTGCTTTACCCAAGGCTCTGGTTCGAGAATTGCAAAAGCAGTCGGAGCAGTATTCTTACTATCTGAAAACCTTAGACTGGGTTGGGCAGACGGATTACCGCCTGCGCTTACGCATTGACAGTTTGCAATCCACCGATCAGGGCGAGGTGGTCAGCGCAGGCCGTTACCAGTTGATATCGGCAGCGGACCCGTCAGCACCGGTGTTTGTAGATTTCAGTTTCCAGCGGGAATTACAGCAGGATGGGCATGAGCATGCGCTGGTGCAGATGAACGCCATTCTGGGCGAGATAGCCTCGGCTATTATTGCAACCGTCGACAAGCTGGCCCTGCAAAAGCAGACCATGGAGTAAGTGGAATGAAATCATTTATGCGCACTCGCACGGTGCTGTTTGTATTGTTTACTGTCGGATTCCTTTCGACCGATCCCTGTTTCGCAGATGAAACCATCCTGGGTTTCACTGAGTCGGCCAGCGCTGCCCAGCGCACTATGGAAGCGCAGATGGACGCTGACATTGATCCGGCCGATCTGGATGGCTGGTTGAAACGCATGTCTGAGTTTCCGCACCACGCAGGTTCGGCAGCCGGTAAGGCGAATGCTGAATTCATCGCTGAGCAATTCAAGTCATGGGGCTACCAGGTCGAAATTGAGGAGTATGAAATCCTCTTGCCTACACCCAAGGTACGAGAGCTTGAATTGTTGGAGCCAGGTTCATTCACCGCCAGCCTGAGCGAAGATACGCTGGCCGAAGATGCCAGTACCGGGCGAATAGATGACTTATTACCTCCTTACAATGCCTTTTCCAAAGATGGCGAAGTGGAAGCTGAGCTGGTGTTCGTCAATTACGGCCGCCCGGAAGATTACGAAATCCTTGAGCGCAATGGTATCGATGTGACCGGCAAGATTGTGATCGCCAAGTACGGCAAAACCTGGCGCGGCATCAAACCCAAGCTGGCGGCTGAGAAGGGCGCCATTGGCACGATTATTTATTCCGACCCGGCTGATGATGGCTACGGCGCGGGTGATGTCTACCCCGCAGGCCCATTCAAAAACGACAGTGGTGTGCAACGCGGTTCGGTCATGGACATGCCTACTTATCCCGGTGATGTGCTCACGCCAGGCATTGGTGCGACCAAAAATGCCCGGCGCTTGAAACAGTCCGAAGTGGAAGTCATCACCAAAGTACCGGTGCTGCCGATTTCCTATCGCGATGCTTTGCCTTTGCTGTCTGCTTTGGGTGGCCAGGTTGTTCCGAATGAATGGCGTGGTGGCTTGCCGATCACCTATCACTTCGGGCCGGGACCAGCGAAAGTGCGCCTGAAGCTGGCATTCAACTGGGACATGATCACGATATATAACGTCATTGCCAGATTGGAAGGCAGTCACTATCCGGACGAATGGGTGATCCGTGGCAATCACCACGACGGTTGGAACCACGGTGCGGCCGATCCCTTGTCGGGCCTGGTGGCCTTGATGGCAGAAGCCAAAGCCGTGGGTGCATTGGCCAAAGCGGGGCAGCGTCCACAACGCACCATCATCTATGCCGCTTGGGATGCTGAAGAGCCGGGGTTGATCGGCTCCACCGAGTGGGTGGAACATCATGCAGCGGAACTGTCGCAAAAGGCCGTGGCTTATCTCAATACCGACGGCTACAGTCGCGGTTTTGTAAGCATAGGCGGCAGCCACACGCTGGAGCGGTTCTTCAACCAGATCGTGGCAGATGTAAATGACCCGATATTCCAGGTTTCCGTTAAGGCTCGTCGGCACGCCTACGACCGCATCAATGCAGATTCTGACAAACTGAAAGCAGAAGCTAGGGATCGTGCCGACCTGCGCATATACCCATTGGGTTCTGGCTCAGACTACACACCTTTTCTGCAGCATCTGGGTATCGCCTCAGCCAACCTGGGCTTTGATGGCGAAGGCGATGATGGCAGTTATCACACGCTGTATGACACTTACGAGCACTTCATCAAATTTCAGGATCCGGGCATGATCTACGGCGCTGCACTGGCCAAGGTGGCCGGACGTGCAAGCTTGCGCATGGCCAACGCACAGCGCCTGCCATTTGAGTTCACCGGTTTTGCCGACAACGTCGGGCTGTACCTTACTGAGCTTGAGGAGCTTTCTGTCAAACAGCGTGAGGCCACCGAGCAGAACCGTGAGTTGGTGGAGACCGGTGTTTATGCCCTGGCGCTGGATCCGAACAAAACCCTCGGCCCACCGCTGATTGAAGAACCGGTTCCCTACTTCAATTTTGCACCACTGCAGAATGCCGTCAAACGGCTCAAGAGTTCGGCTGAAGTGTTTGGGGAGATTCCCGTTCAAAGCGCCACATCAGAACAGATCAATGCTTTGCTCTTCAGCACCGAGCGCCTGCTCACTCGCGAACAAGGCCTTGAAGGCCGCAACTGGTTCAAACACTTTATCTATGCGCCGGGCTATTACACCGGCTATGGAGTGAAAACCATTCCCGCAGTGCGCGAAGCCATCGAACAACGCGATTACGCCAAGGTCGATGCAGAAATAGTGATAGCGGCGGGTGTGCTGAACCGGTTGTCTGATCGCATTGATAGCTTGGTTGGTGAATTACAGAAAGACCAGTAAAACGCCACCAAGTAAAAATTAACGCAGCCGCTCCCTGGCATAGTCTGGTAATTCTTCTATCGGTGGAACAGGTGTGGGTACGCCGTTTTCATCCAGAGCGACGAACTTGAACTTGCCCATCGTTACTTTTTCCCGGTTGCCGATGCGGGAACGCCGTACCCAGGCCTCCACATTAATCACCATCGAGGTGCGGCCAACGCTTTCTACTTTGGTATACACACCCAGAATGTCACCCACCTTGACCGGACGAATAAAGCTCATACCATCCAGTGCTACCGTCACCGTACGGGCCTGTGCCCGCTGTCCGGCGCAAATCGCCGCTGCGATATCCATTTGTGCAAGCACCCAGCCACCGGATATATCCCCCGCAGGATTGGTGTCGCTGGGCATGGCCAATACCCTGATAGTGAGGTGACCGTTGGTTTCTTCGGTCATTGTTGTTCCTTGCTGAATTGATCCGCTGAGATTCTTTTTCCACTGTTCATGAAGTGCTCCTCATTTTTCTATTCTTTTTGGATCGTTGTAGTTCGACCATGGCAATTCGGGTCAGATATAGTACATGCCAATAGTGTGGGCGTGATTCAATTGCCGCCGCTATCATGCAGTTTTAATGAGGCGCTGCGCAACCATGCTTAGCCATGCTCGAAATAGGCTCGAATCGGGCATAGCCCGCCGGGTCAGAGAGTCATTCTATGCCAGGTGTTGAATTGGAATACATCGCGTCCGTATTAACCCCCAATCGCCAAGCTGGCGTTTGCCTGCATTTTTCATCTTTGCCATCCCCTTATGGCATCGGCGATATCGGTGATGCGGCACAGGCCTTTCTACAACAACTGGGTGCAATGGGCATGGCGGCCTGGCAGTTCCTGCCTACCGGCCCCACGGCTTATGGTGATTCTCCCTATCAGCCGCTGTCGGCTTTTGCCGGTAATGAAATGTTGATTGGTCTGGAGCCATTATTGCGCGCTGGGTTTCTGCATGAAGAAGAGCTGCAAGTACTGACGAGACTGGATCAGGCCAGCGTGGATTTTGGCCAATTGATTCCTGCCAAACAGCAACTGCTTGCACTTGCGGCTGAGCGCTTTGAGTCGCGTGCCAATTCGGCCATGAAAACAGATTTCGATGCCTTTATGGAGCAGCATTCCGAACGCTGGCTGAAGAATTACGCCTTGTATCGAATCCTCAAAACCCGCCACGGTGAGAAACCCTGGCCGGAGTGGAACACTGAGTTTGTGCAGCGTGATCCGGCTGCACTCACGCGCGTGTGTGTGGAATGCCATGATCAGTTGCAGCACCTGGCAATCGTGCAGTTCTTTTTCTACCAACAGTGGCGGGCACTGCGCGAGGCTGCGCGGGCAAGAAACATTAAGTTGTTCGGCGATATGCCCATTTATATTGCTTTGGACAGTGCCGATGCCTGGGCCAACCCTGAGTTGCTAAAGATCAGTTGTTCAGGCCAGCCCACACATGTGGCCGGTGTGCCGCCAGATTACTTCAGCGCGGATGGTCAGTTGTGGGGCAACCCGCTGTATGACTGGGCTGCCCATGCCCGCACGGGTTATGCCTGGTGGATAGATCGCATGCGCCATGCCAGCGAGCAGAACGACCTGGTTCGGGTGGATCATTTCCGTGGCTTTGAATCATTCTGGGCGGTACCTTTTGGCGCAATAACGGCGCGCAATGGTGTTTGGCAGCGCGGCCCCAGGGATGGGCTTTTCCTGGCCATGCAAACGGCACTCGGACACTTGCCCATCGTGGCTGAAAACCTGGGAGTGATTACTCCTGAGGTCGAGGCCTTGCGTTTGCGGCATCAAATGCCGGGCATGGTGGTTTTGCAGTTCAAGGTCAATAACCCCGAATTTGATGGCAACAACATGGCTGCCAACAATGTGTGTTACACCGGCACCCATGATAATGACACCACAGTGGGCTGGTTTCGGGGTGGCCAAGAAAATCAAACTCGGAATGACACTCGTGCTGAGTCAGAGATCAAAACCACGCAGCAGAATGTACTGCGCTTGACCAAAGGTTCCGCCGCCACCATCCATACCGACCTGATCAGGCTGGCCTTCAACACACCGGCACGATTGGTGGTGGTGCCGCTACAGGATTATCTGGGTTTGGGTTCGGATGGCCGGATGAATGTGCCGGGTACGACCATGAACAACTGGCGTTGGCGGCTGCAACCAGGGGACTTGAGCCAGAAAATAATCAGGCAGATTCAAACGTTGGTGACTGAATCTGGCCGAAACTGCAGGCAGCAGTAGAGGAATTGCGGGTAATATTGAGCCATGGAAACCGAATACGAAAGCAATGAATTGCGCCGAGTCAGCCGCCTGACGCGCGAAACGCTGGCATTGATACTGGCAGGCGGACAGGGCTCGCGACTGTATGAACTGACCCGTTGGCGCGCCAAGCCGGCGGTTTACTTTGGCGGCAAGTTGCGCATCATTGATTTTCCCTTGTCGAATTGCATCAACTCAGGCGTGCGCCGTATTGCTGTTCTCACCCAATACAAAGCCCATTCGCTGATTCGCCACCTGGTACACGGCTGGACTCACTTCCAGGCTGGCAGACAGGAGTTCGTGGAAATCCTGCCTGCCTCACAGCGGGTAGGGGGTGAGTGGTACCAAGGCACTGCCGATGCCGTCTATCAGAATCTGGACATCATTCGCACCCATGCACCCCGATTGGTTTTGATCCTGGCTGGTGACCATGTTTACAAAATGGATTACGGCCCTTTGCTGGCCTGGCATGAAGCGCGCGAAGCGGACATGACGGTGTGCTGTCTTGAAGTGCCGGTGGAAGAAGCGGCTGGCCAACTGGGTGTAATGACGGTGGATGAAGAAGGGCGTGTGATTGCCTTCCATGAGAAGCCGGAGCACCCCGCATCGCTGCCGGGCCGCGAGGGCATTTGTCTGGCTTCCATGGGCAACTATGTCTTCAACACCTCATTCCTCTATGAGCAGATCATCAAGGACAGCGACACGCCTGGCTCCAGTCACGATTTCGGTAAAGATCTGATCCCATCGATGATCCAAAAGTATCGCGTTTACGCTTACCCCTTCCGTGACCCGGAAACCGGCCAGCAGGCATACTGGCGCGATGTGGGAACGCTGGATGCCTTCTGGCTGGCCAACATGGAACTGACCTATGTTTCACCACCGCTGGATCTGTACGACAACCGCTGGCCGATTTATACCGATCAGGCCCAATTGCCACCCGCCAAGTTTGTCTTTGATGAGCCGGGTCGACGTGGCGAAGCCATTCAGTCGCTGGTTTCAGCCGGCTGCATTATTTCGGGTGCCAGTGTGCGCAGATCGGTACTGTTTTCCAACAGCACGGTTCGCTCGCATTCGGTGGTTGAGCAGTCAGTCATCCTGCCGGATTGCGAAATCAAGCGGCATTGCGAACTGCACAAGGTGATCGTCGATCGGGGTTCGGTTATACCCGAGGGTTCAAAAATCGGCATCGATCACGAAGCGGACCGCAAGCGTGGTTTTCGCGTCACCGAAGGTGGCTGCACGCTGGTGACGCCGGAAATGCTGGGCCAGCAATTGCACCATACGCGGTGAGGCCAGAACATGCACTGGGAAATGCAGTAGGACATGCGCCGGGAAATGCAGCAGACAGCCTGGCTCGTAGCAGCCGAAAATGGACATCTTCCGGGCGGCAAAGTCGGCGGCGTGGGCGATGTTATTCGGGATTTGCCAATAGCACTGCAAGCCCAAGGTGCGCGCTGCGGATGGAAAATCCGCATTATCACCCCGGCATACGGGCGCTTTCATCGTTTACCCGGAGCCAGCAAAGTCAGGCGTCTGAAAGTGGATTTTGCTGGTCGAGTGCGGTACGCGGAGGTCTGGCGGTTTATTCCGCCTGGTGAAAGCGTAGAAACCTTGCTGATCGCTCATGCCTTACTTGACCCGCGTGGCGATGGTCGGATCTACCACGAGGATGACCAGCAACAACCCTTTGCTACCGATGCCACTAAGTTCGCCTTTTTCAATGCAGCGGTAGCCGCACTGGTTCAAACCGACTTAGAGCCACCCGACGTGCTGCATTTGCATGATTGGCATACCGGGTTGCTGCCAGCCTTGAAGGCCGTTGCTCCAGTGGATACACCGCTGCAGCGTGCGCGATGTGTTTTCACCATCCACAATCTGGCCTATCAGGGCATTCGGCCACTGGATGGTCTTGCTTCGAGTTTGAAGGCCTGGTTTCCCAAGCTGAATTTGCCAGTGCAGAAACTGACGGACCCGCGTTACGCGGATTGTGTGAATTTCATGGTCAGTGGCATTCGTTTGGCGGATGGGCTGAATACGGTTTCACCGACCTATGCGAAGGAAATCACTCGGCCCAGTAATCCCGCTCTCGGATTCATTGGTGGTGAAGGGTTGGAGCAGGATTTGCAACAGGCAGTTGCAGAGCATCGCTTACTGGGCATACTCAATGGCTGCAGGTACGAGGGAATTCCATCTGTAAAACCTGCCTGGACGAGCCTGCAAGCTGCGTTACAGCAACACCAGCAGTTGATAGCCAGCAATGATCCGGCCCGACAATGGTTGCAATCCATTATCTGTCCACGACATTTGTTAACCAGCGTGGGCCGCTTGGTCACGCAGAAAGTGACATTACTGTTGGAGCCGGTATTCGGTCATGCCACAGCCATAGAAGCCATGCTGGAAAATCTCGGGTCGAACAGTTTGCTGATCCTGTTGGGCAGTGGTGATAGAGAACTGGAACAGCGGCTGGCGGCGATTGCAGCACAACATAGTAACTTCCTGTTTCTGCGCGGCTATGCAGAATCCTTGTCTGCCAGCCTGTATGCAAACGGTGATCTGTTTCTGATGCCCAGCAGCTTTGAGCCTTGTGGCATCAGCCAGATGCTGGCCATGCGCTCGGGTCAGCCTTGCGTGGTGCACGGAGTTGGTGGGCTTAAAGATACCGTTCATGAGGGTGAAACAGGTTTCGTGTTCGAGGGTGATACGGTTGCGGCGCAAGCCACCGCCTTTATCAGCAGCGTGCAGCAGGCTCTGACTTTGCGTGAGCAGGATAAAGCATCCTGGCAAGCCATGCGAAAAGCTGCGGCAGCAAAACGCTTTTCCTGGCAGCGTGCGGCGCAGGCTTATATTGATGAGCTTTACACCGATGGTGGCTGAACTACAAAGCCTGAAGGACGACGAATATCAGGCCCTGGCTGAAGGCCGGCACAGCAATCCATTTGCCGTGTTGGGGCCGCATCGAATCGGTGCTCAGCGGCTGGTACGGACTTTTCAGCCCCATGCTGCCAAAGTTGAGCTGCTGGATCGCAAGGGTAAGTGCCTGGCAGAGTTCGAGCGGTGTCATTTGGGCGGTGTTTTCGAAGCGCTAATGCCGCCGCGGCTGCGCAGCTATCAATTGCGGATTACCCCTGTCGCTGGTGAAGCAGTCAGCATTGATGACCCCTACCGCTTTCCTTCCTTGCTCGGCGACCTCGATCTGTATTTGCTGGGTGAAGGTTCGCATTCGGACATGTACCGCAAGCTTGGCGCGCATGTGGTCAGTAATCTGGCTGTGCACGGCACGGTGTTTTCGGTGTGGGCGCCGAATGCATCAAGGCTTAGCGTTATCGGCGATTTCAATGGCTGGGACGGCCGCCTGCACGTGATGCGGCTGCATCCGGGTAATGGCATCTGGGAAATTTTTATACCCGCTGTGGCAGCCGGCGCACATTACAAGTTCGAACTGCAGGACCAGTCCGGAAAACTGCTGCCATTCAAGTCGGATCCGGTTGGGCAATTCCACGAACCGCCACCGGGCAATGCATCGGTGGTTACGAAGAGCAGCTACCAGTGGCGCGATAGCGAATGGATGTCACAGCGCAGATCCAGTGTCAGATTCGGGCCTGCACTCGACCAAGCCATGTGCATTTACGAGGTGCACCTGGGTTCGTGGCGGCGTCAGTCGCCCGACAATCAGCCGCTGAGCTATCGCGAGCAGGCAAAGCAACTGGTTGAGTATGTGCAGGACATGGGCTTTACCCACGTGGAATTCATGCCGCTGTCGGAACATCCCTTTGAGGGCTCCTGGGGTTATCAACCCATTGGTCTGTTCGCGCCCACGCAACGTTTTGGTCAGCCGGATGATTTACGTTTTCTGTTAGATGAACTGCACCTCGCTGGCATCGGCGTGATTGTTGACTGGGTTCCGGCGCATTTTCCGAAAGACCCCCACGGCCTGGTCCGCTTTGATGGCACGGCGTTGTACGAACATGCAGACCCGCGTCGTGGCGAGCATGCCGATTGGGGTACTTTGATTTTCAATTACGGCCGGCGCGAGGTGGTCAATTATCTGATCGGCAGTGCGCTCTATTGGATACGCGAATTTCATGTCGATGCGCTGCGGGTGGATGCAGTGGCTTCCATGCTGTATCTCGATTATTCACGCAAGCAAGGCGAGTGGATACCGAACCAATACGGCGGCAATGAAAACCTTGAAGCGGTGGCTTTTTTGCAAAAGCTCAATACGCAGTTGCACCTCGAAGGTGCCGGCAGCCATGCCGAGGAATCCACTGCCTGGAGTGGCGTTTCACGACCGGTGGAGGCGGGCGGTCTGGGCTTTACCTGCAAATGGAATATGGGCTGGATGAATGACACGCTGGCTTATATGAGCGAACAGCCGGTGCACCGCAAATACCATCACCACAAGATGACTTTCGGCCTGGTTTATGCCTTTACGGAAAACTTTATACTGCCCTTGTCGCACGATGAAGTGGTTCATGGCAAAGGTTCATTGATCGGCCGCATGCCCGGCGATGACTGGCAAAAATTCGCCAATCTGCGCGCTTATTTTGCCTACATGTATGCCCACCCCGGCAAGAAGTTGTTGTTCATGGGCGGTGAGTTTGCCCAATGGGCGGAATGGGCTCACCAGAGTTCACTGGACTGGCATTTGCTGGAACACGCGCCGCATCGCGGCATGCAGGCATTGATCCGGCAACTGAACCATTGCTATCGTGAGCTGCCTGCCTTGTACGAACAGGATTTCGACCCGCAAGGGTTTGAGTGGATCGCTTGTGATGATGCTGATCACAGCATTTATGCCTGGTTGCGCCGACCACGTGATGGGGCACGCGATGGGCGATGTGTAATTTGCGTGTGTAATTTTACCCCGGTTGTGCGACAGTCGTTTCCTCTCGGTGTGCCACATGCAGGCCGTTACCGTGTGGTGTTGAATACCGATGCCAGCGAGTTTGCTGGCAGCGGAACAGGGCCTTCCGGATGGTTGCAGTCAGCAGCACAGCCAGCTCACGGTCGTGCGCATTCCATTGAGCTGACTTTGCCGCCATTGGCCACGCTTTGGCTGCAAGCAGAAGAAGCAAAGTGAACGATCGCAAGGAGACTGATCGCATGAATTCCGTATCGCACAGCTCAACGGCTGATTCAAACAACTCAACCGGGCAACTGGAAATGTTGCCGGCGCCACAACTGGGCATGGACAGTGATGCCATGCTGGCCAGTCTGACCCATTATTACACGCGCATGTTGGGCCGGCGTACCGTGCGCTCCGATACACCCTTTCTGTACCAGGCGGTGGTGCATGCCACACGCGACCGATTGATGGAACGCTGGAACGAAACCAACATCGCCATCGAGAAAAGTGGCCAGCGGCGCGCCTGCTACCTGTCGATGGAATTCCTGATGGGGCGCTTGCTGCGCAATGCCCTGTTCAGCCTGGACCTGACCGATGAAGCCCGCGAAGCTTTGGAATCGCTGGGTGTGGAACTGGAAGAAGTGATGCAGGCCGAGCACGACGCCGGCCTGGGTAATGGTGGTCTGGGTCGCCTGGCAGCCTGTTTTCTCGACAGTTGTGCCACGCTGGGTTTGCCGGTCACCGGTTACGGTATTCGTTATCAGTTCGGCATGTTTCGCCAGCGCATCCAGAATGGCTATCAGATAGAAGACCCGGATCCCTGGTTGCGCGAAGGTTTCCCCTGGGAAATCGAGCGAATTGAGCTGGCGTGCAGAATCAAATTTGGCGGGCACACAACCACCTACCGTGATGCCCAAGACAAAATCCGTCGTTGCTGGGTGGATACCCGTGACGTGCTGGCCATTCCCTATGACATACCCATACCCGGCTACCGCAATGGCATTGTCAATACCCTGAGGCTCTGGTCGGCTGCGGCCACCGATGAATTCGACCTGGAAGAATTCAATGCCGGCAGTTACACCGAAGCGGTAGCAGCCAAGAACGAAGCCGAAAAGATTTCCATGGTGCTGTATCCCAATACCGCCACGGAAAGTGGCCACGAGTTGCGCTTGCGCCAACAGTACTTCCTGGTGTCCGCCAGTTTGCAGGACGTGTTGCAGGATTACGTAAGTCGCTTCAGTCCCAACACGCACGACTTTGGACAAGGATTTTCTGAGCATTTTCGTTTTCAGCTCAATGACACGCACCCGGCCATCGCGGTGCCGGAACTGATGCGCCTGTTGATGGACGGGCACGGCCTGGATTGGGATGCGGCCTGGGCCGTCACCACCTCAACCATGGCCTACACCAACCACACACTGTTGCCCGAAGCGCTGGAAACCTGGCCGGTGGAATTGCTGGAGCGTTTGCTACCGCGATTGCTGGAAATCATTTACGAAATCAATGCCCGTTTTCTCGACGAAGTCAGCCTGAAGTGGCCCGGTGATACCGGCAAATTGGCGCGCATGTCATTGATTGAAGAAGGCCAGCCACGCCGCGTGCGCATGGCTTATCTGGCGATTGTCGGTAGCTTCTCGGTGAATGGTGTGGCCGAACTGCATTCCAGATTGTTGCAGGAAGGCCTGTTTCGCGACTTCAATGCGCTCTGGCCCGGGCGATTCAACAACAAGACCAACGGGGTAACCCAACGGCGTTGGCTGGCAGCCTGCAATCCCGGTTTGCGGCAATTGCTCAATCTCACTCTGGGCACCGGTTGGGAAACCGATTTGCAGCGTCTGGAAGGCCTGCGTGAGTGGGCTGATCAGCCGGAATTCCAGTCCCGCTGGCTGGCGGTGCGTCAGGTCAACAAACAAAAGCTGGTGGATATCATTCGTTCCAACACAGGCCTGGAACTGGATACGAATATGCTGTTCGATGTGCAGGTCAAACGCATCCATGAATACAAGCGCCAGTTACTCAATGTACTGCATGCAGTGCACCTGTATGACCGCATCCGTCGCGGAGAGGCCGGTAATGTAAGTGGCGGTTTGGCGCCGCGGGCCATCATCATTGGTGGTAAAGCCGCTCCCGGCTACTTCATGGCCAAGAATGTGATCAAGCTGATCAACAATGTGGCGGCGGTGATCAATGCCGACCCGGCCATGCGGGGTAAACTGAGCATGCTGTTTTACCCCGACTACAACGTCACCGCCATGGAAGCCATCTGCCCGGCGGCCGACCTGTCGGAACAGATTTCCACCGCCGGTAAGGAAGCATCTGGCACCGGCAATATGAAATTCATGATGAATGGCGCGGTCACTATCGGCACCTTGGACGGAGCCAATGTGGAAATCCTTGAAGCCGTGGGCGCGGAGAATTTCTTCCTGTTCGGCCACACGGTAGAGGAAATCGAAGTGCTTAAACAGGCTTATGATCCGCGCGCCATCATCGCGGCGGATGCGGATTTCCAGCGGGTGGTAGCGTTACTGGAATCCGGCCATTTCAACCGCCGCGAACCGGGTGTGCTCGACGATGTGCTCAATGCCTTCCAGCACTCTTCCGACCCATGGATGACAGCAGCGGATTTCCGTTCCTATGTTGATGCCCAGCAGGCGGCCGGAGATGCCTACCTCGATATCGAGCGCTGGACCCGCATGAGCATACTCAACTGTGCCTCATCGGGGCGGTTTTCCACTGATCGCACCATGCTGGAGTACAACCGGGATATCTGGGGCCTGAGTGCCATCAGTAAGGATGGCAGTAAGGATGGCAGCAAGGATAGCAGCAAGGATAGCAGTAAGGATAGCAGTAAGGCCTGATGAAGCTGATCCCTGGCGCGCCCGAGATTCCGGGTTCGTTCGTCGATGCCGAAGGTGCTGGCTTCACGCTGTTTTCAGCGGCAGCCGAGGCGGTGGAGCTGTGCCTGTTTGATACACAGCACCGTGAAATTTCACGCCACGCCATGCTGGCATCGTCGGGCCATAACTGGCATGGCTATTTGCAAGGCTGCAAGGCAGGGCAGGTTTACGGCTATCGCGTGCATGGTCCGTGGGATCCGGATCGCGGCCTGCGTTGCAATCCGGCCAAGCTGTTGCTGGACCCCTATGCGCGTGAACTGGCTGGCCAGTTCCATTGGGCCGAGGCGGTATTTGATTACCAGCCCAGCGCTGCCGGAAATACCGGCTGGCGCTTGAATGAACTGGACAGTGCGCCTTATGTGCAGAAGGCTGTGGTCAGTGCTGCGCGCCATTCTGCGCCGCGCAATTCACTCGCTGTCCCCTGGTCTGAAACCATTCTGTACGAGTGCAATCTGCGTGGCTACAGCATGCGTTTTCCTGGCTTGGATGAAAGTCTGCGTGGCAGGTTCAAGGGCCTGGCCCATAAAGAAGTGCTGGCCTGGATCAAGGCCTTGGGTGTTACCAGCGTGGAACTGCAGCCGATACAGGTTTTTATCGATGAGGCCTTTTTGGAGCAGCGCGGCCTGCGCAATTATTGGGGCTATAACACGCTGGCATTTTTTGCCCCCGAACCACGTTATGCCGCAGGCAATGCGCTGGATGAGTTTCAAGAGATGGTCAACAGCATCCACGATGCTGGCCTGGAAGTTATTCTTGATGTGGCTTTCAACCACACAGCGGAAGGTGATGCGTTGGGGCCAACATTATCATTTCGCGGCATTGATAATCTCAGTTGGTATCGCACCGAGGCCGGTGATAGGGGCTTGTACATTAACGATACCGGTTGTGGAAATACGCTTAATGCCGATCATCCCAAAGCGCAGGATCTGGTAGTGGATGCGCTGCGTTACTGGAGCCATGATTTTGGTATAGACGGTTTTCGCTTTGATCTCGCTACCATACTGGGTCGCAGCGAACTGGGTTTCAAAGCCGCTCACCCGTTGCTGCAGCGCATCACCGATGATCCGCAGCTCAATGGGCTGAAACTGATTGCTGAGCCCTGGGATCCGGGCCTGGGTGGTTATCAGTTGGGACAATTTCCACCGCGTTGGGCGGAATGGAACGATCGCTTCCGCGATACCGCGCGCGGCTATTGGCAAGGCCATAGCGCGCAACTGCATGAGCTGGCCCGCCGTCTGCACGGCTCTGCCGATCTGTTTGAAGGCTTTGGTCGTTCACCCTGGGCCAGCGTGAACTTTGTTACCAGCCATGATGGCTTTACCCTGAACGACCTGGTCAGTTATGAGCGCAAGCACAACCAGGCCAATGGTGAGGATAACCGCGATGGGCAGTCGCACAATTTTAGCTGCAACTATGGTGTGGAAGGGCCCAGCGATGATCCGGCCATTCTGGCCACGCGCCGAAAGCATCGCCTCAACCTGCTGGTGACCCTGTTGCTGTCCCAAGGCACGCCCATGCTGCTGGCAGGCGATGAGTTTGGCCATAGCCAGGCTGGTAACAACAATGCCTATGCACAGGATAATCAAACCGGCTGGCTGGATTGGTCGCAACGCGACCAGGACCCGGACTTTACCGATGCCGTGCGAGCATTGATTGCGCTGCGGCGTAACTGGCCTTTGTTCCGCCTGAAAACCTATGTGCATGCAAGCAGCGGCAGCAGCGCGACTACGCCAACCATAGGCTGGTTTCAGCCGAATGGTTCACGCATGGAAAACGTTGACTGGGGTCAAGCAACCGCCCTGATGCTGATTCTCTCAGGTGCAGGACAGTCTGTTGCCTTGTTGCTGAACAGCTCAGACCACCCTTTTGACTTTCGCCCGCCCGGCGAACATTGGGCTGTGGTGTTCACCAGCCTGCCCGAATGGCCCGTGCTGCGTCACCAGCAACTGACCCTGCCGGACCGCAGCAGTGCCTGCCTGGTCAAATCCGACAATCACTTCGGCTGAATACCCGCTCAAGCCCGATGACGGTTTAATGCTGCGTGCCTTTCGCTTATCCTGTGCAGCCCAAGGGCCCCAAAGGTCAGCAATTGATGAATTCGAAGTTCTTACTGCAATGGCTATCCATTCCGCTGTTGTCTCTGCTACTGGTTGGCTGTGAGCGCGAGACAGAACAACCCCAAACGGCTGCAGAGCCCAGTACTGCACTGCCTCAGGCCGCAGAGCAATCCGCACAACTTTCAGAAGACGGGCAATTGCTGGCTTTCTTCGATGAACTGTTTGAGCGTGACGTAAGCCAGAGTCCGGAATTCCAGGCCGAACTGGGACGTAAAACTGAAGATTACGGCCGTTGGGACGACCATTCTGATGCTCACGCCATTGAGCTCAATGCACAAACCGAGGCCGATCTGCAGCGCTTACACAGCGAATTCGACTATGACGAATTGGGTGAATCAGTGCAGCTGAGCTACCGCATTTTTGAATATAACCAGCAGCGCGCTTTGCGTGCTTTCCCCTGGCGACATCACGACTATGCCGTTTCGCAGATGAACAACGTGGCATCCGAAATTCCCACGTTTTTACAGAACCTGCACAAGGTGGATAGCGCAGAGGATGCTGAGGCTTACATTTCCCGCCTGAACGGTGTTGCAGCGGTGATGCAACACTATGTTGAACTGCTGCGTCAGCGCGAAGCGCTGGGGGTGATACCGCCCCAAATGGTCTATGACCGGGCTTTACCGGCCGCGCGCAATATGTTGTTGGGTGCGCCGTTTGAGGAGGCTGCGGAGGACGGCGTCATGCTGGCGGATTTCCGTGCCAAGGTGGATGCGCTGGCAATCAGCGAGGACGACAAAGCCATCCTGCTGAATGAAGCTGCCAACGCGCTGAGTGGCCCATTCCGGGCAGGCTATCAGGCTTTAGGTGCTGAACTGGAGCGTCTGCAGTCTCTGGCGCAGAACAACGATGGGGTCTGGGCTTTGCCGGACGGTGAACAGTACTACGCTAATCGTGTGCGCTATTGGACCACGGTGGTGAAATCACCAGAAGAAATTCATCAGATTGGCTTGTCGGAAGTAGCGCGTATCCGCAGTGAAATGGAGCAAATCAAGCAGGAAGTCGGGTTTGAGGGCGACCTGGCAGCATTTTTTGAATATGTCCGGACCAATCCCGAGAACTATTACCCCAACACCGACGAAGGCCGGGCCGAGTATCTGGCAGAAGCTACCCGGTTGATTGAAGGTATCTACGCCATTGCTGACGATTACTTCAATGTGTTGCCCAAGGCGCCGCTGGAAGTCCGGCGAGTTGAGCCCTGGCGTGAGCAAGGTTCATCCACTGCTTTCTACAACCCGCCCGCTCCTGATGGCTCGCGCCCGGGTATCTACTACGTGAACCTGGCCGATATGAACGCGGTGCAAAAGCACATCATGAATTCGCTGGCTTATCACGAAGGAGCGCCAGGACATCATTTCCAGCTGGCCATTCAGCAAGAACTGGAAGGCGTGCCGGAGTTCCGCAAATACGATGGCTACAGCGCCTATTGGGAGGGCTGGGCTCTTTATACCGAACGGCTGGCTTTCGAAGCCGGCTTGTATGCAGGCCTGCCGATGCGTAATTTCGGCCGTTTGTCCGAAGAAATGAAACGTGCCGTGCGCCTGGTGGTGGATACCGGTATGCACGCCAAGCGTTGGACACGCGAAGAGTGCATCGCCTACATGACCGCTAATACACCCATGGCGCCGGCCGATATTGAGCGGCAGATTGAACGCTACTTTGTCTACCCAGGGCAGGCGCTGTCTTACAAGATCGGCATGCAAACAATATTGGAATTGCGTGAGCGCGCCCAGGCTGCACTGGGCGATGATTTCGACATACGCGAATTCCACGATTTGGTGCTGAAGAACGGTGCCATGCCGATGGAAATACTGGGGCAGGTGATCGATGCTTCGATTACGGCCAAAGCCGAGCCACATTAAGCTGTTGGCAGGAGGGCCAGTATTGTTATCATGTAAGCTGACCTGCTGACCTGCAGATGTGGGTTCAGTGATTTTTATTACCCGACCTTCAAGGAGATTGATAAATGCCAAGTCTGAATAAGCTTCTACTGTTGTTGGCCGTTGCCAGCCTCGCGCCTTTAGCCATTGCGAGCGATGATCCCGCCGATGAACGCCATGAGCGCATGGAACAAGTGGGTGATGCCGTAGGGCCCATTGGCGGGATGCTCAAAGGCGAAGTTGAATTTGATGCCGCAACCGTTATGGCTAATCTTATGACCATCCAGGAAGTAACTAGTGGGATTGACGAACTGTTTCCTGAGGGCAGTTATGTGGAGGGTGAAAAGCGTGCGACCCAGGCTGTGTGGACCCATCGCGCCGATTTCGACCAGAAACTGGCTGACTTTAACGTCGCGCTCGATACTGCCATTGATGCTGCACCACAAAACGTTGCTGAATTGCAGCCGGTCTTCAAAAACCTGATCGATACCTGTAAGGCCTGCCACGAAGATTACCGTTCAGCGGGAGATTGATCGCTGGCAAACAGTCGGGATGGTTTAGGCATGTTGCGTAAATTTGGCCTGGGACTGCTTGTCCTGGGCCTTATTTTTTTGTGGCTGACCCGGCCGCAGACTTTCGATGCTAAAGCACTCAGCTATTCCGATCCCGACCCGATCAATGGTGAGCTGATGTTCCATGCCGGTAGTTGCGCCGCCTGCCATGCAGCGGATTTACGCGGTGGGCTGGAGCTGCATACAGACTTCGGCATCTTCCGGGTGCCCAATATCTCGCCGGATGATGCGACAGGAATCGGCGATTGGACCGATGCAGATTTCATCAACGCCATGCTAGGCGGTGTATCTCCTGATAGAAAACATTATTACCCGTCATTTCCATACACTTCTTATGCGCGCATGAAAATACAGGACGTGGCGGACCTGAAAGCCTATATCGATACATTGCCGCCGGTTTCGCACGCAGTTGCCGGACACGAACTGCAGTTCCCCTGGAACGTCCGCCGTGGCATCGGTTTATGGAAACTCCGCTATTTGAACCCGAATCCGCAAATTGAATTACCCGCAGACGCTGATCCGCTGTTATTGCGGGGTCGTTACCTGGCAGAAGGACCCGGGCATTGCACTGAATGCCATACCGAACGCGACGCCTTTGGCGGAACTATTCCGCAGCGTTGGCTGGCTGGTGCGCCGAATCCCGATGGGGAAGGGCGGGTGCCTAACATTACTCCAGACAGCACTGGACTGGGTGACTGGTCGTCAAAGGATATTGCCTACTATCTGGAAACCGGCATGGATCCCGACTTCGACACGGTGGGTGGTTCCATGGTTAAGGTGCAGGAAAACCTCGCCCGGCTGCCCGCACAGGACCGGCAAGCCATTGTTGCGTACCTGAAGGCCATACCCGCCAAAGAATGATGGGGGAATGATGGGGTCAGAGTAAAGGGACAGAGTAAAACCAACTACCTGGTTGCCCAGCAGCAATTTACTCTGTCCCTTTACTCTGACCCCAAGAAATCCCAACCATTACCGGGTCATGATCCGAGCTGCGCCAGGCATCGTTGGCATAATGCTCTTGGCTTGATGGTTTGGCTTCATCAGCTGCCTCACTGGCGTCTTTCACTGAGTCGTTGTAATCCAGCAGCGAATTCTCATCCGCATTGATGTGCCACACTGCGCCACTGACCTTCTGATCAAGCAGGCTGGGGCTGGCCAGAACATAATCCAGAGAGCCCCAGTTGCCAGCAAATACATAAGTATGGTCAGACTGTGCCACCAGGCTGCCAAATCCCGCTTTGAAGAACACCTGCAATGGGTCTTCCTGATAGTAGGCATTCAAGTCGCCAACGATGAACACGTCGGGATCCGCCACGCCAATGGTGGTTAAGGTAGCGGTGGGATCGGTTGTCAGCCAGTCCAACAGGGCCATGGCGGCTTTACTGCGCGTGCTGTTGCATTTGCCCTGGATGGGGTCGTCATCGCCCGCACCGCAGTTGGAGCCCTTGGACTTGAGGTGCAGCACAACCGATGTGAACGCGGCGCCCCGGTCCGGATTATCGGCGGCGATGACTCGAAAGGTTTGCGCCAATGCCGGGCGGTTCTGTTGTCTGCCGGTATGATTCGGATCAGTAAAGGCAGTTGAGGAAAGCGCCTGGGCAGCGCCTGCTGTTT